>JADMIO010817159.1_pt1 | contig 37671 bp, 30 predicted proteins | sample 8958161 | NCBI WGS metagenome assembly JADMIO01 (sample SAMN16585339, study PRJNA669376) | soil metagenome | isolation source: Crop rotation soil | place: USA: Cullars Rotation, Alabama | collected 2011 | reverse complement strand
CTTTCCCGGGGCGCCATCGCCTCGCGGGTGGAGTTGCTGCGGGAAGTCTGGGGGGCCGGAGCGGCAGTCAGCCGCCGGGCGGTGGACACCCACATTGCGCGGCTGCGCCGGAAGCTGGAAGACGATCCTGCCAATCCCCGTCACATCCTGACCGCACTCGCCTGGGGATACCGGTTTCGGCCTTGAGGACGGCATTCCGGGGCCGGTGACGAGCCTCGGAGCGGAGTCTCTTCATCGATCTCGTCACAGCATTCGAGTTGGCACACGGAGGACACACATGGGACAATCATCGTTTGGTCAGTTGCGGCGCGCGCTGGGACTCGCCTCGATCGCGGTGGCAGCTCTCGGGTTCTTTCCGGGGCTGGCGCCGGCGCAGCAACCGGTGACCCTCACCGGCAAGGTGACCAGTGAATCCGGGCAGCCGCTCGGGTCTGCCGGCGTGATCATCGAGCAGCTGGGCGCCGGCGCGGTCACCCGCCCCGACGGCAGCTACACCATCCTCATACCGGGGGCACGGGTGCCCACCACCGCGGTGACCGTTACCGCCCGGCTGGTGGGTTACAAGGCGCGCTCGGCTCAGGTCAATCTCAGCTCCGGCTCGGCCAGCCAGGATTTCACCCTGGCGGACAACCCCCTGCAATTAGGTGAGATCGTCGTCACCGGGGCCGGCACCGCGAGCGAAGTGGAGAAGATCGGCACTGGGCGGAGCCAAATCGACTCGCTTTCCATTGTCCGGAGCGCCGAGCCCAACATCGTCAATGCGCTTGCGGCCAAGGCGCCGAACGTCACAATCACCTCCAGCTCGGGCGACCCCGGTGCGTCAGCCAGTATCCTGATCCGGGGCCAGACCACCATCAGCGCCGGCAGCGGCATCAGCGGCGCCGACGCGCAGCCGCTCATCATCGTGGACGGGGTGCCGATCGACAATTCGATCAGCTACAACAATCCCAACAATGGCGCCATCAACTCCAGCGCCGCCCCGTCCAACCGCGCCATCGACATCAACCCCAACGACATCGAAAATGTGGAGGTGTTGAAGGGCGCGGCCTCGGGCGCGATCTACGGATCCCGCGCCGGTCAGGGCGTCATCCTGATCACCACCAAGAAGGGCCGGCCGGGGCCGACCAAGTACTCGCTCCGCAGCTCGGCGTCCTTCGACAACGTCGCCAAGCTTCCCGATCTGCAGACCAAGTACGGCCTCGGCAGTAACGGAGTCGCCCCGCCCTGTCTGTCCGGAGGGACCCCCAACTGCACGGTGCCGTTCCCCCAGGCGGTCAGCTGGGGTCCGGTCCTCGCGCCGGGCACCCCGACGTTCAATCACGCGGGCGAGATGTTCCAGACCGGACACACCTTCGACAACGCGCTGACGATCTCGGGTGGCAACGACCGCACCACCTTCTTCCTCTCCGGCGGGTCGACCAATCAGCGGGGCTCGATCACCGGCCAGAACGACAAGTTCGACCGGATCTCGGTCCGCTTCAATGGATCGCACCGGGTCTTCGATAATCTCAAGGTCGGCGCCAACGTCGCCTACATCGACGGCGACGGGGGGTTCATCACCAGCCGGAACAGCACCGACGGACTGCTGCTGGGCGCCTGGCGCTCGCCACCGGAGTTCAACAACCTGCCCTATCTGGATCCGGTCAGCGGGCTGCAGCGCACCTACCGCTTTCCCAATCCCGCGGCGGGATCGGAGCAGCAGGGCCGGGGCTACGACAATCCGTTCTTTGTGGCCAACGAGTCCTTCAACAAGTCCCAGGTCGGCCGGACCTTCGGCGGCATCAACTTGGACTACGCCGCGCTCTCCTGGCTCTCGTTCAACTACACGCTCGGAGCGGACTACTCCAACGACGAGCGAACCCAGGGCTGGCCCTGGTCCAACTCCAACACCACCGTCGCTGGGATCAACGGCGTGGGCGGGGTGAATGCCGGGTACATCAAGACCTTCCAGATCGACCACAACCTGACGGCAACCGCACGGTACAAGCTGAGCTCGAAGTGGAGCGGCGCAGTGACCGTGGGGCAGAATCTCAACTCCAACAAGTATCAGAGCCGGCAGACGCTGGGCACCGGCCTCATCGCGCCCCAGCCGTTCAACCTGGGCAACACGTCCGCCCAGCTGCCGCCGTACGACTATCAGCAAACCATCCGGCTGGAGTCCTATTACGCGCAGGTCAGCGCCGACCTCTTCGATCAGCTGTTCCTGACCGTGGCGGCTCGGAATGACGGCGCTTCAACTTTCGGCGCCACCACCCGACACAACTGGTATCCCAAGGCCAGTGCGGCATGGACCTTCTTCCGGAGCGCGGAAGGCACCAACCGCTGGCTGACCTTCGGCAAGCTGCGGGCGGCCTACGGCCAGAGCGGCACTCAGCCGGCGCCGTATCTCCTGTCCAGCGTGCTGCTGGGCGGCTGGGGCGGCACCGATGGAGGCTGGGGACCCGCGATCTCCACCCAGCAGAACGGGCTGGGCGGTCTCATCTCCAGCTACATCCTGCCGACCACCGATCTGGGGCCGGAGCGGGTCAAGGAGTTCGAGACCGGGTTCGATCTCGGCCTCTGGGAAGACAAGGCCGATCTCGGGTTCACCTGGTATCGCGCCCTCTCCACCGACGTCATCCTGAATCTCCCGGTGGCGGGAAGCACCGGCTACACCCAGAAGCCGGCCAACGCGGCCAGCCTGCGCAATGCCGGCATCGAAGTGGCGCTCAACGTCCGCCCGATCACCACCAGGAATTTCGCCTGGGATCTGGGCTTCCAGGTGGCCACCAACCGCAGCCGGGTGCTCGATCTGGCGGGCGTGCAGTTCGTTCCCTTCCCGATCAGCGGCGGCAATAACGGTCTCACCGGCATTCAGGCGGTGGCCATGAAGGGACAGCCTCTGGGGGTCTACTACGGCACCGACTTCATTCGCTGCGGACGGGGTCTCACCTACGCCGGGTACGACCTGGACAACACCCCGGGTCAGTGCCAGGGCGCGCCCGTCGGTTCGCTGTACATCGACTCGACCGGCTATCCCCAGGCCGACGTGGCCGGGAACTACGTCATCGGCAATCCCAACCCCGACTGGACCGGATCGGTTCGGACCTCATTCCGGGTGAACAAGTTCTCCATCGGAGGACTGCTCGACATTCGCCAGGGAGGCGTGGCCAGCAACCAGACCAAGGGAGCGCTGAATCATTTCGGCACCTCGAAGGAGTCGCAGGTGATGCGGGACGGCGGGAACTTCGTCTTCGGCGACACCTACTTCAACAATGAGACCGTCGCCGGTCCCGGCGCGGGCATGGCCGTGCCTATCGGGCAATCCTGGTTTACCGGCAATGGCGGCATCTTCAACGGCCCCAAGTCGCAGTTCAATGAAGATGCCAGCTTCGTCAAGCTGCGGGAGATCTCGGTCGGGTACACCTTCGACCAGCCCTGGGTCAGTCGCCTGATGGGCTTCAGCAGCATGGAGCTCAGGGTGGCTGGGCGGAACCTGCACACCTGGACCAACTACACCGGCGTGGATCCCGAGACTTCCCTGCTCGGCTCGGCCAGTCCGGCCCGCGGGTTCGACTATTTCAACAGCCCGCAGACCCGGTCGTATGTCTTCTCGCTCACCCTCAACCGTTAGCGCGCGGGAGATTCAGCCATGAGACACTCGCTCAAGTTCGTGCTGAGTGCCGCCCTCGCGATCAGCGCTGCGGGGTGTGGCGACTTCCTCTCGGGTCCCGGGGTGGACCAGGACCCGAACAACATCACCAAGCTCACCCGGCCGGGACCGCTGTACATCGGGATCCAGGCGCTCCAGTCGGTGCAGTTCGAGGGCCAGCTGGCGCGGAACGCGGCCGAATACGTGCAGCAGGTCGCCGGGATCAGCCGGCAGCAGGTGGGCTACGACCTGTATCAGATGGATCCCTCGACCATCGATCCTCACTTCTACTCGGTCTACGGCTCATCCATCGTCATTCAGGGTGGGGGAGGGCTGCTCGACATCAAGAAGATGCAACAGCTCGCTCGCGCGGTGAACGACTCCATCTATCTCGGCATCGGAAAAGTGTACGAGGCCCTGGTGATCGGGATGGCCGCTTCGATCTGGGGCGACATTCCTTATCGCCAGGCAGCCGATTCCACCAATCTGACCCCGGCGTTCGACCCCCAGCTCCAGGTTTACTCCGATGTCCTGGCGCAGCTCGATTCGGCCATCTTCTTTCTTTCGGCGACTCCCGCTGCACCCAACGCCGGACCTCCGTCCGATAACTCGGAGCTGATCTATCTCGACCGGTCCGGAGACGTCGCCGCTCTGGCGGCGGTGTATACCCAGGTGGCGCATTCACTCAAGGCCAGGTACCACATGCATCTGGCTGAAGTCGACCCGACGCATTACGCCCTCGCGTTGGCCGAGGTCCCGCTGGGCATCAACACGCCCGCCAATGACATGCTCTGGTTCCACGATCAATCGCCCAGTGGGCAGAACGTCTGGTGGCAGTTCATGAACACCCGCACCGACATCGGGCCCGGCGCTGCGATCGTCGAGATAATGAAGCGCCGGATCGCCCAGGGGGTGGATAACGCCGAGCGGCTGAACTTCTACTTCCAGCAGGCGGTCTTCGATCCCAATCCGACCGTCGCAGGAGACGAAGTGCCGGTGGGGTTCTTCGGATACCGGCCGGGTGTGTCGACCAACCTCGTCACCGCCGGCGGGATCTATAACGGCAACGGCTCCCCCGCCGGGGCCGGAGGAGGATCCGATCCGGGCGGCAATTACTCGCTCTTCAATTTCATCGATCAGAACACCGATCCCGGCGATGTTCGGATGCCGGTGATCACCTATGCCGAAACTCAGCTGATCGGCGCCGAGGCGGCCTTCCAGACCGGCGGCCAGGGGGCCGCTCAACCATACCTGGATGCCGCCCGGGCCCAGCGTTCCTTCGGAGCGCGAGGCACGACGCCGATCACGTTCACGCCGCTCGCCTCGGTTCCGGCGACGCTGCAAAACATCATGGAAGAGAAGTACGTCACGCTCTTCCTGAACATCGAGGCGTGGAACGATTACAAGCGAACCTGTCTTCCGGCTCTGGCGCCGGCTCCGACTTCTTTGGGAAGCACGCTCCCGGGAACCAATCCGGTCCCCGGCCGGCTGCCCTACGGAATCACGGAGATCAACGCCAACCCCCATACGCCGAGCGTGTCGCCGGTGGGACGGAATGCCAACGATCCGAATCCGTGCCCGCTGCTGGACTATTCGAGCTCGACGCCGCTGGGGAATTGAGTGAGAGGTCGAGGGTCTAGGGTCGATTCTAGAGCCTAGACCCTAGACCCGGACTTTACACTCTAGACCATGCGCACACTGATCGCGGGCCTTGTCCTGGTGGGTGCCTGCTACACCTACCGGCCGCTCTCCACTCCCACGCCGGCGCCGGGACAGCGGGTATCGGCTCAGCTCACCGCCGAGGGATCCCGCGACCTGACCGGCGAGATCGGCCCTGAAGTCCTTCATGTCGAAGGCAATGTGATCGAGGCCGACTCCTCCGGAATGGATCTCGATGTGCTGGAGATCGAGTCCTATCGAGGGATCCGGTCCGACTGGCACGGGGAGCGGGTACGGCTTCCCCGGCTGGCGGTGGCCGGGATGCAGGAACGCCGGCTGTCGGTTGGCGGCACCGGACTGATGGCAGGAGCCCTCACCGTAGGGCTGTACGTGGTGTATCGGGTCCTGGGCGGTACCGATTTCTTCGAGGGTGGAACCGGGCAGGGAGGCGGGCGGGGGAATTAGGCGGGGGAATTAGGCGGGGAAGCGGGGAAGTTACTGAATGCTGTAATTGGACCGGGGAATCGGATTTTCCACGTTGAGCTCGACCACCTGTCCCGGCTGCACCGTCAGGATGTCGGTGGTGTAGCGAGTGTCGTCTCCGATCGGCTCCGCGATCAGCCGGATCCCTCCGCCCTGGCCCAGCATGTAGAGCGGAAGTACCAGTGTCTTCGAGGTCGCCGCGACCACCATCATGATGCGGTCGGCTTGTCCGTCGTGCTGAAGAAAGACATTCACGTCGAGCAAGTGATGGTTGGCGACTACGAGCGAGAACCCATCCGCGTCCGGCTGCGGCGCCGGATCCATATTCTGCCTCGGCCCCGCACACGCCAGCAGGAGCACCAGCAGGATTGCCGTTCTCGCTGTTGCCTTCCCCGCTTCCCCCCTTTCCCCCCTTCCCGCCTCCCTCACGCTGACCGCCCGAGCAGCTTCCGCATATTGTCCCGGTAACCGCGAGTCGAGGTCAACCGGGTCCCATCGGTCAGAATCAGCACGTAGTCGCCCTGAAACCAGGGCTGAATCTCCTGAATCCGATCGATATTAACGATCACCGAGCGGCTGATTCTCAGAAAGCGGGCCGGGTCCAGCTCCTGCTCCAGCTCCGCCATGCTTTCCCGGAGCGCGTGGACCGAGCGCCCGACGTGGAGGTGGACGAACTTGCCGCCGGCCTCGACCCAGTCGATGGTCTCACTGCGGAGAAAGAAGGCCCGCTCCGGCGTACGCACCACCAGCCGCTCGCGGCCCCGGGCCCGCTCCCGGGTGTTGAGCTCCTCCAGCAGCGACAGAATGCGGCGGGTGGTGCTGCCCTGTTGCACCCGCCCCGGGGTAGAGACCGCCCGCCCAATGGCCTCGCGCAGCCGCTCCTGATCCACCGGCTTGAGCAGATAGTCGAAGGCGTGCACCTCGAACGCTCGCAGCGCGTACTGGTCGTGCGCGGTCACGAAGATCACGGCCGGCTGATGGGCATCACCCAGGGCGGCTACCACCTCGAAGCCGTCGAGCTGGGGCATCTGAATGTCCAGCAGCACCACGTCGGGCACGTGCTCCCGGATGGCCACCACCGCCTCTTCGCCGTCGGCGCAGGCCGCCACGACGTCGGTCTCCGGCTCCGCCTGAAGCAACCGAACCAGCCGCTGCCGTCCCAGCGGCTCATCGTCCGCCACTACCACTCGGAGCGTCATCGCGTCAGCTCGGCCGAGTCAGTCCCCAGAGGAACCGGAGTGTGGGGACCCTCGCAGGGCATGAACGGCAGCCGGAGCGTGGCGTCGGTGCCGCCACCCAGCGCCGGCGTGAGGCTGAACCGGGCCCGCGAGCCATAGAGCTGTGCCACCCGCTCGCGGATGTTGCGGAGGCCGACGCCTTCCCGGGCCACTCCTTCCGGCGGGAGACCCTTCCCGTTGTCCCGGATCTCCAACACCAGCTCGTCTCCGTCCCGGCGAGACGCGATCACGATGCGCCCCCGCCCGGCGAGCGGGGTGACCCCGTGCCGGATCGCGTTCTCGACCACCGGCTGCCAGAGCAGCGTGGGCACCGCTGCCTCCAGGGTGTCCGGAGCCAGATCCCAGACCACCTGCAGCCGGTCCTGGAAGCGGACCTGCTCGATCTCGATGTACAGCCGGAGGAAATCGGTCTCCTGCCGGAGCGGGACCATCTGATGGCCGGCGTGATCGAGCGAGAGTCGTAGCAGGCGGCCGAGCCGGGTGATCATCTGATCGGCCGCCTCGGGATCGGTATGGACCAGCTCCGCAACCGTGTTCAGGGTATTGAAGAGAAAGTGAGGTTGCAGCTGCATCTTCAGCACCTGCAGGTGAGTCTTGGCCAACCGGCCTTCCAGCTCGGAGGCATGGAGATTCCGCGTGCGGTAGAGCCCGAAGTAGCGTCCCGACCAGCCCAGGGCGACGATGGTGAGATACGCGAGCAGCCGGGTCTCCAGGCACTCGGACAGCACCGTGGTCCAGAAGCCCGCCGTGCCGACGCCGGTGGCCACTCCCAGGATCCACTCCAGGACGCCGGAAGCGAAGAAGAACCCGGCGCCGGTGAGTCCGTAGATGAGCACACTCTGGATCCGCCGCCCGGGCACGAAGCAGGCATGCCGGGTGAGCCGGAGCACTCCTGGCGTCAGGGCGGCCCAGATCCATGCCGTGCCCAGAGTAAACGCCAGCAGCGGGAGCCACGCCGTTGGCCCCATCGCGGCCATGGCCTCGGAGCCGAAGTAACCCAGCCCGACAATGGTCCAGCCGCCCACAACGAGCAGCCATGCGGTACGCTGACGGCCAGGGAGAAGCGGGATCACGGATTGCGGCGGAGCTGCCATGGCACCCCAGCGGATCCGGGACCAAAAGCCTGGTTCTACGTTAAGCCGAGCCGCGGGTTGCACGAACAATTCCGGCATGAGCGACACGTCCGGCGGTACGGAACCCTGCTGGGAGGGAGCGGAAGAAGAGGCCCGCTAAGTTGGGCTCACCTGCTGGGGGGACGCCGGAGCCTCAGGGCGCCGACACATGGCGGAGGAGACGCACCACCGCCGCCTCCTCCGGGTGGAGGGCGGACTTGCCGTTGAGCGCGGCCTTGGCGGCCGGCTTCGTTCCATTGTGGAGGACTTTCGCCATCGTGCCGGCGAGGTAAGTGTCGAACACCGCTGGATGGACGTAATACTTGCGACACACGGCCCGGGTGTTGTTGAGCTGCTCGGCCACCTGGTCGATGGCCCGGAGCACGTTCGATTTCGCCTGTTTCTGCGAGGTCCACTTGCCTGCCTCGGTCAGCGCGGCGACGGCCAGCAGGGTTCCGGCCCAGGTCCGGAAATCCTTGGCGGTGAATTCCTCGCCGGAGATCTCCTTGATGTAGTCGTTGACGTCGCCCGAGCCGACCGCCTGCCGCACCCCATCCTGGTCCACGTACTGGAACAGATCCTCGCCTGGCAGGGCCTGACAGCGCTGCACGATGCGCGCGAGCCGCCGGTCGCTGAGCGAGACCTCATGCATCTTGCCGCTCTTGCCCCGGAACTCGAAGCGCAGATTGGGCCCCGAGATCTCGACGTGGCGGTCCTGCAACGTGGTCAACCCAAAGGAGCGATTGGCCCGGGCGTATTCATCGTTGCCCACCCGGATGCGGGTGCATTCCAGCAGCCGGACCACGGTGCCCAGCACCTTTTCCCGCGGCAAACCGGAACGACTCAGGTCGCGTTCGACCCGCTCCCGAATCCGCGGCAACACCTCGCTGAACGCCAGCATCCGGCCGAACTTTGTCTCGTCCCGCACCTCCCGCCACTTGGGATGGTAGCGATACTGCTTCCGCCGGCGAGCATCGCGGCCGGTAGCCTGAATGTGGCCGTTGGGGCTGGGACAAATCCATACGTCGGTATAGGCGGGAGGAATGGCGAGCGAGCGGATCCGGGCCAGCTCCTTTTCATCGCGGATGGTGCTGCCGTCCTGGGCGATGTAGGCGAACCCTTTGCCGGCCCGCTTCCGCCGGATCCCGGGCATCGTGTCGCTCACGTAGCGGAGTCCGGCGGCCTGGGCCGACTCGACCGGATCGGTCCCGACCGGAGCGGGAGGCGGAGTCGAACGCCGGCGCTTCACTTTCCTTTCCGCTCGCCGCCACCGCTGTCGCGCTGCCATGAAGCAGAATACCGAAAGCTGGAAGTAAACCCGTGACCTGAGTCACAGGGCTACACAGCGGTTCCCGGCCGCGCTACCTTCGGGTCTGTTTTCACACGGCTTCACCAGCGTTGGGGTACTCATCTGATCATGCGACAGGGCCTGCTCTGGCTGTCGGAGCAGCGGCGAGTCTTCAATTTCGTACGGCGCAACGGCCTGGCGCGGAAGTTCGCATCCCGCTTCGTGGCCGGCGAGACCATCGAGGAGGCGGTGAGTGCCGCCCGGGAGCTGGCCAAGCGGGGCATCACCGCCTCCCTCGATCTTCTGGGCGAGAGCGTGACGGTCGAGGGGGAAGCCGTCGCCGCCCGCGATCAGTACCTTGCCATGCTCGACCGCATGGCGGGCGCGCAGGAAGAGGTCAACGTCTCGGTCAAGCTCACCCAGATGGGGCTCGACATCGACGAGGATCTCTGCTACGTCAACATGGTTCGGATTTTGGACAAGGCCCGGCAGCTCCGCGGCTTTGTCCGGCTCGACATGGAAAGCTCGGAGTACACCCAGCGGACCCTCGATTTTTTCAGTCAGCGCCTCTTCAATGAGTACGGCGCCCACTGCGGGGTGGTGATCCAGTCGGCCTTGCGCCGGTCGGAAAGGGACGTCGCCGACTTGATCGCCCTGAAAGCCAGGGTCCGGCTCTGCAAAGGCGCCTACCTGGAGCCTCCGACGGTCGCCTTTCCCGACAAGGCCGACGTCGACCGCAATTACGTTCAGCTCATGGAGCGGTTGCTCGCCGGCGGGAACTATCCCGGCGTGGCCACCCACGACGAGGCGATCATTCGCCACGCACAGCAGTTTGTCCGTAAGGAAGGAATCGGGTCGGAGCGCTTCGAGTTCCAGATGCTCTACGGCGTGCGGCGGGACCTCCAGGGCCGGCTCCGGCAGGCGGGATACAACATGCGGGTCTATATCCCCTTCGGGACCCAATGGTATCCTTATCTCATGCGCCGGCTGGCGGAACGTCCGGCCAACATCGCATTCATTCTGGGCAACCTGGTTCGAGAGTCGGTGCCGGGCCGATGAGCGAGTTCACCCTGGGCGGGTACATGCAGAAGCACGAGCGGGCCGCCGCCTTCGGAGGCAGCGATGGCCAGGCCTACTCGGTGGCGATCTACGTCGAAGAGGAGCCCGACGTCCGCGGCCTGTACGGCGCCGCCCTGCTCTTCGTGCGCTGGTCCTCCAACGGTGAGCGCCCGGTGGGGCACGTGGAGACCGAGACCCTGGTCTGGGGCAAGACTGCGGCCGAGGCGCAGTCCCGGCTGGAGAGTCTGTCCCTGTACGATGTCAAAGCCGCGCTCGACGACGCTATCGCCCAGTCGCCCGGGGTCTGGTGACCGCACTCCTCGGCACCGTGCTCGAGCGGGATGGCTCGGTCTATCGGGTGGCGACGGCGGGCGGGGAGGTGCGGGCGGTGCTCCGGGGCAAGGCGAAACGGGAGACGCCCCGGGTGGTGGTGGGAGACCGGGTACTGCTGGAGCCGGAGCCGACCGGCGAGTACCATGGCGTCGTGGGGGTGGAGCCCCGCACCACCCTGCTGGAGCGGCGAGTGCCCGAGGGACGGGGTACCCGGCCGGTGGCGGCCAACATCGACGAAGTGTTCGTGGTGACTTCCGCGGTCCGTCCCGAACCCATTCCCCAGCTCATCGATCGGCTGCTGGTCGTCGCCGAAGCCAACTCCATTCCCGCCGCCGTCGTGGTCAACAAGGTCGACCTGGACCCGGGCGTGGACCTCATTCACCGGTGCCGGCAAGCCGGCTACACCGTCTATGCTACCAGTGCCAAGAGCGGCGAAGGCATCGTCGACTTCGCCACCGCTTTGCGGGGCCGGACCTCGGTCGTCACCGGGCCGTCCGGCGCGGGGAAGTCGAGCCTGCTGAATGCGGTGCAGCCGGGACTCAAGCTCCGCATCGGCGAGCTCAGTGCCCGGGTGGGCCGGGGCAAGAACACCACGGTCTCGGCGGTGATGCTCCCGCTCGACGACGGGGGTTTCCTGGTGGATACCCCCGGTTTCAGTGAAGTGGGGTTGTGGGGCATCGAGCCTCGGGAGCTCGCCAGCTGCTTTCCGGAGATGCGGCCCTATATCGGCGACTGCCGCTACAACGACTGCCGTCACATGAGCGAGCCGGGCTGCCGGATGCAGGCGGTCGCCGATGCGGGGGTCATTCAGCCGGACCGGCTGGAGAGCTATCGGATTTTACTGAAGGAGCTGGAAAGCGCGCCGGAGGAGTGGGAGTGAAGGCGGGTAAGCAGGTAGGCGGGTAAGCTAGGTTTTTCTGGTCCACCGCTTCTCGTCGCGACTCTCGACTTTCCGCATCATCCGCTGAAACGCCTCGTCGAGATCGATCCCCTCCCGATTGGCCATGCAGATCAGCACGAAGAGAATGTCCGCCATCTCCATCGCGAGGTCGCCTTCCGCCTCGTCCGGCTTCTTGGTCTTCCGCCCGAAGCGATGGTTGACCTCCCGCGCCAGCTCCCCCACCTCCTCGGCCAGCCGGGCGAGGTTGGTGAGTGGATCGAAGTAGCCCTCCTCGAACTGGGCGATCCAGGCGTCGACCCGCCGCTGGGCCTCGGTGAGCGACATGGGAGTCAGGGGTCGGGAGTCAGGAGTCGGGAGACAAGGCTCGCGATGCCGGCTTCGGCCGCGCTCCCGACTCCCGACTCCCGACTCCCGACTTCCCCAGCGCGGCGATCAGCGCCTTACAGAACTGAGGCAGGTCCGCTGGCGTCCGCGAGGAGATCAGGTTGCCGTCCACCACCACCGGGCTGTCCTCCCACAAGAGTCCGGCGTTCACCAGGTCATCCTTGATGGCCCCCACGCTGGTGCCCCGCTTGCCCCGCACGATGCCGGCGGAGATGGGCACCCAGCCGGCGTGGCAGATGAAGCCCACCGGCTTGCCGGCCTGGTAAATGTCGCGGGTGAGCTGGAGCAGCTTCCCGGAGCGGCGCATGATGTCCGGCGCATAGCCCCCGGGGATCACCAAACCGTCGAACTCATCGGCCGAGATCTCGTCTACGCTGGTGTCCACCGTGATGGGGTAGCCACGTTTCCCCTGGTAGGTCTTCTCCCCGGTTCCGGCCACGATGGTGCCGGCACCTTCCTCTTCCAGCCGGATCTTGGGGTACCAGAGCTCCAAGTCCTCGTAGAGGGGCCCGGCAAAGAAAAGGACGGTCTTGCCCTTGAGACTCATGATCGCTGCCCGCGCTGAAGGCCAAACTTTGAACCCGGACGTGTGCGTTCCATGGTCCAAGTATATGCCTGCGGCCCGAAATCCGGACCCGTGGCCAACGTTGACGCCGCACCGCCATCGTGACGAGGAGGTGGGCGCCACAGGCTGTTCTTCTCAAGCACACGAAAAAATTGTTTGGACTGTCCTCTAGAGAGAACAGTCGTCCTCTTATTGTGACACACACGTGTGCGTAGACGATCGATCAACGATCCGAGCCGACAACGAGCTGGTCACCCTACACCACGTCAATCGTGCTAAAAACCGCCCACCACGCGGCTCCACTCAACACCAAGTCATTGTTTTCCCGCCTTTCGTCAGGATCATCCGCACCTTGTTCAGATCCACCTGCAACTTGGTCAGCTTTTCCCACCCCTTGCTCACGGTTGGCCGCAGCTTGCGCACGGTGCCCCCGGGTACGGCCTAAGTTGACCATCCTACCATCAAGATCGCCTTCTCCCCGTACCGGTGGTGCGCTCAGTTCGTCAGAACCTTCCATGACGCGTGTAATCGCACGTCAAGCTTAAGCGCGACCACACGGCGCCCTGGCAACGGCGCACGATGTTGGTGTAGTCTGGTCCACCATCGGTGCAGGTCAACCTCGGACCGTGCTGAGTCCCGCTCCTCCAGGTGCTGAGTTAGCAAGAAGATGATTGGAGCCGCCGCCGGCCCGATCAAATCGTCTGGTCGTAACAGTAGAACTGATCGGCGTCTGGTCGAATCGGGTAGCAGTTGGGTCAATTCTGACCAAAACCGATTAAACGCGACACGCGCCGGTGCAGATTTTCCCGCGGCCAGGTCACCCGCGCCGCGCGTCGTCTCCCGGTTGCACGGCGTCTGGTGCGGCCCACCTGTGACCATGTTAGCCAGTTCCGCGGCCGCGTTTCCTCCGCTCGTCGTCACTGCACCGTCGGTCAACGTCACTGCCCGCGCTCCTCCCGTCGCTGCATTCACTCAGCACCCAATCCATCGAACATCCGCAGCAGTGTTCGCTCTTCCATCATGTCACGCTTTTCGGGGCACGACTGAAAAAGTTGGCACGCGCCTTGAATACATGAACCCCGTCGACGATCGCCGGATGATCGTACGAGCACTTTCCTATATACAAACGCTGACTCGGTGATCCGGCCGCCGCGTGGCTCAACCGAAGGTAGTACGTCGTATGGATGCGAAGACCCGCAGTAAACTCAACATGGGCGACCGGGCGCTGAACTTCAGCCGAGCCCACCCGGACCCGAGCTCCGGCTACGCCGCCGCGCTAGCCAGTCTGGAGCACGACCTCGCCCGCGCCGCCGAGCTCGCCCGGATTCAGCAGGAGGGCATCAGCCAGCGGCTCGCTGCTAACGCGCGCAAGCGTGCGCTCCAGCAGCAGATGAGCCGGACGACGCTGCGGCACCTCGTGCGGGTGGCCAGGAAGGCCAGCCGGGAGGCACCCGAGCTCGCCGGGAAGTTTGCCTTCAAGGCGCCAGGGCCGCGGCCGTACCGCGCGTTCCGGGCCCTTGCCGGGAGCCTGGTCGCCGAAGCCCAGACCAACAAGGAGTTGCTGGTGAAGCAGGGTCTGGTCGATTCGGTCCTCGACAGCCTGGTGCAGTCGCTGGAGCAACTCGACCAGGCGACGACCGCCAGCACCGATGCTCTCCGAGCTCACGTCAGTGCCCGAGTGGAGCTCGACGTCATCGCGGACGGCGTGGTCGAGACCGTCCGGGTGATGGACACCCTCAACCGGCACCGCTTCGCGAATGACAAGGAAACCCTCGCGGAGTGGGCATCCGTCAGCAACGTCATCGGCCCGCCCCGTCCGGCCGCGGACAAGCCGGCGACTCCGGAGCCGCCGAAAGCCGGAGGGAAGGAGAATCCCGCGGCATGAAGCGAGCGGACAGACGGACAGACGGACAGGCGGTCGGAGCAAGCCAAACCCGGACGACCGCCTGACCGGCCGTCCGACCGACCGCGGGAGCAACTATGCCCGTCTTCGCCATACCTCGGGTCCGGCAACTTCGACGACCTGTTCGAGGTGCTGGACATGATCGGACACCGCTATGCGGCGGTGCTGTCCGACGCCGGAGGGAACGGCGAGCGGAATGGTCTTCGTCTACGACCGGACCAGGGTCACGCTGCTGGGCACTTATACCGGTGCAGATTGACGGTACCATGTTTGGGACGCGAATCCCCTCCGGCCCCCTGGCTGCAACTGATGCATCCGCCTTCTCAGTCTGTACCTCCAGATGTTCTTCGGTCACGCTCCAGCCCATGATCACGAGGGAATCGCCTCTGGTCCACCAGGTCCTGCCGCCCCCCTGCCGGTCCTGTTGGCTGGGGGAGAGCGCGACCATTCCCCGGGAATCGGCATTCGCGGGCACACCGGGCCGGCAGCATACCGGGTGCCGTCCACTCAAGGAAGTCGGGAGTGGTGGGGCGCCCAATGACAGTAGTCCTAATGAGTCAGGGCTACTGAGGCGATCTCCTGACCGTTACTGCGGCGGATCGTACTTGGGGCAGGTTGCGAAGCTCATTGATGAGCTCATCGAGCCGCCTCTCATCGCCACCATCGGGCACCCGAACCGCATATGCTCTCCGCTCAGGAAACTCAGAGGCCCACCCACCTACCACCTGCCCACAGACATGGTTGATTGCGGCCTGGCGGTCGGGTAACGGAGTACCGGGTTGGAACCGCAGCACTATGATGTGCTTGAGGGTACCCGACCCTGATTCACTAAAACTGCTGTCGTCTTGAAACCAGGCTGGTACGGTATCCGGAGGTTCCGGTGGGACCCTAGCTTCAGCACAACGATCGGCGGTGCCGCGCATTCCCGGTGCAGCGCAGGAGAGCGCGACTACCGTGAGTACGGCGGTGGACCATCTTTCTAGAAGATTCACAATCACCTCTGCAACCATAGGTAGAGGGCTGACCCTGACGACCAGGATATCAAGGCTAAGCATGAGGAAGCCGGGTGCTGGTATTTAACAGACGGCGTGCCGACCGAGCACGCCGTGGTTGAGGTCTTCTGATCTGCTAATGGCCCGTCAGCGGTACTGGTGGAATCGGACCACCCGGACGCCGGACTATCGAGGGCGCAATGGTGGCGCCGCCGAAGTCTGAGAAGCACATGTCTGGGGTGAAAATCCGCAGGCGCTCGACCGCCTCGCCGCCCCCTGGTGGTATCGCGTGCCAGGAGGCCTGGCACTGATCCTGGGTCGAGTGCGAGTTGGCGTAAGTCCACCCTACCACCCCGTCGGTCCTCGGCACCCGCTCGTAATCGAATAGCTGGCCGCAACGATTGGCTAAATGCAGTTGGGTCCTCGTACTACTTCATTCTCGAACACGGATTCCCGTCCTCCGCGTGGAATCCGGGCCAGGTGTATCGGCTCGGCAACGATCTGCACAGGGAGGCAGTTCTGATAAGCAACCACATGCACATGCAGCAGCCCACCGGTTTCGATCACGCGATCAATCACCACCGAGTCCCCCAATACGCCTCGTGGACCAGCAGCGAGAATCACCAGGTAGCGAGAGAAGTCTATCTCGGAAAACGGGGTCGGTTCGTGCCGCGAACAGCAACTGAGAGCCCATACTGCCCGCCATCGATCCGAGTCGCGAACGACCTCGCGAACGGTCCCGGTAAAGCCGCTATTGTAGCCTTTGTAAAGACTTACCAGAGCAGAGGGCGAGTCATTTCGACCTTCGGTTTGCCAAGTGCTCGTTTCCGTTCTATGGTGACAGCCACCCAGGCTGAGCAGGAATGCCCAACCACAGATAGACGAAGGGGGTCGAAGATAAAGTCGACTTGTCACTGGTTGCATGCCTCGGTTGCGGTGCCCCATGGGTGCCTCGGATTATGTCGCAGAAGGGGAGGCAAGCGCTCGGCTACTGCAAGCGATCAACGCTCACCACCTACCGGCAGTGCAACAGCAAAGTGGATGAGGGTGCGCGAAGATACAATTAGGTGGCCGCTGTCTGTTGTGATCGATCGCTCATCTTGATAGACTGGCCTTACCAATGGTGACTTCACGAATCCTCACGGTCGCGATGTTTGCGGGCATCTTCGGGCTCGCGCCCTCCGGCTCGGCTCAGCAAGGGCAACACAGCCATATCAAGCTCACCTTTATCCAGCTGAAGGAGTTTTCGAAACCAGGACTTGACTCGCTCATCGTCTTGAAGCCCAGTGAGAAAGGGGCTCGGATCGTGATGACCTACAACAACCCCTGCAACGTGAGACCTACCGGCGAGTATTACCGGTCCTCGGACACTCTATTCATCCTGCTCCGTACCAAGCCGGTACTGTCCGCGGGAAGGGTATGTCCAGGTGTCTACATCCCCCAGGTGTTCGCGGCTGACATCAAGCCACTCCGTCCCCATCGGTACACTGTGCGCGTAGCCTTCAAAGGCCGAAATTGGCCCCAGCAGCCGTTGTGCCGAGCGTTGAAACACCGCGGCGGCCACCGGAGAACCGGTGACCGCCGAGGTGTTGCGCTCAAATCTGGACTTACGAGATCAGTAGCTGGGCCAGGTGTCGATCCAGCCGTTCCGGACCCGCTGCAGCGAACCGACTTTGCCCAGCGCGCGCTGCAGGGCGCAGGAGTCGTATTCGTAGGTCTTGTTACCGTTCAGGGTCGAATTGGGCACGGCCAGGCCCTTCTTCACGTTGAGCCCGGAGATCACGGCGCCCATCGTGTGGTTGTTACCGTTCGACGTCACCGATCCGCCGACCAGGATCAACCCACTCCAGTTCTGCGAACCGCTGAGCGTGACGTTTCCGGTCACGATCAGGATCCCTTGCCCGTCGGTCGGGAGGGTGAGGTCACCGTTGACCCGGATGACCGGCCAGGACAGCATCTGCGCCGCCGTGGGCCACGCCGGGTACAGGAAGTCGTGCGGCAGGATCGGGCTGATCGGGGCCTGAGTGATGCCGGCCCAGTCGATGCCCACCTGGTCCTTGGCGGTGCCTGCGGCCCCCGGCGTGCCCAGCTGGACCGGAGTATTGTCCGGCGCGCCGTCGATCGGGCCGGTGGGGCCGGTGTACTGTGGAGTCGGAGGAGGTCCGGGGTTCGCCGGCACGGCTACACCGGGAATAGGCGGCATAGCGCCGCAGTTGTCGATCCCGCTCATCTCACCCGCGCCACCATTCTTGTCTATGGGCCCGAGACTGGTCAACGCCGCGTTCAGGTCGAAGGGCGCCGGAGTCCAGATGGCGTAGGTCCCCACGCTGCGCTGGGCGGCCGGGGTGTTCGGGCCCCAGCGCTTGGCCGAGGTGTTGGTGCCCCGGGAGGTGACCACGTAGACCGCCGGCAGCTGCGGGCTGGTGGGCGTGGTATCCCGGATCATCCGCCAGTCGATGCGGGCGGTCCCGTTGGGCAGGTCATTGTAGGTGACCGTCCCACTAGCCGCCGGCCGGACGCCCTGGGTCAACCCGGCGAACCAACGCGACAGCCCCGACTGGGCCACCGTGAAGGCGTCAATCTCCGCCTTGGCGTCGCCGGTGATCCGCCGCTCGGCCGAAAGCCGGGCGTAGGTAATGGCGACAGCCACACCGAGTAGTCCAATGACCAGGATGCTCAGGGGGAGGGTTGCTCCCCGTCGATTCAGCCGGGCAGACATAGGGTCCTCACTCATGGGGTATCAGTCAGGCCGATTCTCGAAGAAGACCGAGGTCGTCACATTGGCCGTCTTGGGCGCATTGCTGCCACCGGGGGTGCGTTCGCTCTGGCCGTTCAGGACCAGCTCCAGGCCCCGGATATTGCCCAGTAGCGCCGGCACGGCGGCCTGGGCGACACCAGCATTGAGCACATAGAAGTTCACCCGCGCCGTAGCATCGAAGGGCGTGGCGATCTCCTCCTCGACACCACCGCCATTCACCGGGGTCCGGAACAAGCCGGTACGGCCGGGGACGAGGACCGAGTTCTTGAACTGGTAACGGATGGTCCGATACAGAAAGAAGATCGAGCCCACCGGGGTGGCCGCGGGAACCGGCCCCGCCAGGATCACAATTCTGCCGGCAGGGGAGCCGTTGATCGCCGGCAATGCCCCTCCATCCGCCAGATTGATAGGCAGCGGCAAGGCGCCGGTGCAGGTGGCCGCGGCACCAGCCGCGATGGCAGTCGTGTTGGCCACGTAGGTGTAATTGCCCGCAGCGTCCCGGTAAGCGAATCCCGAGTAGCCGGGGGCGGCGTATACCGCCGAATCCACCGGCAGGAGACTCACGGTGGTCGGGCCGGCGCCGCCGACAGCTGTTTGGCACATCACTCCGAAGGCGTAAGGCACCCGTATGGTGAAGTCCTGGCCACCGGCCGCGGCCGCCGCCACGCCGTTCGTGGCCTCGACGGCCCGAAGATCGGAGATCAGTCGGTTGATCCCGCCCCGGGCCACGCTCCGGGCGCTGCGCCAGGCCTCCTGCTGGTCCATGAAGCGGGCCTGGGCCAGCGACATCCGGATCAGCGCCGCGCCCACGATGGACGCAATGATCAAGGAGAGCATCAGCTCGATCAGGGTGAAGCCCTGACGACTGAGGGAGCGGGTCTTCATGGCGTGTTCAACGGGTTGGTCCCGTTGCTCGTCCCCGCAAAGCCCCGCTCGAACGAGGTCGATTGCGCGGTCAGGGTGGTCGCGCCAGTGGGGGTCACCGTCACGGTCACCCGTTTCGATTTGGCCGACAGGTCCGTGATCGTCACGCAGCGCTGGTGCAGGAAGGGCCCCGTCGTCACGTTGACGCAGGTAGTCCCTGCCGGAAGCTGATCGAAGGGCAAGGCACTCTGCCGGCCGACTTCGCTGGTCAGCGCGGCGGTCTGGTAAACCAGGGCCGAAGCGGCGGTGGCCTGCTTGGCCGAGCGGAGCAGCAGGGCGGCCAGGGCGACGGTCCCCACCGAGAGAATCATCAGGGAGACCAGCACCTCGACCAGGGTGAAGCCACCCCGCTGGGTCGTGTGGCGGCGACGGGTCATGGGATGATCCTTATCTGTCCCACGGTGGACACGGTGACGGCCTTGGTGCTCGTCCCGGAGGTAATCCGCACCGTCAGGGTCTTATCGCCAATGCCGGGCGGGAAGATCTCCACCGGCAGGGCGTTGGTCGGCGGCCCCGGAGTGAAGGTCAGAGTCATGGTGCCGAGATCGCGGTCAGCCTGGAGATTCCGGCTGAGCAGCACGGTGCCGGCCCGGTCGGCCACGGTGTAGGTGCCCGCGCCGCAGTTGCAGTTGATCCGCACCGGCTTCCGTTGCCGGGCGGCGAGGGTGTAGGCCTGCTCCATGTCCGCAGCCACGATGGAGATGGAGCGGTTCACCTGGTTCTTCTGCAGCGCCCGCCCGATCTTGGGCACCATCATGGCGGCCATGATGGCAATGACGCAGAAGGTGAAAACCATCTCCACCATCGTGAAGCCTCGGCGTGCATTGTTCGGCCCGCGTTTAGAAATTGTTCGGTTTGTCATGACTACCCCAATCAGCAGGAAGGGTGCCGTGGGGTCGGCATCTACTAAGTCTATGGGACAGATGGTGTTCTCTGTCCCATACGCAGCTCTGGATGAGGGACTACTGCAAACTGAGCGGACTAATACGTGACAGCCCTTGCGCGGCCTAAGTCGTTGTTTCACCGCCGTGACCGGCCCGTTACTGGTTCGCCGCAAACCACCCGGCCACGGTGAAGCCCACCGGATCGATCTCGTAATAGCGGTTTTTGTAGTAGCGGCCGGTCGTCGGGAAGTAGGGCGGCCCCTTGATACCGTCGCAGCGGTCATAGGTCCATTGCGGGTTCCACCCGGTGGCGCCACCGCCCGAGCCCTGCATCCGGGCGGCGTTTTTCCCCTGGATGGCAGCTCCCACCATGTTGAAGCAGCCCCGCCCCACCGGGTTGCCGGCGCAGACCTCGGAGTTGTCGGACCCGGTGCCCAGGGCTTCCGACATGACCGAGTTGAGGGTGAGGACCGCGCCGTGGATGGTTTCATCGGCGGTCTCGTCGAAGCCCTTCACGTAGTTCGCCGTCCCCGCCTGGAACGGCGAGTTGACGCTGTTGTCTTCGATCACGAAGAATTGGGCCGTGAGCACGCCCAGCATGTCGGCCCACACCGCACCGTTCTGGTTGCAGTCCGGGATGCTGCCCGGCGCCGTCACATAGATGAGGTCGTCGGCCAGGAGCACGTTGCCGCTGGCCGCCACCGTGACCTGTCCCCGCACGATACCGCTGATTCCCACGCTGCCGTTCACGTAGATCACGCCGCTGAAGTTCGGGTTGAAGGGGCGGTTGATCGGCCAGAGATAGTCGGCCATGGCGTTGCCCACGAGCCCGCCGCCCAGCGCGGGATGGATGGTCCCGTTGGCGATGGCCGCCGGAGCCGCCCCGGCGCCGTAGCCGGGCCACCGGAGCCACTGGCCGTAGTTGCCGGGGACCGGGGTGTTCACCACCCACCCGTTGGTGAGCCGGGAATCGCCGCCGAGATAGCAGCGGCGGCTGGCCAGGTTGAGCGAGGCCCGCTGATTGGCCAGGGTGCTCGCGGTATTGTGATTGTGGGGGGCCGGCGTGGCGTTGTTGTGATCCGCCGCGGTCATGAACACGCCGCCGGAGACGTCGCCACAGTTGGGCGAAGTCGCGTTAGGGTCAGTGGCTGATGCCGTATTCCAGCGGCGGGCGGTCACATAATTCAACGAAGCCGGGTTGTTGTTGTTGGCCCGGTAGACCCGGATAAACCCTTCGTTCTCATCGGTGAAGTCGCCGTCACCGTTGATATCCACCGGGACGAATTCGATCCGGACCTGGGGGTTGTAGACCGTGGTCCCCAGTGCGCCACCGGCGATCGAGAGGCCCGCCGTCGTGGCATAGCCATCGAGTGTCGCCAGGCTGGCCGGCGTGGGCAGGTTGATCCGGGCCACGTTCTGTTTGAAGCCTTTCTTGAAGGTCCCATTGGCCACCGACTGGATGGTGCTGGCCGTGGTGGCGAGACCGTGGAAGACGGCGGGCGTCGCGCTGGCGCCCACGTAGAGCGGGCCGTTGGTGTGAATCGGTCCAAAGACCTGAATGCCGTTGGCGAACACCACGCTGGACACTGTAGTGTCGTCGAAGCGGGCAAACTGGGAGAACGATTCCTGGGCCAGCTCGGCCCGGCGGACCACGACCGCTCGTCCGGCGTTGTCATCGATCCGGGAGATCACGCTGGCATACACGCCGAACTGCCCGGTGGTGGTACCGCTCCGGCCGGCAAAGACCGAGCGGGTAAAGCCGGGGATCACGGTGCCGCCCGCATCGCGCACCGGGACCTGGAACTGGAGGATGACGAAGCCGGCCGGCGGCAGGATGCCGAGGGTGCCGTTGATGGTGTCTCGAGCCCACTCCAGGCCCGCGTCGGCCGAGGCCCGCATCTCCGCGTCCTTCGCGTGATACTTGCCCAAGAGGCTCGCGTTACCCGACAGCATGATCGCCCCGACCGCGAGGGTGGCGAGCACCACCAGGAGCAGCAGCGCCATGAACAGCGCCATTCCGCGTTGGTTGCGGATTTCCTGCGTCTTCATTGCATCCTCCAGGACCTGCGGGTCTTTAGGGCTAGTTCGGACGAACGGTGCCGCTCACCAGTCTCGCTGACTCGGACGGCGTGCAGTCCTGGGCCCCGACCGCGTATACGTAGTCGGTGCCGGCCGCCACCCCGTTGTCCACGAACACGTACGGCAGGGGCAGCCCGGTCGCGGGAACCGTCATGAGCGTGCTCCCGAACGCAGGATCAGCCAGCAGCCGCCGGTAGATGTTGTACTGGGTTACGTCGGTCTCTCCTGCCGTCTCGTCGAAGGAGGCGCCCCATTGGAGAGTCACCGCGGGCGGATTTCCGGCCCCGTTGGGGGTGACGGTCAGGGCGCCATTCAGCAAGGGGGCCGTGCCGCAATCCTTGAGCTGCACCAGGCCGTTGTTGGGCAGCTCCACCACCGTGGAGACATCCCGGAGCTTCTGCTCCGCGCCGGACTGGCCGTTGCTCACCCGGATGTTGATCCGTACCGCCTTGACGCTGTCGGCCAGGTAGGAGTTCGAGGGATCGAGCGCGCTGTCCGCCGGGCTGCCGTGAATCGCCACGCTGTGCCGGATGGGCAGCACGATGCCGCTGCCGGCGGCACCGGCCAGAACCAGGGAGTCCCGCGCCGCGGGCGGCACGATCAGCGAAGTGGGGTGGACGAAGTATTGAAAGAAGGGACGGCCGGGATAGGCAAACAGATTCTTGGCCACCAGGTCGGCCGGCATGGCGTTCACCTTCTGCATCAGCACGAAATCGCTGGGCTCGGCGGTCGATGAATCGGGCCGGAAATAGAAGACGATGGTCTCGGCCAGACAGGTGGTCGAGGTGTAGTTCATCGACGGATAGTTGAACGCCGTGTTGGGAAAGACGTAGGCCGACGCCAACGGCAGGATTTCGAAGGAGCCGACCGGCGCGTCGGGATTGATGTTCACCGCGCAGCGGTCCTGGTTCACGTTGGTGAAGTTGGAGTTGAAGGCCACCACGTCGTTGCCGCCGTAGATGAACATGGGCTGCTGATTGGCCACGCCGGCGCCGGCGGTCCGCAGGGCCCGGTCGATAGTGCCCACGGCATAGCGCATATTCTGGGCGAGCTCCATCTTCTGCCCGCTGATCCGGAAGGTCCGGGTCTGGGTGCGGAGCAGGGTGATGGTGGCGGTCATGACCAGGGAGAGGATCACCATGGTCACCAGCATCTCTACCAGAGTAAAGCCGGCGGCCAGGCCAGAGCGGCGGGGAGTCATGGCTGGGCCACCACCGTCGTGACATCTATGGCTTGGCCCATGGTAGGCTCCGTGACCCGGACGGTGACGACGGTGTAATCCCGCGGTGGCGCGGCGCCGGTCACCCGCGAGACCGTGGTCACCCGAGTCATGTTGGGATAGCCGGGGAAGCCGGTCTGGCTTCCGGCCCAGACCGCGGCGAGCGTGGTGTAACTGGGGTCCATGTCGATCAGACTGATCCGTTCTCTCGCCACCTCGGCGGCCACCGTTCGCACGGTGGAGGTCGAGACCGTGTGGAGGAACTGCCCGGTGTAGCGGGCCACGCTGATCAGGACGGTGGTCAGGATGACCACCGCGAGCATGACCTCGATGAGGGTGAAGCCGCGCCGTTGCATCAGCGGCCTTCCTTCCAGACCCCGGTGGCATACGTGAACCAGACCGCCCGGCCGGTAGCCCGGGCGACCTCCACCGCTCTGACGTCGCTGGTCCGGCCCACGCTGAGTCCATCGATGGTGGTGAGATACACCCCGCCGTTCTCGCTCGCGGTCCCGTCGCGGCGGAAGACCACAATCGGGAGCAGCCCCTGAGTCCTGGTGAAGTTCACGGCATTTCCGCCCATAGGACGAGCCGGGGCGGCGCCGCGGCCGAACGTGATACCGTCGGGGAGGGGGGTGGCGGTAACTCGCTCGTTGAAGTTGATGATGTTGTCGTTGGTGGAGTCTTCATGGATCCGCAGCTCGTTATTGGCGACATCGAACGCCACCCGAGTATCGGCTTGCCGGCTGATGGCTTGACGCTGGGCATAGATCAGGGTCGAGGTAACTACCTGGGCCGCGGCGTTCGCCTTATAGGTCGCGACTCCGGAGCGGGGGATGGCCATTCCCACCATGAGTCCGATGATCACGATCACGGTGAGCGCTTCAATCAGGGTAAAACCACGGCGGTCCGTCATAACTGCCTCCAGGTCCAGTCGGCAGTTCCAGATATCGTCAGGCTTTGGGGTCGGACGAGGGGTTTTGTCTCGGTCGGGTAAAGAGCAGGAAGGGTGCCGGGGAAATCCCAAATCCAAGGCGTTGTCCCCAGGAAGCTTACGTCGTTACAATCTCCCCGGTGGTGGTGAAGAAAGCTTCGCGGTGCGGCCAGTCTTTGCAGGCCTGTTGCGGGGGGCTTTCCGGTGCCAATTTCGGCGATGTCAAGTGTTCGTGAAATTGACTGATCGAAATTGACTTACTATTGAGCATGCGCGCCCGCGAACGAATCCTGGCCAACCTCGAGGCGATTTACCGCGAATCATACGAGCGGGCCAAGCAAGCCTCCGACAATGGGCGTATGGTCGATCTGGACAGCGCCTACATGCGCGACCAGCTGATGCTGGAGATCCTGCTCGACATCCGCGACCTCTTCTCGGTGGCCCCCGCCGCGTCCGGCGGTAGCGCGCTGGAGAAGCTGGAAGCCATCCGCCGGCTCACCAAACTCTGAAAGACGCCGCTCCCATGCTGCGAACCCCTCATGCCGTCTGGGCCACCATCGGCTTGGTCGGGCTTCTCGGATCGAGCGCCGCCCCGGCCCCCTCCAAGCCGGCCGACCTCGTCATCTATGGACGGGTGTGGACCGGAGACTCCAGCCGGCCGTGGGCCCGGGCCGTGGCCATCAGCGGCGGCACCATCACCCAGGTGGGCGACAGCGCTACGGTCGCCCGGTTGGTCGGGCCGGCCACGAAGCGGCTCGGCGATGGCAAGGGCATGGTGGTCCCCGGCTTCATGGATGGGCACGTGCATCTTTTGAGCGGTGGCTTTCAGCTGGCCCGAATCCAGCTGAGGGACGTCGACTCGCCACGGGATTTTATCCGCAGGATCAAGCTGCATGCCGCCAGCTTAAGGCCTGGTGAGTGGATCACCGGTGGAGACTGGGATCACGAGCGCTGGCCCGGCGCGCCGCTGCCCGAGCGAAGCTGGATCGATTCGGTCACGCCCAACAATCCGGTGTTCGTGAATCGGGTCGATGGCCACATGAGCCTGGCGAACAGCGTTGCGCTTCGCCTGGCCCATGTCAACCGAACCACTCCGGATGTCCCGGGTGGGACGATCGTCCGCGATCCCCGGACTGGTGAGCCCACCGGGGCCCTCAAGGACAATGCGAGGGATCTAGTCGAGCGGGTCAAGCCGATCCCCTCTCCTGCCCAATGCGATTCAGCCCTCGCCGTTGCCATGCGCTGGGCGGCAGCCCACGGGGTCACCGCCGTTGCGACAATGGCAGATGACCCGGGAACCCTGGCCATCGGACCATCATGGCGAGAGCTGGCCGCCTTGAAGCGGGCACACCGCCGCGGCAGCATGCTGACGCGGGTAACGATCTATGTCTCGCTCCAAGCCTGGCGCGGGATGGCTGACACGCTGCGGGTGGACGGGCCGGGTGACGACTGGCTCCGCTCCGCTGGAGTGAAGGGTTTCGTCGACGGCTCACTCGGCTCCAGGACGGCTCTGTTCTACCAGGGCTATGATGACGCGCCCGGTACAAGGGGACTCTTCGTAACCCCCGAGGACTCGCTCCGAGCCTGGATCGGCGGGGCAGATTCGGCCGGGCTTCAGGTCGCCGTTCATGCCATCGGCGAACGCGCCAATGGTGTACTTCTTTCCATCTACGACAGCGTGGCCCAGGCACATGGTGACCGTGACCGGCGCTTCCGAATCGAGCACGCGCAGCACCTCCGGCGCCAGGACATCGGGCGGCTGGCCCGGAGCGGCGTGATCGCCTCGATGCAGCCCTACCACGCGATCGACGACGGCCGCTGGGCCGAGAAGCGGATCGGACCCGAGCGGATCAAGACCACCTACGCGTTCCGCACCCTGCTCGACGACCACGCGCGCCTTGCCTTCGGCTCTGACTGGACCGTCGCCCCGCTCGACCCCATCCTGGGCATCTACGCGGCAGTGACCCGCCGGACCCTGGACGGCAAGAACCCCAACGGGTGGGTCCCGGAACAGAAGATCACGGTCGAAGAGGCACTCCGGGCCTACACCAGCGGCAATGCCTATGGCGTGTTTGCCGAACGGAGCCGGGGCAAGCTGGCGCCGGGATACCTGGCCGATGTCGTGCTGCTCGACCAGGATCTGACGGCCATCCCGCCCGCTGAGATCGAAAAGGCTCAAGTACTTGCGACCGTGGCCGGAGGAAAAGTGGTTTTTCGGCAATAGCCGCCTGCCCGGCGGGCTTTTTGCCCGCTATCTTTCAGGCGTCGTGTCCGCGGTTTGTGACCGTGACCCCGAACCCCGAGCTCCATGGCCACACGCACTTCGGGCCGCACCAAAAACTCCCCCAAGCTGGAAAAGGCTGAGCTGCTCGATCTCTACCGATTGATGCTGCTGGCCCGGCGGATCGACGACAAGGAGATCCAGCTCAAGCGGCAGAACAAAATCTTCTTCCAGATTTCCGGCGCCGGGCATGAGGGCGTGCTGGCGGCTGCATCCAAGGTCTTTCGGCCCACCTACGACTGGTTTTACACCTACTACCGCGATCGAGCCCTCTGCCTCGGCCTGGGGATGACTCCCACCGAGCAGCTGCTGTCGGCGGTCGGGGCGGCCGACGACCCCAATTCGGGCGGGCGCCAGATGCCGTCTCACTGGGGGCACAAAGACCTCAACATCGTGAGCGCCTCCAGCCCGACCGGGACCCAATTCCTTCAGGCGGTCGGCTGCGCGGAGGCCTGGCTGCGCTACTCCCGGATCGAGGGGATCCCCGATAAAGAGCAGCTGATTCAGGGCGATGAGGTCGTGCTCTGCACCACCGGAGACGGCACCACCAGCGAGGGTGAGTTCTGGGAGGCGTTGAATACCGCCACCAATCTCAAGCTGCCGGTGGTCTTCCTGGTGGAAGACAACGGCTATGCCATCTCGGTGCCGGTCGAGGTAAACACGCCCGGGGGCTCGGTCTCCAAGCTGCTCACCGGGTTCCCCGGCTTGTTCATCCAGGAAGTGGACGGCTGCGACGTGCTGGCCTCTTTCGATGTGCTGACCAAGGCGGCCGAGTATGCCCGCGCCAGAAAGGGTCCCGCCCTGGTGCACGCCAAGGTCATCCGGCCCTACAGCCACTCCCTGTCCGACGACGAGGTCCACTATCGTCCCCCCGCGGAACGGAAGGCCGACGCCGAGCGCGATCCGCTCAACCGATTTCCCCGCTACCTGCTGGAGCAAGGCGTTGCTACCCAGGCTGACCTGGACCTCATTGCCCGTCAGGTAGAGGAGGAGGTTCAAGTCGCGGCTGAGGCGGCGCTGGCGTCCCCTCAGCCAGCCACGGATACAGTCTACCGGTACGTCTACTCTCCGGACGTCGACCCCAGCTCGGAGCAGTTCGACACGGAGGACGATCCTCGCTTCGTGGGCGATCCCACCACGATGGTTGACTTGCTCAACATCTGTCTGCGGGACGAGATGGCCCGGGATCCCCGGATCGTGGTCTTCGGCGAGGACGTGGCCGATTGCAGCCGGGAGGAAAACCTGGGCGACGTGAAGGGTAAGGGCGGGGTGTTCAAGGTTACCTGGGGGCTGCAACGGGCGTTCGGCAGCGACCGGGTGTATAACTCACCGCTGGCCGAAGCCAACATCATCGGGCGCGCCATCGGGCTCGCCACCCGAGGACTCAAGCCGGTGGTCGAGATTCAGTTCTTCGACTACATCTGGCCCGCCTACATGCAGCTGCGCAACGAGCTCGCCCTGATGCGCTGGCGGTCGAACAATGCCTTCTCGGCGCCCGTGGTCGTGCGGGTGACCTACGGCGGATATCTGCGAGGCGGTTCGGTGTACCATTCACAAACCGGCGCCGCGGTGTTCACCGGCGTTCCCGGGCTCCGGGTGGTCTGTCCCTCCACCTCCCTCGACGCCAACGGACTGTTGCGCACGGCCATCCGCTGTGAAGACCCGGTGCTCTTCCTCGAGCACAAGCATCTGTACCGGCAGACCTATAACAAGGCGCCGAACCCGGGACCGAACTTCATGATCCCGTTCGGCAAGGCCAAGGTGGTACGCCAGGGCAGCGACCTGACCGTGGTGACCTATGGCGCGGTGGTCCAGCGCACCCTGGTCGCGGCCAAGGCGATGGAGGACCAGCATGGGGTGAGCGTCGAGGTCATCGACCTCCGCTCGCTGTCGCCGGTGGACTGGGACACGATCTATGCCTCGGTGCGGAAGACCAACCGGGTGATCGTGGCCTACGAGGATTCGTTGTCGTGGGGGTATGGCGCCGAGATTGCCGCCCGGATTGCGGATGAGACCTTTGCCCACCTGGACGCGCCGGTGAGGCGGGTGGCGGCCACCGACACGTTCGTCGCCTACGCGCCGGAGCTGGAAGACGTCATCCTGCCCCAGGTCGACAGTCTCCGACGGGCGATGGAAGAAATCGTAGCGTTCTGACTACTTCAGCGCCTCTCTGATCTCTCCCGCTGCTGCAATGGCATTGTCCACGTCTCGCGAGAGCGCCTTGGCCTGCTGAGTAGCCTGGGTGATGTCTCCCAGCACCGCCGCCACTCCGGCGGAGCGGAGCCGAAGCAGATCGAATCGCACATTCTGCATGGCCAGCACGCAAGACTCGAGATGGCTCGCCACCTGACTGCGGCGGCCGCGTAAATCCGAGATAGTCTGACGCTGGCGTTCCAGCAGCCGGAGCCGCCGAGCCCGCTCCGGATCGTCCGGCTCCCGCGCCAGCCCCGCAATTCGCTCATCGATGGCCGCGAGCTCCTCTGAACCCATGTTGCTGTCCATGGCGTGCAGCGTTCGGGCCAGATCGCTGGCCCGCTCGTACAACGCGTTGACCGTCTCCTGGACTTCGGGCAGCAGCTTTCGCTCGGAGGCCGGCAGCTTGGCCAGGAGCTTGATGATGGCGAGGCGGTCGTCATGCACCTGCATCAGCGCCGACAGGTTCGATCCGTACTCCTCGGCGGTGGGGAGCGGGAGTGGACGGGAGCTGCGCCCGCCCTTGACCCTGGTGGTCTCGACCGCATCGGCGGCCGGCGGCCGGCTTAGCACATCCCGCCAGCTGTACCCCGACGACCAGAGGGTGGCGTAGTTCCGCAGCAGCCCGATGCCCATTCCGAACATGGGGAAGAGGAACCACGGATGCTCGATGCCGGTGGCCACGTTGATCCCCATGCACCCCGCCGAAACCGCGGCCCAGCTGGCGAACTGGCCCCGAACCTTCTGAATGATCTTCGGTTCACCGGTGTCGGGCACCGGGGGTTGGCCCGCTCTCTCCCGGCGCAATTGCTTCCGCTGCTCGCGGGCGAGATCGCGCGGACGCCGCAGCTCTGGGAGAGGGCGAGGACTGATGGGCACCGAACTCCTGGGGCTTCCAGTGGCTCGCGGGCGAACCGGACGTCGGCCGGCGTCGGCCGCCCTCGACGCCGTGGTCGGCCGGTAACCGTTGACAACCCGGCTCTCCAGCGCCCGCCGAAGCGCGTCAGCGGTGGGCCAGCGGTTTTCCGGGTCCTTTTCCAGACAGCGCGCCACCGCCAGAGCCAGGTCCTCCGGTGCGTCGGGCCGCCGCTTCCGCAGGTCGGGGGCCGGCTCGGTGATCTGCTTCATGAGGATCCCGGCTACCGAGGGAGCATTGAAGGGCAGCTCCCCGGTCAGCATCTGGTACGCCACCACGCCGAGGCTGTACAGGTCGGACCGCCCGTCAATGTCCCGCTCCCCGGCTGCCTGCTCCGGGCTCATGAAGGACGGGGTCCCAATGGCCACGCCTACGCCGGTAAGGGTTGCCCCCGAGGTAGACGACAGCGCCTTGGCGATTCCGAAATCCGTGACCATCACCCGGCCTCGAGTCCCCTCCAGGAGGATGTTATCCGGCTTGATGTCGCGGTGGATGACCGAGAGTGAATGGGCGGCGCTGAGCGCGTCGGCGGTCTCTTTCATGATGCGGCGGACTTCTTCCAGCGGCAGTGGTCCCCGCCGGCGGATCCGGGCGGCCACCGATTCGCCGTCCACGTATCCCATCACGAAATACACCAGCCCCTGACCCTCGCCGACGGTGTGAATCGGGACAATGTGGGGGTGGGACAGGCGGGCGGCAGTCTGGGCTTCCCGAGTGAAACGTTCCCGGATGTCCTGCTGGAAGGCGAGCTCGGGCGGAAGCACCTTGATGGCCACCCGGCGCTGCAGCCGCTCGTCGCGAGCACGGTAGACCACGCCCATCCCGCCCCGGCCGATCTCGCCTTCTATGGTATAGGCGTCACCCAAGGCATCGGCGAGCCGGGCCGGCAGTGGCTTATGACTGGAGTCGCTCATCGCGCCGCCGCTCTAGCGCTGGGAAAGAAGCTGACGCAACATGGCAACCAATCTGTACCCGCGCTCCGATGGGGGCAACGAGGTGAAGGGCTGCTCCGGCAGGGCCAGCCTGCCGACGGTTGCCCCGGGACTAGCTCCTGACCCGTGACTCGCGAGTCCCGACTCGCGACTCGCCATAATGGCAGCACTGGCCTGGAAAGGGACCAGCGAGGCAGTCTCCAGCGTCCGAGGCCTCGCAACGGGAACCAAACGGGGCTGTAAACTATTCTGTTAGAGCGCTCAAAAGGTCTCCAGGGAGATTTGGAGGCTGGCACGACGGGTGCACCTTACCCGCCGATCTATTGTTGGACTGTCATTTTTGCCCCGAGTCTGGGGCTTCATTAGGAGTGCTTTGAATGGCCGAACGATTGACTTTGCCCGTCCTGCCTTTGCGGGAAGTCGTCCTTTTTCCGGGTGTCACAGCACCGATCGGGGCCGGTCGCCCCGCCACTCTGCGGGCCATCGAGGCTGCGTTGGCGACTCCCGAGCGGCTGGTCTTCGCGGTGTCCCAGCGGCAGAACGTGGAGAGTGTGACCTCGGAGACCCTCTACACCATTGGGACGATCGCCCGGATCGGACAACTGCAGCGCGGTCTATCCGGCATGCAGCTGCTGCTCCATGGCGAGAAGCGCGGCATTGCCATCCACTATAGCGAGCGGGACGGCTACCTCCAGGCGGTGGTGCGGGAAGCCGAAGAGATGCTTCCGCTCAGCGGCGACGATCCCGCCTTTGTCGCCCTGCACCGGGAAGCCCGGGCCCGGGCGGCCGAGCTGGGCCAGAAGTCCGGTCTGCCGGACGACGTCGTTCAGCAGGTACTGGCCGGAGTCAATGAGGCTGGGAAGTTCGCCGACCTCGTGGCCGGATACATCGACATCACCCCGGCTCAGCGGCAGATGCTGTTGGAGACCCTGAGCGTGGAAGAGCGGCTCCGGCGGGTGCTGGTGCACATGCAGCGCCAGATCGGCGTGCTCGATGCGCAGGAAGACATCAAGTCCCAGGTCCAGGAGGAGCTGGGCGAGCGGCAGCGGGAGATGTTCCTCCGCGAGCAGATGAAGACCATCCAGCGCGAGCTGGGTGAGGGCGACGAGCGGGACGATCTCCAGGAGCTGAAGGAGACGCTCGCGGCGCTCGACCTGCCGCCGGAGGCCAGAAAGGAAGTCGATCGCGAGTTCGGCCGGCTGAGTCGGATCGGCCGCGAATCGATGGAATCGCAGGTGATCCGCACCTTCCTGGAGAACATCGCCGAGCTGCCCTGGAACGAGCGCAGCAAGGAACACCTGGAGTTGCCCGATGCACAGCGGATCCTGGATGAGGATCACTACGCTCTGGGAGATGTGAAGGACCGGGTGCTCGAGTTCCTGGCCGTTCGCCAGCTGCGGCTGCAGATGGAGTCGCGGGACACGGGAGATTCCGGCGGAGACGGGGCCGGAACCCTCGGGGGCCCGGACGCCGAGCACAAGGCGGAGGAAGTGGCGGCGGGAGAGTCGACCGATGTGCCCCAGGCCACTGCCACCGTCCCGGCCCCGAACGCGCCGCCGAAGGGGAACGAGGACGATCGCATCGCCAAGGGACCCATCCTGCTGTTTGTGGGACCTCCCGGCGTGGGCAAGACCTCGGTGGCCAAGTCGATCGCCCGGGCGATGGGACGGAAGTACGTGCGGATCTCGCTGGGCGGCGCGCGCGATGAGGCCGACGTCCGGGGACACCGCCGGACATACGTCGGCGCCATGCCGGGCCGCATCATCCAGGGGATGAAGCAGGCCGGAACCAAGAACCCGGTCTTCCTGCTGGACGAGGTAGACAAGCTGGGCATCTCCTTCCAGGGAGATCCCGCCAGCGCGCTGCTCGAGGTGCTGGATCCGGCCCAGAACGATACCTTCGTGGATCACTACCTCGGCGTCCCGTTCGATCTGAGTGAAGTATTGTTCATTGCCACGGCCAACTTCATTCAGAACATCCCCGGTCCGCTGCTCGACCGGATGGAAGTCGTCGAGTTTGCCGGCTACACCGAGCGGGAGAAGCAGGAGATCGCTCGGAAGTATCTCATCCCGAGGCAGTTCAGTGAGAACGGGGTGATTCCGGATCAGCTGACCATCACCGACGAGGCGTTGTCGGAAGTGATCACCAGCTACACCCGGGAGTCCGGGGTGCGGCAGCTGGAGCGGGAGATCGGCCGGCTGGCCCGGAAGGTGGCCCGCAAGATTGCAACCCAGGAAGTGGAGCGGATCACCATCGATCGTGAGATGGTGGACGATCTGCTGGGGCGCCCCAAGGTTCACCCGGAAAAGATGGCCCGGGAGGACGAAGTCGGGGTGGCGACCGGGATGTACTACACGCCGACCGGCGGCGACATCATGTTCGTCGAGGCATCCACCATGCGGGGCAAAGGGGAGCTGGTGCTCACCGGCCAGCTCGGCGATGTCATGAAGGAGTCGGCCCGGGCCGCTTGGACCTACGCCAGGTCTCACGCGGCGGCGTTGCAGATTCCGGACGAGATGTTCGACCGGGACATTCACATTCACGTCCCGGCCGGTGCCATCCCCAAGGATGGTCCGTCGGCCGGCGTCACCATGGCTTCGGCGGTGGTGTCCGCTCTTTCAGGGCGCTCGGTTCGTCACGATATCGCGATGACCGGTGAGATCACGCTCCGGGGGCGGGTACTTCCCATCGGAGGGGTGAAGGAGAAAGTCCTCGGCGCGGTGCGGGCCGGGCTGACCCGGATCATTCTGCCCAAGGAAAACGAGCCGGACCTGGAGGATCTGCCCAAGGAAGTGCGTGACCGGATCGAGGTGTTCCTGGTTCAAGAGCTGGGCGAAGTACTCGCCTTTACTCTCCGGGGCGCCACCTTCCGGGAGGGCCGGCTCCTCTTTGGGGACGAGAAGAACCCGCGAGACGTGCTGCCGCTGTCGGGTGGGTTTAGACACTAGGCGGGGAAGCGGGTAAGCGGGGAAGAAAACGAAGACCCTTCGGATATTCAGCCGAGGGGTCTTTGCTTGCCCGCCTCCCCGCTTCCCCGCCTCAACGCCCGGTCCGCCGCCTGGGCGAGTTCCGCTGCCGTGGTCCCATCCCGAGGAAAAACCGCCGAGCCAACGCGTACCGGCAAGGGGATGACCTCGCCCCCGCTGGTCTTTGCCGGCTGTTCGCCCAGGACATGATGCAGCTTTTCCGTGAGGACGGCGGCCCCGCTGGCGCTGGACCCCCGCAGCAGCATGCCGAAGGCCTCCCATCCATATCGCCCGATGATATCGCTCGCCCGCACGTTGGAACGAAAGACGCTGGCGACGTGCAGCAGGATTTCCTCGCCGGCCCTGGGCCCGAGGCGCTCGCTGAGGCGGCGGAAGCCGTCGAGCTCGAACAGCACGAAGGCGAGGGGCTCGCCATGCCGTTGGCTGAAGTCCACGGCGCTTTCCAGCTCGGCCATCAAGGTAGCGTGATTGAGCAGGCCGGTCAGGCCGTCGCGATGCACCATCTCCCGCAACCGGCGGCCCCGGGTAGCGTGGGCGATGACCATCTGGACCAGCAGCTCCGAGCTGGCCGAGCTGGGGAAGAAATCGTCGGCGCCGGCTTTGAGCGCGGAGAGGCGATCGGCCGTGTTTTCTTCTCCGATGAAGACGATGGGGAGCAGATGGAAACGGGGATCCTGTTGGACCATCCGGGCCAGCGCGAACCCGTCGGACCCCGGCAGCCGGGTCTCCATGAGCAAGAGATCGGGCAACTCCCGCTCCAGCGCATCGAGGACGGAGTGCGCCGGCAGGCAGCGGGTGACCCGTACGTGCGCCTGTTCCAGAGCCGAAATGTGGGGGGCCACCAGGGTGGGGTCGTGGTGCGCCAGCAGCACGCTGGAAGGAGGCGGCCCGATCCGGGCAAAGGTGCGCGCGTATCGCGGCAGCTTTTGCTCCACCTGCTCCACCGGAAAGACGGCGTCAACGCCGGCGGCGACCGCGCGGAGCCGGTCTACCGGACGAAGCGTTTCCACCAGCACCACCGCGCCCGGTCTCCGGTAGGGGCTGTTGGTCCAAGCTGAGGCGATGGCCGATAGATCGCCGTCTCCGGCCTCTCCCCCGATCACCACCAAATGGGGCAGTTCTTCCACCGGAGTCGCCGCGGGATCCTCCTGCCGGGTGGAAAATCGCACTTCGTAGCCGGCTGCCTCGAGCTCCTGGGCAATGCGCTCCCGCTGGGGACTGGGTCGCATGATCACCAACGCCCGGGGCACCTGAGCGGGAGGCGCACCACCGTCGGCGGACGGGAGCTGGGTTGCTGCCCGGATAACCGCGATGCTCAGCCGCTCGACGATGGACGAGAGTGCAGCAGTCTCAGTCGAGGTGGGGTGGGCCATCAGCCAGCGCTCTGCCTCCTGGGCAATGGCGCTCAGGGCGCCAAACCCGAACGAGCCGCCCGATCCCGCCAGCCGGTGCAGCCGGGCTCGTAACGATCCAGCCGCCTCGAGCGAGCCCTGGGCCAACGCCTTGATATCTGCCCGGAGCTCGTCCAGCCGCCCCGGCATGGAGGCCAGGTACTCTCGCTGCAGCTCAAGCAGGGCGGGGTCGAGCGGGTCAGTCATATGGTGCAGAACCGCTCCAGGGCCAAACGCGCCGCTGCGATGAAGGCAGGCGCGGTACTCCAGTGACCCCCAACATCGTTGCCGTTCCGGGCCCCCACCACGGCGCTGCGGTCGTCGATGACCGCGATGATGGGCATCCCGGGCCAGTTGTGTCCCCGAGGCACCACCTCGACGGTGGCAAAATCCAAGTCGACTGGCCCAGTGGACCAGAGCGAGACCACGATACCCGACGAGACCGGACGACGTAGTGCTGGGGCGATCAAGGGATAGGCATCCGGAGGGACCAGCAGGCGGACTGATTGGGCGGCGCGGGCAACATCATGAGTGATGAGCTGCAACACTGCCCGGCCCGATTCGATTTCAACCACCGTGGGGGTGATGGGCACCGAGATCGTGTCCAACTCGGTACTGAGCCGCTCGAGTGCTAGGCCATGATTGTTGGAGATCCGGGCGATCAATCCGGCCGGGGCTTCCGGACGGTACTGCTTGGGACGGCTGCCCTCTACCCGCGCCGCTCCCTTCGCAACCAGACCCTCCAGCGCACTATAGGCATTAGCCCGGGCTAGCCCCGCTGCCTTGGCAATGGCATATCCGGTACCGGGCCCGCTGGTCAGCAGGACCTCATAAACATGGGATTCGGTGGGAGTAAAGCCGAAACTGGTAAGGTCCAGGCCCATGGGTAGTAGTATTGCGTACTACCCGCGTGAATGCAACTGGTTATGTATAGCGCAGGGACCAACCCAGGACCTTTGCTATCATCGCCAGCCGAAAGGTGATATCCACCTCCCGACCCTCGGTCGTCTTGGCATCCAGGTGCAGGGGGTAATAGTGGTATGTGATCTTGTTCCCCGGCTTGGGTTGGGACCGAAGATTCTTAGGGCGCCAGACCCCCAGCTCGTCGCAATCCTTGAGCAGGCGCCCCAGAACCTTCGTCGCTACAGGAGCCCATTCCAGCGCGCCCATTCGGGCCAGCAGCTCGATGTAGTGGAGGGCCAACGGGACGTCCTTGGGGACCCCTTTCGCGTCAGCATCGATCGGGTCGCCCAGGATCAGGTGCTGCGGTCTGAGGGTCTTCTTCCCCACCTGAATGACGAAGGCCTTCTTGGGCGCGGGCTGAGCCAGATAGTGGCCCAGCCGCTCAGTAAAGCCCGCCCGCTCTCGCTGGAGGTTCGGCATCGACGCCAGCATCGCCACGGAGTACCAGGTCGGCGGGTGGGCCTCGGGATGGAGTGCTAACTGCTTCCCGGCCTTGATGAAAGGCTTCTCGGCCAAGGGGCTCCGAAGAAACTGGGAAATGGCGTTCGCCACCTTGTGCCCGGACCCCCTCAGCCGGGGGTCATCGGCGTATCCGGCCTCGGCCAGAGCGGCCGAGGCGGCCTCCCGCATGATCCCCCGGGCCCAGGCCTCCGCCTCAGGATCTGACTTGACGGACTTTTGAAATTCGAACAAGAGGGAGGGGTCTTCGTCCCGGGACAACAGCCGGAAGAGCACCCGGTCGGCCAGCTTGAAGGGTCGGCTGGTCCTTGGCCATTCAAGCTGCAGGAGCCGGCGGTATTGCGGGATGGTGCCGACATCCTTGATCCCCTGCGCCGCTGAGGTGGCGAGACCCAGCATGTTCCCACCCCAGATCCCGGTGTCTTTCTGCTTCTTGACTACCCCCAGCGCCGTTTTGGAGTCCGGAATGGCCAGTTGGGCTGCCTCGATCACCTCCGGAGCGGCGTATCCCTCCGGGGCGAGCTCGCGGTAGGTGCGGTACCGAATGGACGGCCCGGCATTTTCCAGCAGCCAGGTCAGCGGGATCCGGTGCTCGGAAGGCAGGTCCAGAATTGCTCCCGGGGGGACGGTGGGCAGGCGCGAGCGGCGGTGAAGATAGCCGAGGGTTAGAGGGTGCGGAAGGAGCGCCAACCGCACCTTGCGACCTTACCGCGCTTTCTGGCGTTCCTCCCCCGCCTGCCGGAATTCCGACTGCGCATTCCACTGAGGTTGGGTAGGCGAGTTTGCTACGGCCACTGCTGTACGGACAATGACGCGAAGCTGTTGAGCAGCCCCATCATACTTAAAGGAGGGGAGAACTTCGTCGCTGGGTTGGTGGTATCGTTTCTCCGTGTACTCATTCTTCATCTGCTCCCCGTAGCCGGCGGGCTGACCGACGTAGTCGAGGCCGTTCTCGATTGAAGTTCCCGGGATGCCGGCCCGGGCAAAGGGAAAATGATCGGACCGAAAGTATCCGCCCCGGATGAGAGCATCCCGATTCACGCTCACCCGTAACCCTTCCGCGGCCGCGGCCCGGGTGAAGACCCCTCCCAGTGATGACTGATCCAACCCGAGGGCCGAGACGTCGCGAGTTTTACCGTACAGATTCATCACTTTCCAGCACAGTGGGATCCGAAGCTTGGAATTCACGTGACTTGAAGTCGCGGC
>JADMIO010871488.1_pt1 | contig 37675 bp, 33 predicted proteins | sample 8958161 | NCBI WGS metagenome assembly JADMIO01 (sample SAMN16585339, study PRJNA669376) | soil metagenome | isolation source: Crop rotation soil | place: USA: Cullars Rotation, Alabama | collected 2011 | reverse complement strand
GGCCGCGACTTCAAGTCACGTGAATTCCAAGCTTCGGATCCCACTGTGCTGGAAAGTCAAGCTGGATCAAAACATTGGAGCGACGGGCCGCCTGTCGTTCTATCTGCAGGAAACCAACACTGTCTCCCCTCGCAGCCCTACCGGGGCCGATCCGCTTCCGACGCCGATCACCGGCGGCATCACCACCGCCTCTTCCGGCACCACCGTGCGCCTCAACTACGATTACACCGTGACCCCTCGGCTGTTGCTCCACCTGGGCGCGGGCTGGAACGACAGCGACTTCGCACTCGAATCTCCGACTATTGACTATGACGCCTTCAAGCAACTGGGCCTGAGCGGGCAGGTTGAGTCCCGCTACTTCCCCAGAATCGTTACGGCTGTAAATGGCAACGGCCAGATCGGGGGAATGTCTTCCCTTGGCTCGGTTTTCCCGACCGCCTCTTTTGAACGGCGTCCTTCCGGTACCGTCTCCGCCAGTTATGTGACCGGCTCGCACACCTTTAAATTCGGCGTGGACTGGCGGTTGGAGAAGTTCCCGAATTATGTCCGCAGCGGCGGCTTCGGCAACACCGGCACGAATACCACCGGGACTTACATTTTCGGCCCGAACATGACCGAGCAGCCCTTTCTACAGGGCGTCGTGACCAATCAGGGCTTTGATGGCTTCGAGTTTGCTTCGTTTCTGTTGGGCGGCACGAGCTTGAACTCGCAGGTGGCGCCGACGGCCTTGATGAACCAGAAATCCCAGACCGGCATCTATGTTCAGGACACGTGGAAAGTCACCCGCAAACTGACGCTCGACCTGGGTGTGCGCTGGGACTACGGAACCTATGCCCACGAACAGTATGGCCGCAACGGCTCGATCGGGCTCCTGATCCCCAATCCGTCTGCATCCGGAAGACTGGGGGCAACCCAGTTTGAGGCCACCTGCAAGTGCAACTTCGCCTCGAACTACCCGTTTGCCATCGGACCGCGGGTTGGCGTGGCGTACCAGATCAATCCCAAGACCGTGCTTCGCGCCGGCATCGGCGTGGTTTACAATTCGACCTCGACCTCGTCGGGCGCGTCGACGTCCATGGCTACGGGCACCGCATTGCCCGCGAATTCCGGCCAGATCTCGGGCCTGTTCAAGGACGGCATGCCTGCGAGCGTTCGCGCAGTCTGGCCCTCGTTTGATCCGGGCGTCGGTCAGGGTGCAGGCTCCGTCATCGGCATGCCGCAGCTCCTGGATCCAAACGCCGGCCGTCCGGCGCGTCTGCTCCAATGGAACATCGGGCTGCAGCGTGAGATCAACCGCAACTTGATCGTTGAGGCCTCTTATGTCGGCAATCGCGGAGTCTGGTGGACAGCCTCCGGCTTGGCCCCGCTAAACGCCTTGAGCGAGAGTACGTTGCGAGCCTATGGGTTCAATGATTTCACCAGCGCGACCGAAGCAGCCTTGCTGACGACAAACGTTGGGAACCTGAGCGCCGCGCAGAGGTCCACTCTGGCCGCCCGGGGAATCACCGGGTTGCCCTATGCGAATTTCCCCTCCACCCAGACGGTACGCCAGTCGCTGCTGGCCTATCCTCAGTACACGGGGAGCGGACTTGCGGGCTCTCCCTTGGGCAACACCTGGTACGACTCGTTCCAGTTGAACGTGACCCAGCGATTCAGCCATGGGTTGAGCTTCAATCTGAACTACAACTATTCCAAGAACCTCGATAACACGACCTCCATCTCGGACGTGTTCAACCGGGGCGTGAGCAAGAACCTCTCCGTTTGGGACCTTCCGCACCAGTTGCGGCTGAACATGCAATATCAGGTGCCGGAGATCCGGAACGTCGGTTTCGGAGGTTTTTCGAACCGAGCCGTGGGCTATGCCTTGTCCGGTTGGGGCTTGGGCGTGAGTCTGAACTACCAGAGCGCTGGTGTTCTCTCCCGGCCGGTGAATAACAATTCCACCCCGATCAGCCAGTTCCTGGGCCGCGGACCGGGTGGCGCGCAGTTGAAGAGGAACGCCGACGGGAGCTACATGAACCCCTGGTCGGTGAACTGGGTAGACAACGACGGCAAGCAGCGCACCGATCCGATCGACATCAACTGCCACTGCTTCGATCCCACCAAGACGCAGGTGTTCAATCCGCTCGCCTGGGAGAACATTCCCAACGGGCAGTGGGGCGCCGACCAGAGCTCCCTTCGCTTTTTCCGGGGCGTCCGCATCCCGACCGAGAACGCGAACCTCAGCCGCAATTTCCGGTTCAAGGAACGCGTGACGTTGAACGTGCGCGTCGAGTTCAATAACATCTTCAACCGCATGCAGCTGCCTCAACCCGCCGTTGTGGCTGCACCTGGCCAAGCGGCGATCAACTTCTCGGCTCCGCCGACGAAGTTCAATACCGGCGCACAAGCCGGCTTGTATAGCGGCGGCTTCGGTACGTTCGGTGTGCTGAACGGCCTGGGTGGCCAACGCACGGGGACCTTCGTCGCACGCCTTCAGTTCTAATTCCGGCGCAAAAAACGGAGTCGGCGTGTAACTTGCCGCTTCACTCGCCGTACTAGATGTACACAGCGGCGAGTGACAGCCAGGGCGCCCTTTTTCTGATGCCCCCCAACGCTGACGAAAGACGCCCCGGCTGCGCCGCGTGGGATCAAGGACGATATGGGTGCGGATGGTAGCTGATTCGCGGCTGCACTTTTTTCGAAGTAGCCGCTAACCCAGATTCAAAGTAACTCTAGACGAGCGCCTAGCGCTGTACTTTCAAGGGGTCCTCGACTCTAACAATCGGGTTTTCCATTCTCCACTGAATGTAGAGCACCAGATACGCGTTGTCGGAGTTATGCATCACCGGGAAACCAAGGGCGGCTACTGCTTCATCGATTTGGGTTAGGTCGAGCCCACCCTTGATAGAGATCGTATCGATGGTGCGTGCGATTGCCAATTCACGGTCGTTAGAGGGTCTCATCAGGATCAGTGGGATTGTGGCTGGGCTTGCTCGCGATTGCACTCGTAACAATATCGAGCATCCTTCTTCTGAGAGTCCTGCGGGGTGCGCGGGTCCTTGCGATTGCACTCCAGACATTTCCCGTGCCTCCGACTACGCCCGGCAGGATAATACTCGCATCGCTTTGTGGAGGTCTTGCAGATATCGCAATATTCTGATGCAGCGGCAAACAGTGCCATAAGAGACTCACTTTCGCTAGAAGAGGTCCCAGATTCCTGTGCGGCTACTCTCAGCGTCTATATCGGCAGAACGAGATGAAACCAACGTAAGGCGGCCAGGCTTTCAGCTTCGCCAGATGCTCCGTGTTCGCCATCGAATCAAAACTGATTGGCTCTATGGCGTGGGGAATGGTCCAGATTGCTCTGTGTGGACATTTATATGGACATGGAGCCCAAAGCCAAGGAGGAGGTGCTGCTGACTGAATGACTCGGCGCAGGGCTAAACCTTCATTCGAAACGTGGACGAACTCTTCCGCCGTCTGGTTCACATCACGCAGCGACATGCGCCAGATTGCGGAAGGGGGGCGCTCGCGGGAGCCAGCCCTTCCATTTGGCCTGATCGGCTACCGCTGTTACCGCCACGGGGTGCCCCGGCGCTGAAGCCGCGGTCTTTTTGTTGCTCAGAACGCACTCAGGATGCAGAAAAGCTGGCGGAGGACGGCACAGCTCGACCTGGCCCTTGTTTGATGAATATCGTGCTTTAAGGGCAGACACAGCAACGGACGACGGACGAACGGCATCAAGCCTACAGGAATTTTTTAAATCATAAGAAAGCTCAGCAGCTTTAGTTCATAGGCGCGCTTTTAAGCGGGGAGACGTCGCGACTTCTGGCTTGCTTAAGGGTGCAACCTACGCAACCCCTTTTGCATCCAACTAATTAACGAAGAGTGTCTGGCCTGAGTTCGCCTTGTAAGTCTCCGGATTGGTCCTGCTAGCGAAGACAAGAGCTTCTGCCTCAGGAAGTCACAGAAAATACAGTCAAAAGCTCGGGGGATGGTCGGGACGTTCGCGGGCAGGCTGCGAGCGGAGGGAAAATGGAATTTCACGAGCAAAACTTAGCAGAATCTGATTCGTTCAACATGGTCTTGGACGAGGCACCAGCTTCCCAGGACTTTCTGGACGCGGATTCGGAAGGCGGCAATGAAATCGGCTCCCCTTCTGAGGAGTCGCCGTATACTGACGACCCGGTACGCGTCTACCTGAGGGAAATGGGATCGGTGCGCCTGCTCACACGGCAGGGCGAGGTCGATTTGGCCCGCCGCATGGAGCGGGGCAAGCTACGGGTGCGAAAGGTGCTTTCGCGTTCTCCGCTGGTGCAGCAGATGGTAATGGCAATCTATGAGGACCTGTGTCAGGACAAGATCGACCTGGAGGATCTGACCGAAATCGGCGCCAAGGATGAGAAGGTCCGCTTGCGGAAGCGCACGGAAGCCAGGCAGCAGTTTGCGAAGGTGGCGAAACTGCATCGTGACCTGCAGGCACTGGAGAAAAAGATTGCGTCGACCCCAAGCCGCCACGTGCGTGTGCATGCAGAGTTGTCTCGCAAGCTAGTCCGGCTACGGATCCGATTCTCGCAGGCGATCCGCGGAGTGCCATTCTCCCCGGCACAGTGGGCAACCTTCGGGAGCGCCTTCAAGAGCGCCGGCGCCGGCTCAACGCTACCCCGGATGCGCCGCTGTCTTGAAGCACTGCAGCACGGCGAGATGGAAGCCGAGAAGGCCAAACAAGCGCTGGTAGAGGCTAACCTCCGGCTGGTCGTCTCGGTGGCCAAGAAATACGTGAACCGGGGAATGCATCTTCTGGACTTGATCCAGGAAGGCAACATCGGCCTGATGCGCGCCGCCGACAAGTTCGACTATCATCTCGGCTATAAGTTCTCAACCTACGCGACCTGGTGGATTCGGCAATCGGTCAGCCGCGCGATCGACGACCAGTCCCGCACGATCCGAATTCCCGTCCACATGAACGAGAGCCTGACCAAGTTCGTACGGGCCTCGCGCGAATTGGAGACGGAGCTGGGCCGTACGCCGACCAACGAGGAGATTGGCCGCCGGATGGACACGACTGGGCAGAAGGTCCAGGAGCTGAGGGCTATCTCCCGGGATCCGGTGTCGCTCGACCTCCCAGTGGGCCGAGATGGCGAGTCGGTGCTGGGAGATTTAATCGAAGATCGATGCGCCCGGCCTTTTGCGGATACGATGTTCGAGAGCAACATTCGCGAGGAAACCGAGGGGGTCTTAAAGACCCTGGCGCCCAACGAGGAAAAGATCATCCGCATGCGGTTCGGGATCGGCTACGATCGCGAGCACACGCTCGGGGAAGTTGCTCAGCAGTTCGACTTGAGCCGTGAACGAATCCGTCAGATTGAGGCCCAAGCGCTTCGACGCCTGCGCCATCCGGACAGTGCGCATCGGCTGCAGCCGCTCATGACCATTCAGTAAGGAAGGGTGGCTGCTAAACTGACGCGGGAATTTTTCGGCCGGAGTCGGCGGGCACAAGCCGGTCCCGGACTCCCTTGACCCCTGGAATCGTAAGGATCTCCTTAACTAGATGCCGGTGTTTATCCGGCGATACGGTCCCGTGGAGGACCACGATTCCACTCACAACTTCTGTCTGAATATCGGCCGCCCGTTCGGTGATATGTCCCATGTGGCTACGAACGCGCTCGACGACAACGTCGTCGTCGATGCCTTCTTCGCCGCGTTCGAAGGCAGCTTCGGCCTTGGCGAAGGCGCCCTTAGCCCGGTTGAGCAGATCTTCCGCCTTTGTTGCCACTCCGTGGCCGGTCTGTCGGGCAGCGCTGGCAGCCTTCTGCTGAAGGTCTGCGCGACGGGCTTTGCCGCGATGGGGATCGCAGAAATACATCACGGCCGCTCCGAGCGCGGCTCCCGCGATCATCGAAATGCCGGCGATCCAGCGATCACCGGCGGTGGCCTCGCTCCCGCAGTTGCCTTCCGCTTCACATCGTCTTTCTTGAATACTCATAGCATCCTCCTTCTGATCTCAATCTGTTGTCGGTAGACATGGGCTTGTACCTTCTCTGCCGTTAGCGTGCTTCATTTGACTGGATGCCCAACTGGGATAATGACGATCACTTCTTCCGCACCGGTCAATTTCACGGCCTCTTTGACAGATGCGGGATCGATGCCGCCTGTGACCACGGCCCCAAGTCCGAGCGCGACGGCTTCGAGTAGCAGGTTTTCGCTCGCGAGTCCGGCTTCGTAGTCGGTCCACGTACGGTTTTTCGCTCCCGATCCCATCCGTTCATACACCGCTGAAATCACAAACACTGCCGGGGCGCTATGGACCTGAGCTTGCGTTGTAGAACCGGCCAGCAACGGTGCGCCGGGTTTTGCAGCGATGAGCAGTTCGAGCGAATGCTTTGCCGGCACATAGCGATAAGCTCCGCTGGCTAGACCGTCCACATTCTGTGCCACCACGGCGATTTCGAGCGGGTACCGGTGCATCGCTGAGGGAGCTGTGCGCTTGCCATCCGGAGAGGTAACACCCTGTGCGGCCCACAACAACTGACCGACTTCCGCCAGAGTCAGGGTCTGCGAGGTGTAGCCTCGTACGGACCGCCGGGCAGCCAATGCCCCTTCCACGCTCATGCTGCCCGCCTTCTTCGGGCTTGGTAGCGAAATCGTAGCCGGCTCGGCTGGAAAACAGCCCGGAGCCAAGAAGAAGGCTGAAGCCGCGAGAACCAAGAATCGGTGCGTCATACTTCACATCCTGAAAGGACTACATGCAATCGGACTTCCGGCGAAAGACCGGAACGCTCACAGCCGCAATGCGGGTTCTTCCGAAGTAGAGAACTGCGCAACGTTCGGCTTAACCAGCCTCGCCAAGTCCTCGTAGGAAAGCCGAATCAGCTCGTGATGCGTGCCGGCGTTGAATGCAAGACAATTAGGCTCCAAAGTGACGTTGAGCGCCGACGTGCAAGTGCAGCGAGCCATAGGCTAAGCCACCACTACGGGGGTGGTGGGCCAGTGCGATGGCGTCACGGAGGGCGCTTCCGATTTCGAGCCGCGATGTTCGCTCACCGCTCTCATGGTGTTCATCACTCCGTCGGCGTCCACAGGTGCGTACTTATGCGCGGCAGCGAGGATAATATCATTTAACGCGAGAATTCCAGCCAGCTTGCCGTCTTGAGTCACAGGCAACCGCCGGACTTGAGCGCGGCGCATAATGGCCATGGCAATGTCTACATCGTCGTCGGGCGTGCAGGTCTGTACTGTGCGAGTTGCCACGTCCTTGACCGTAGCGTCGGACGGCCGACAGTTCCGAGTGCCAACCGCGACGCAGACGTCGCGGTCCGTCACAATGCCCGTCAGTTTCCCATCTTCGATCACTGGCAGGACGCCGCAGTCGTTCGTCCACATCAGTTCGATCGCTTCGGCGAGGTTCGTGTCTGGTCCGCAGCATTTGGGATTGCCTGTCATGACTTCTCGGACTTTCATAGAATGAGCTCCTGGGATACTCGGCTCATCGGTGAGCTAGATCCTACGGCCTGCTAATGCAACCGTAGTGCCGAACGAAGTCTGGCCGGCCTTCCAGCGAAGTCCTCTAGCTGCGTATTACGGATTCGGGGCAGCGGCGACCTAGACTGGGTCATATGGCACAGTGTGGGCAATTGACGCGCCCCTAAATTCCCGTCAACGATAACTTCCGCGTCTTCACAGCGTGCGCCGAGCCTTAAAGGGCGCACTTCGGATGCCCATCTGGACATTCATGTGGACATGGAGCCCAAAGGCAGGAGGAGGTGCTGCTAACTGATTGAAAGAAGTGGTGGGCTCGACAGAACTCGAATCTGTGACCTCCTGCGTGTCAAGCAGGCGCTCTAACCAACTGAGCTACGAGCCCTAAAGGACTTACGACGGTTTTGAGCCTTCGCCGGTATCCACTTTGGGGGAAACTTTGGGTACCCCAAGTGAAAATGCCGCCGCGGAACCTGCCTCAATGGACTGGATTGCGTCCCGCTTAGCTTGCTTGCGGATGTGGGAGTACTTCTCCAACATGGCCTTGCTCATGTGTCCCATGATAGCAAGCATCGTGGACTCTGGGACACCTGCTTCCGCCATCTTCGTGCAGAGTGTGTGCCTAAGGTCGTGAAATCGGCAGGAGACTCCCGCCGTCTCCCGGACACTCTCCCATGCCGTCTTGATCGAGGTAACCGGCCGGGTTGGATCCACCGGCATTCGGCGGTTCGAGAACGGGAACACATACCAGTCCTCTTGGATTGGGCCGAGTTTCGATACGTACCAGCTCACGTACATCGATAGCACGGCGGCCAACTTCTCACCGAAGGGAATCATCCGGCCAGTTCCTTTTTCGCTCTTCGCCCGGCCCACAGTGATTTCCTTCTCTTCGAAGTTGATCTGGTTCCACCTCAGCAGGCGGATCTCATCGCGCCTCATGCCCGTCACAAGTGCGATCCGCACCACCGGGTGAATCATCCTGGAAACATTCCGCGCCGCTGCGTCTACGATGCCCTGCTCCTCCTCAGGACTCAGCGCGCGGCCAACGTCACGGCGTTCTTCGAGCCTAAGGCCGGGCCATTTCATGCCCATGGCTCTGGACAAGACGGCCAACTCCATGTTGATCGTCCGGCCGCTCACGCTATCGGCCTTACGTTTGCCGATGTAGTCGATCAGACACTCTTCCGTGAGATCGACCGCTGACTTGGAGCCGAGATATCTCTCTACGACGGCGGAACGCTCATTGACGATCTGGATGCCTTTTTTCCGATGGTCCCCTTTGGCAGCGTACAAGGTCCGGTAGGCATCGAGCGCAGCCTGAACCCGCCGTGTGCGTTTTGAGCGTGTATCCTTCGCCGTGCCGGAAGGCATTCCAGTCGCACCGGATTGTTCGAGTTGCCGGCGCCGATCGTCTTCGGCCTGCTTGGCGACAGTCTTCCGCGTAGTCTTGGCGGATTCGCGAATGCGGTCACCGTCATAGATGAACTCGTACCACCACTGGGCGGACTGCTTCAGCTTGCCCGTTTTCGGATCCCGGTATTTGGGACGATAGACGGCCATGAAAGTTTACCTCTCCGTTTTCACCGGTTCTATCCAGGCATACGTGAAGATCTCCTTCCAGTCGTACTGAAAGGTTGGCAGCAGATTCGCAATGGAAACTCCATCGAGGAGAATCTTGTAGCGCTTGATCAGATCTTCACAAACGGCGAGACTCTCGCCGATTTCGTTGAACGTCGGACGTTGTGCGACACCGCGGCTGTCATAGTGCGCGAATCGACGGTCCGAGTAGTGTTCGATGTTTTTGGCGACGGCACGCAGTCGATCGATTTCTTCTTGAACCGCGGCGGGATCGATTTCAGCTCGCCCATTCCCGACCAGCCGGTCAAAACTTCGTTCGTGAAACTCGGGGGGCAGGTACGGATTGCTCGCACTGCACAGGTTCACGTGGTGAACGCGCGACACGATCTCCGGGAATCGTTTAATCTCCTCCATAAAGCGCCTCAGTGAAATACTGTCGTCGTCTTGCTTTACCTGCCGCCTCACGCCGATAGCTGCCGACTCCACGTGCGCAGCCATCATCCAGTGTTTAAAGTGGCTTCGGGCTTCGGACAGTCTCGGATTGGCCTTAACGATCTCCTGAAGTTCCCAAAAAATGTGATCGTCCAGGATCAAGTCCTGAACATCGTGATAAATCGTCTCAAGCCATCTGCGCGCCCGTTCTCTCCGTTGATCGATTGTCATTAGCTATCGCCTTGGAATGATATTTGCACTAATGCTGATTCTGAGTTTCTCGCGCAGCTCTGCTGCATCCTTCCACACGATATGCCCCAAGTGCCTGGTGTCAAACGTGAGGTCTTTCACGAAATCCTCGCGACAGCACGAGATCACTTCGCGGCCCAATCCGACTGCAAATCCGGCCTCGTAATAGACGCTCTGTCGCTGCCCTGTAAAATCCGCAATGACGAAATGGGCCCTACGAATTTCCGAGAGAATCTTGTCAGTTATCCCCTTGTTCGTGGGATCTTCCTTCTGACGGTACGCTTTGAAGCCACAATCAAGAGAAGCTTGTTCGAAGCCGGCGGCGTAGATCGGGTCAAGGCTGGAATCGAACCACATCGCCACAAAGCATCTGTCCGGCTCTCCACCCACTGGCAGTGTAGGTTCTAGCGTCTGCCAGCCTGCTATCGTTGGCGAATAGACTGGCTGTCCTTTCCCATTTCCGAACTTTTGCACTAGTTGCTGGCTTGTGAGGTACAAGAGGTACTCTCGGAACTCGGCAGCCGTTCTGCAGTCAGCAAGAGGATAGTCCAACTCAGTATCGATCCGATATCCGCCACCCGGCATCTCGGAGTGCTGTCCAATGAGCTGCAAGACGCGCTCGACACGCTGGGATATTCGAAGAGACTGGTGCGGCGATGCCAAATCTTCCAAGGCTTCATCGGACAGAAGAATGGGACTCCCCTTTTCCGATGCCAGACGTGCGGCTGCTGATAGATAGGGTTTGAGCTTCCCAGGGATATTCGGCATAACAAGTCCCCGACTGCTGACTCTATACGTGCCGCAGCGTAGACACCGCACTGAGAACTCGGGGTCGCGCATAGGTGTGAGGACATCCAACGAAGTACCGCAGAGGATGCATCGAGGTTGATTAACTTCTGTCATGGTTCTTTCAATTCGCCGCGCATTCGCACCTTTGCCGGAGTGCTGGCGCGTAGGGGCCGGTCAAACTCCTGGGCCCGCCCCTACCTGTAATAGAGTGTGTCTACGAACGCTTCTCGGTCGCCGATAGCCGCGCCCGCTCTAATGTTTGAAGCGCATCCTCATTCTCGCGCTGTTGCATCGAGAGATCGGCGGCAATAACCGAGAGCAATCCGTCTGCAATGTCCTTGGCGAAGTGTAACGCTGTATCACGGTTTAAGCTGACCCTGTCTCCCGGTTCGTGGAACAGGCAGCCGCTGTAAATTCGATAATTGAATCGCGCGCCCGGCGCGAGGCCGAGGTGGCCAGCGGCCTCATTCTGTGTGCACTTACGCTCAGCGGTGACCTTGCTCAGTATCACGACCGAATTGATAAAGACGTTCGGCCCAGGAGCAGTCCGATACAGCTCAACAATCTTGGCCTCAAGTTCTTGTGCAGCCGAGATTATTTTCTCGACGGTTTTGGAACTTTCGCTGCCGATGCGCTCCAGCCGTTTGAGTGAATCGATGATATCTGCCATGGTTTCTGACTTGGAAATTACCGCTGCGGCAGGAGCCGCAGGGCTGATTAAAGTGGGCATTAAACTTCTCCTTCGTTTAGGGCCCGACGGCCTTTGACCGGAGACCGGTCGCGACCAGAATACATCGGTACGGCTTGAATGTAAAGAGGAAATTCTCTTACTCCCACCTCGCGAGTCGATTCCGTAGAGCTTCGATGCAATCTATCGGCGTGGAGTGATCGCCTTGAATTCCACACGCTTGGCATGTGCTATCCGGCAAGGCGTCCTCTGGTTTCGGTTCGGGTACGGCTCGCGCGCGCGCCGGATGAACGCCACGTGCCTTGCGGTAGGTTGCCTGATACAGCTTGCGGCCTGGATCCGCTGCGAGCTCCGCGCACATTTCGGAAGATGTACGAATCAGAGAGGAAGGCGGGAACGTCGCCATCACCCATAATAATAAAACATTTTGCAACGATCCTGTTCCCTTAAAAAGGGACGCCCGAAAAGGAAACAAACGAGCGCCCCCGGTATTGACGCACCCTCTCCACTGAGGCACGTCAAACGTCGCTATGCCAAGTTCTTCAACAGCGCGATCGGACACTGGGCCGATTCCTGCGCGGCGCTCAGCAGGTTGCCGTCTGCCCTCATATAGGCGATGTATGCGATCTGCCCGAAGTCAGCGAATCTTTCCCTCAAGACTAGTAGGCTCATATCCTTCACTCGCCGGAACAGATACTTCTTCATCGGACCGAACGCGACCGTGTACTTGGCCACCGGCGGCGAGCTCGGTGCCGGTTGTAATTGATCCATCGCGTTGTTCAGCGCTACGGGATATCCGCAGATATGATCTGGAGCGCCCTCAACCAGAGAGAGTGGCCATAATGGTCTGCCGTATTTGTCGAGGATCTGGGACAGCGCCTTGCGAGTCTGGTCGTGCATCATGAATCTGCAAGAGGGATCCTCACGATAGAGTGGATCGACGGCGTGGACGAGACTGAACAGGTCGTTTGAGCCAATCGAGTTCGCGCCCTCGATGCTGCCGGTATTCGCAGCGCAGCCCACCGCGTTTACGATGTTGCCGGCGGCCAACGCTGCAGTCACGAGTCCCTTGGGTTGGTTGATGCCAGTGCCAACGGTGAAATCCGTGTTCAGTTTTCGGGCGAAACGAGTACCCAAGACGCCGATGAGCCAGTCCTCGATCGGGAAGGCGGAATCTTGCGCGAGCTCCAAGCTAACCTTCACCATTTTCGAGGAATACTTGTAGGCGCCGAAAATGACGTTCGACAGGCTCACGTCTTGCGTGCTCACCTGTTGCGACTCGCCGATTATTTCAGCTTGTTGCTGAGTGTCGTCTGCAGTCGGCCACGGCAGCGGCGCGCCCGTTTCAGTCGGCATGATGGTGCAGTACTTCATCAGATTGCCGGAGAACTTCAGGGCCGTCTCGATCTGATCGCTGAACCCCACTGGTACTAGGTATCCTCCACCGATTCCTTGCAGCGCATTGCCGCCGCCCGTGGTCATGTCACGGGCCTCGAGGGCCGCGCGAAAATTGCCATCCAGGAACTGGCGATGTTCCTGCGGCATTTCGTTCTTGCCGAATCGCAGATACGACCGGAAAGCCTCTGCGTGATCCTTGTCCCGCGTGGTCTGCTGGCGTCCGCCGCCGTCGGGCTGGCCGCCGCGGAACTCGCCCATCATCCGGTTCTCAAGGGCTTCGTACTCCACCCTCAGGTCTTCAGCCTCACGCATGAGCCCGTCGAACTGTCTCTGTTCAGCGGGGGTCAAATTGCCTTTGGCAGTCAAGGCGCGGGCTTCTTTCAGGACATCCGAACGCTCTGAACGGATTGCCCTGTTGTCACGTGTTGCTGTTCGCATAGAGGACTCCTAATGTAGTTGTGGATTTGGCGCAGTGCGTCTGCCAGGAGCCCTGGTGACCATCGTGCTTTCAATCCGCGCGCGTGCTATCCAAAGCGAGCCGCATCCGGCGCGAACGGGGTGAACTTACAGCTTTTGCGGACCTACTGCCGACCAGCGGCCGAAGTATTCCAGCGTGTTTTCGCGTTCCCTGGCATCCAAGCCCATCCGCATCCGGCAGAACGAAAAAACAGAACTACTCGATTACGTTTTAATCCTACCATCGCGCTTCGGCAAGGGCAAGTTCGCGAGCTCGACGGGCGCGATCATCTGAGTCATCGGCCGATACCTGGCGCTCGAGACCGTGAGCAGCGACCCGGACTAGCAATCGGTCATAAACGCTACGAACTAAGGCCCGGCAGTTTTTATCCGTACACTCTTCATTTGAACAGTCCACGCAGTAGCCGGTTAGACACTCCTCGCAATCGCATTCGCACTGATCTTCCCGGCGCTCCACTGCCGCGCGCTTCAGGTGCGATCGCACTTCGAGAGGGACTCCATCCGGGAACAGCGATCTACCGAGAGCGGCATCGGTGCCCAGATAGGCAGGGTAGGTTACGACACTGACATCCAGGAGATCCACGTCGAGCAACTCGCGAATGAATGCGGTTTCGCCCTTCCCGTCTTTTTCTTCCGTCCAACTTTGGCCGACAGCCCGGAATGCAAAGGAACACTCATCCAGGTCGCCACGGGTCACCAGCTCAGCCAGGTCGTCGCCGGCGCCCGTCGCAGGCAGGAGCACGCGGAACCGTAGCCCTATGCCGTCCTCACTGAGCTGAAGCGTTCCACTTTTTGTCCGGCCCACTATGAGACTTGCATCGTGGTTGATAAGCGCCCGGACGTCCTGCCTTTCTTTCAGGGCCCGGGTGAACGCGCCTCGCCTGATGACTTCAGTGAATCCGCCCAAGTCTTGGCTGGGCGAGTCGTACAGCGCAGCGTGGCCGGAAATATAGTGTTTGCCGCTTTGCTCCTCGCTGCGGAGCGTAACTTTCGAAAAACGTCGTTCAATCTGCATTTTCAGGTTTCCTTTCGACTTTCAAAACGGTATGACTTTCTCGCCGTTGCTGGTCCCAAAACTTAATCTCAACCGGGGGCACCAGCTTGCCCTCGGGCGAGTACCGGGACGTTTGCTCATGCTCGACTTTGCCGTCGACTTGTCGGAACACGCCAGCGAGGTAACTGTAATCGCTGGCCGTCACCTCGTAGTGAATAGGGAACTGGAGCCCGTCTCGACGAACCGCCACTACCAGAGCAGTCATTAGCGGCCCGGTGATGTCCGCCATCCCGGCTTGGATACCTTGATCAACTGGTAACTCGTGCTTCATCAGTCGCTCCTTTCACGGATCACCTCGCCGATGACACAGGCGCACGATAAAAATAACGTCGCTTGCTCCCGACGGCGAAGCTGATCGTGCCAATTCGCCAAGCGCAAGAAATAACTTTCGTCTTCCCTGAGCGCCTCGACGGTGCTGTTCTTGTGTTTTATACGAACATGGTCCCCGTCGATCCAGGCGGCGTGGTCTTTCTGAACGCGTTGACTCGTGCCCAGTTCGATGTAGACGGATTCGAGCCAGACGCGCTCCGTATCAGAGAATTCGCCCGGCAGGAGTTCCTTGACGCGGACATCAACGTGGATGTCGATCATAGTTCGCCCCGTACCTCCGCGTCTGGATGGATTGCCGGGCGGTTCTCTGACGGTCGTGGCCATTGTGCCGGGGAAGCCGCGGCGCCAGACTGCTGCGTACGCTCCCTAGCGCGACGATGTTGCTCATGATCGATCAGGTAATCGAGCTCCTGCCCGGCAAGGTCCCCTAGAGGGTGCTTTTCCAAATGCTTCTGCGCTCGTAGTAGTTCAGCGTCGCTCGCCTCCCTGACAGCGACGCCGCAGGCTTCGAACGTCTCCGGATATGGAAACAACAAGCTTCCGGCTTTTGCTGGTGCCTTCCCGCGCAGCTTTCTGTTAAGTCTCATAGCTCATCTCCACGGCCGGGCTGCTGAGAAAGGTCCATTCCAAGTAACCGAAACCCTCGCATCATCGTCGACGCTTCGTCGCGGGCGATTCCTACCGCTGGATGCGGTTTGCGCTGGCCAAATCTGTCCGTCTGGATTTGGCCTTCGGTCGCGATGGTCTTGCGGGCCGCTTCTAGGCGGTCCCGAGCCTGAAGGGTAGCCGTCAGGATCATCGAGGCGGCCGGATCGATGGCATAGCTGGAGGTGATCGACCTCCAGAGCTTTCGAGACTCAGGTGTAAGGTCGTCAGGTGGCTTAAGTGTTCGATTCTTCATCTCTTTTCAACCACTATTTTTTTCTGGGTAATCCCCACGCCGCGAAAGTTTGTCTGCCGGTCGGTCACGTGGCCTCAAGCTCGTCGTTTGGCACCCCCCTACCCCCTTCTCGGCGGGAATCGGGAGCCTGAAGTTGAACTGGCCTTGAAAGTCTTCGCCACTAACCGAATCGCGAACCCGGACGGAAACACAGTAGCGATGGCCGGGACGCTGCAGCAGCGTCCTTGCCAATGAATCAAAGGCTTTCAACAATCGATCAAGCGACTCAGTGTCGTCGATTTGGAACTTGGTGATAAGCTGGCGCCGCCATGATTGCGCGATCGGGGAAAGGCCAACTTGGATAGTGAAGCCCATCGTTATGCTGCCTCCTGAGCGCGCGCTCGAACGGACCGCCGAGGCCGGAATCCCCGACGAAGTTCACCAGCGAGCCCAATCAACAGCCGTGGCAGTTCCGGATGAAGCTCCCGAGTCGATAGACTATTCGCCAGATCCAAGAGCCGACGCCGAACGCTCAGCGCGGCCGAACCCAAGCGGATGAACTCTGGTGTCCTGCCCTTCCTGGTCGCGATCATGCAGCCGCCTCCACGGTGCTGGATTCCAACCGCTTCAGTCGTGCCTCTTGATGATTCCAGTAGTCCGATGTGCCCTCGCTCCGCGCCTCTTCGATGACGTTGGAAAAATACTTGAGGCTGTTGATCTTCGCAGCCGGACCCCCGCTGTTGACCACCGAAGCCTGTTTCCGCAAGCACCCCAGCACGATCGCCTGGCCAACCGTGACGATCGGGATACCCTGAGCTTGCCACTGATCGCAGAGGCCCCGATCTTCTCCGGTCAGCCTTCGCGGTGTTCCGATTCGCTTCTGAAGCAACGCCAACACCTGCCGTTGGTAGGCGGTGAGATCAGCATCATCGAATTCCGCGCGCGCGTCGCAATGATGCTGATCCCTGTGCGGAGCAGATGCGCGTGGCGAACATGCCTCTAAAGACTCTCGATTCTCTAAGTGTTGTTCCCCTAGGGGTGAACAGTGTTGTTCACCTACGGGTGTACTTCGCTGTTCACCTGTGGGGATACAGTTAGGCGAATTCTTCTGCCCAAGCTGTTCACCTGTAGGGATACGGTTGTCGCCTCTAAAACCGAAGGGGAGCGAGTAGGTTGCCGTCGATCCGGGTTTGCCTTCCCGGTGAAGCCGCCCTTCGGATACGTGCTTTTCCAACGCGGCATGAGCATGCCTGAGGCTTAACCCTGCCCGTTGTGCAACTTGGCGAGCGCTCACGCGGCCATGGTTCTTGTCGCGCTGGATCGCACGGCAGACGACCAAGTAAGTCCGCAAATCAGCCGGCTTCAAACTCATCAGCATCTGTTCGTCGTCCGGCATTTTGAACCAGAATCGAGATGTAGAAGCCGCATTCACGCAGTCCGGCCCCCACTCCGCGACGCCAAGATGATGCGTTCAACCTCGGCCAGATCGTACAAAACCTTGCCGCGGACTCGGTAGTAGGGAAAACGGTCACGACCGAAAAAGCGATCCGCCTGGAGCGTCGACCGTTTAATGCCGGTCAACGTTTCGACATCAATTTCAGATCCGAATCGTTTGCGGACTGCTATTTTGGATTGGTCTTGAGCCGTTGCCATGATCCCGATCGTAAGGTCGATTCGGGCGCACGTCCAGACCATCTATTGCGCTTTACTGCGTTTCGCTGCGCTTCGGTGCGTTATTCGTTCGCAAGGATGCTGGCGGGCTTGTATCTGAGTAGGGAATCGACCGTGATCCGTTTACTCAAGCCGCCGCCCACGATCAGGAGCGTGCCATCCCTCATCAAGTTTTGGATCTGTCTAGCCTTGAGTCCGAGGTAGAGAGCGGCCTTTTCACGAGTGACGGCATCGGGGAGATTTCCACGTACGTCACGCAGTAATTCGATATTCCCCGCCGGTGCCGGGCCTATGATCTGCTCCATTGCTCGACGCTCAAGCCGCAAGGCGAGCTGATCGAAGACTACCTGCGCATCAGAACCGTGCTTAGCGTTTATTTCGATCAGGTCTTGCGTGAACTCTGCCGAATCATCTGATTCCTGTCCGATCTTGATTGGCTTGCGCATAAGCTAAATCAAAATCTACCAAAACTGTTTTATAGGCACAAGCAGAGTTCGGTTTTGACTTTGGGGGAAACTTTGGGGATGCAGTCTAAGGATGGATCAAAAAGCAGCGAAATCGATCAGGTGACAGTTTCCGGCGCAACCAATTGCGCTCACAAGAGTTCATCCACATTTTCAGCAACATGGAAAAAGGCTCTCGCCTGCGTGTCAAGCAGGCGCTCTAACCAACTGAGCTACGAGCCCAGAACAGGGCGATGACGCGACGTGCATCTCAGGATAACATGGCACTTTCCCTTCTGGCAGCGTAAAAGCTCGATTGTTATAATTGAATTTGCCGGCTCTCAACCCTCCCCGTCGTTTTCTATTTGGTCCAGGCCCTTCGCAGGTGGAATCCAGGGTCTATGAGGCCATGTCCCGACCCCTGGTCGGATACCTTGACCCCTTCCTTTTCCGGGTGTTCGAAGACGTCCGCAGCGGCTTGCGCACCGTGTTCGGCACGCAGAATCCCTACACCCTCGTGATCCCCGGCACGGGCAGCGCCGGTATGGAAACCGCCGTCACCAACTTCGTGGATGCGGGCGAGAAGCTGGCCATCTTCGTCAACGGCTTCTTCGGCGAACGGATTGTCGAGATGGGCCGGCGTCACGGGGCCAACGTCGTACGCGCCGACAAAGGTTGGGGCGAAGTTTTCACCGAAGCCGAGGCGCGGGCGTTTCTCGAAAAAGAGCGTCCCCAGGTGGTCGCATTCGTCCATGGCGAGACTTCGACCGGGGCCATGCAGGCGCCCGAAGCGATCACTCGCGCGGCGCACGACGTGGGAGCACTGGTCATCGCCGACTGCGTGACCACCCTCGGTTCGGTCCCGATCCGCGTGGACGACGCCGGCATCGACATCGCTTATAGCTGCACTCAGAAGGGATTGAGCGCTCCTCCGGGCTTATCGCCCTTTACGGTTTCGCCGCGCGCGGTTGAGAAGCTGAACGCACGCACCACGCCCAACTCCATCTGGTATCTGGATCTCAAGTTGTTGATGGATTACTACGAGAACAAGAAGTACCATCACACCGCGCCGGTATCGACGTTCTACGCGCTCCGCGAAGCCCTGTCGGCGATTCAGGAGGAAGGTGTCGAGCGCCGGTTCGCGCGCCACCTCAGGGTGCATGGCTCATTCGTGCGCCGCATCGAAGCTTTGGGATTAAAGATGCACGTGCCGGAGGGCCAGCGATTGACTACGCTGAACACGCCGCGCGTCCCTGAGGGCGTGGACGACGCCAAGGTCCGCAAACAGCTGCTCGATGATTTCGGAATCGAAGTGGCGGGAGGATTCGGCCCGCTCGCAGGCAAAATCTTCCGCATCGGTGTCATGGGACCGCTAGCCACGGACCCTCACCTGGATCTGTTCTTCGAGGCGTTCGGCAAATGTCTTGCGGCGGCTAAAGCCACCGTTGCGGGCTGAGGCGCGGGCAACTAATCCGTGCTGTAGTTGATCTCGAGCTTGCGAGCTTTTCGCGCCGCGGCGGTTAGAACCACAGCGGTCAGAGCCAGCAATCCCAGCAAGGCCCACACGGCAGGCACAGGCTCCGCTGCATTGATCAGCAGCTTGAGCGGTGCCGGCATGTTCGCGTCCGGCGGGGCGACTACGGGGCTCAGCGACTGCAGGTAGAAAATCACGCTGATCTTCTTCAGGGCGGCCGGGAGGAATATATTCATGCCTTCCCAAACCAGAACCAAGGCCGCAGGCACAATGGGGTTCTTGAAAAGCAGGCCGGCCGCGAGGAAGATGCTGCCGTACCCCACGCATGCCGCGGCGGTCACGCCCAGATACGCAGCCACGTGTCCCCAACCGGGTCCAGCCAGATACTCGGAAATTTCGCTGCCGGTAAAGTGCAGGGACAGGGCCGCCAATTGGAGAAACGTACTGGTGCAGAAAATCACAACTGTAGCGAGCAGGCCTGCCAGGTACTTGCCCACCGCCAGCAGTTCCCGGCGAATGGGCGTGAGCAGATAGAAGTGCAGGCTCTTATCCAGCATTTCGCCGCGGAACAAATTAGTGAACACTCCCACACAGCCGAAGAAGATCGCCAGCCGCAGGAAAAAGAATTGGAAGACTCCGGCGAAGATCAAGGAATCCTTGGGGATGGTGTCGCGCTCGCGCGTGCTGGTGCCCGTCAACTGGTCGTTGCGGAAAACGTAAACAAAGACGGTGTCTCCATCGGTGTATTGATAAGAGTCAAAACTTCCATTGGGGCGGTGAAATTCGACCTTTGCAAAGGGTTCCCCAAGTTTCTCCCGGACCTCTTCGGTTGACATCGTCTTATGGATGGAGCGCAACGCTTCCGTGGAAATTGGATGCGCGGCATTCAGCGCCTGACGCTCCTTGCGATTGCTGATCTCAGAGAGAGAGTGCCCCAGGAAAATCAAGACCGGCGCCAGTGCCAGCAGATAGACCCACAATCCACGGCGCGAGAAGAACGTCTTGCGCATTTCCAGGCGAACCACCAGCCCGATCTGGTTCAACCACTGCGAAATCATCGGGTGCTCTCCTCTCCGCCGATCAGGTATTCGTAGAGTGAGTTGACGTTGTCATCGGCCGGCGCGACGCTTTCGATGCCGACTCCGTCCAGCGCCAGATGATTCAATGCCCGGTAGAAACGATCGGCATCCTTGGTTTTCACCAGCAAGCCTCCGCCGTCCGAATGCAATCGAACCTCGACCACGTGATCCTGTTCGAACACACGCGAAGCCAGCACGTTGGCGCGGGTGCAGCGGATGATCACCTGCATCGGGTGCTCGGACATCTCTTCGCGAACGCCGCGAATCTGGCCCTCTGCCACGACATAGCCATTGCTGAGCAGAATCACCTGGTCGGAGATGCTATCGACCTCGTGGAGGATGTGGCTGGAGACGATGACGTGGCGCCCCTCGGCGGCAAACTCGCGGAAAAGCGCGATGGTCTCGGCGCGGACCAAGGGGTCGAGGCCGTTCAGCGGTTCATCGAGAATCAACACGCGCGGATCATGTGCAATCGCTTGCGCCAGTTTGATCCGCTGACGCATGCCCTTGCTGTATCCGGCGATCTTGCGGTGCGCGGCCTCGCCCAGGTTCACGCGCCCGATGGCAAAAGCCGTGGTTCGCTGGCAATCGTCGTGGGACATGCCCGAGAGCCGCAGATAGGAGTAGATGAACTGGAACCCGGTCATGCCGCGCGGGAAGTTATCGAACTGCGTGGAGTAGGCGCACACGCGGAAGAGTTTTTCGGGATCGGAAGGCGAAATGCCCAAGACCTTGATGCTGCCGCGTGTGGGACGCACCAGTCCGGTCATCAGGTTCATCAGCGTGGTCTTGCCGGATCCGTTGGGGCCCACCAGGCTGGTAATCCCAGGAGGCACGGACAGCGTGACGCGATTGACGCCCAACACTTCTCCGTAGAAGCGGGAAACATTGTCGAGGACGATTCGGTCGTTCACTTACTTAACCACCTCAAACGCCCTGACGCGCCGGACCAGGAGCCACAGGCAGACCCCGCATACCAGCCCAACGCTAATCCAGGCGGCCTCGAGCGAAATGCCAGTGTCCTCTGGCCACCGGAACAGCTTGGCCCAGATCTTGAACATAACCTCGGTCAGGTTCAGCAGCGAGCCGTAATTCGTACGCATGACATTGTTCAGTGCCGTGCCGAACCCGGCTCCCACAAAGAATACGCCGAGCACCAGCCCCCCCGCCGCGATCTTCCATTTAATCCAGGCCGACAGTGCGAGCGCGACCAGCGACAGCATCAGGATCCACACCATCAGGCCGACGAAGATCGATCCGGCGATCCAGAAGTTGGCTCGGGTCCATTCCCAGCCTGCCAGGCTCGCTTGGATCACGAACAGGATCAAGCCTGGTACCCACGTGACCATCGACAGCAGCAAGACCAGAACGCTCATCTTGCCGGCGATATATTCGGTCCGCGAGAAAGGACGGCAGAAGTACAAAGGCATGGAGCCGTTGACCAGATCCGGCGATATCAGGCTCGGTCCGATGAAGGCAGTGAGCAGATAGGTGAAGGCCGCTTGCACCCAGCAGAAGTACAGGAACAGACTGGGCTCCACTTTAATGAACTGGCCGGCGGGAACTCCGAATGAACTCAGGACCGAAAGATTGTTGGCTAGATAGATGTAGCCGATGCACCCCAGTGGATAAAAGAAGCACGCCATGAAGAACATCACCAGGAATTTCGATTGCCAGAGGCGCGCGAAACTATAGCGCGGCAGGATCAGGAATCGCGACCATGTGGGAGTGAAGGTGCCTTCGTAGGCTGCGTAGGTTCGTTTGTAGACGGCCACGTTAGGCCTCCATCGCTTTCAGGAAGATGTCTTCGAGGGTATCGCGGCGATAGTTGAGGCGGCGCAGTTGCAGATCGCGTTCGGCAGCCAGCCGGTAGATGTCGCGCAATTCGAAATCGGCGGGCAGCACCATTTTGAGCCGGCCCAATCCCACGCCGACGCATTCGCAGCCCAGGGCCGTCAAGGCTCCGGCGAAATCCTTCTCTTCACCGACCGTTTCCAGTTCCACGAAGCGTTTATTGGCGCGCCGCTCTTCTTCCAGGTTCGAATAATGGACGATGCGGCCCTGTTTCAGAATCAGAACCTCTTCGCAGGTTTCTTCCACGTCGCGTAGCAGGTGCGAGCACACTACGATGTGCATTGTGCCAGTCTGCTTCATTTCCTTGATCAGGCGGATCATGCGCAGCCGTGCGGGCGGATCCAGACCGTTGGTGGGCTCGTCCAGAATCAGCAGGCGCGGACCATGCACGATGGCTTGCGCGAGTTTCGCGAGCTGCTTCATGCCCAGCGAATAGGTTCCGAGGAGGCGGTAGCGCGCTTCGCCCAGGCCGACGTAGAACAGCACTTCGTGGGCGCGCTCGAGCGCGGCGTCCGGAGGCAGACCGGCCAGCTCGCCCATCATGCGGACGAAGGAGACCGCGGTCATGTTGGCGATGAACGAATCGTTCTCCGGCATGTAGCCGATCAGGGCGCGCAGTTCGCGCGTCTGATGGCGGATGTCGTGCCCGAAGATATTGGCGGATCCGGCGCTAATTGGAACGAACCCAAGCAGGGTCTGGATCAGCGTCGACTTCCCTGCCCCATTTGGTCCCAGGAGTCCGATGGTGCTGCCGGCCAGCGCAACGCGCAGGTTATGGAGAATTTCCCGCTTACCGAAACTTACGGTCAGGCCGGTTAGTTCGATAACGGGATCCATATCCTATTGTGGAGCGAGCGACAGGGTCTTCACCAGCGGGCCTACGGCTGAACCGAGTCCCAGGCTGGAAAGCGCATCCAGACCTAAGCCGGCGATGCTATTGCGGCTGCCCACCAGGATTTGATCGGTCGAGCCGTAAGCATACACCAGGGTAGGCTGGCGATTGGCGGTAAGCGCCGAAACTTGCTTCTGTTGCTCAGCGGTAAGAAGACCGGTCGCGTTCAGTTGATCGACGATGGGTCCTACGGCGCTGCCCAGATTGTAATAGGCCACGGCCGAGAAATCGGAGTGCGTATCGAGCGGCAATTGAGACCGGAAGCTGTCGGATCGGGCCAGCGTCTGTCCGGACGCGCGGCCAGTGATCGCGGACGTCAGGAGCACGCGGTTGGGCGCCATCAATAGGTAGCCGTCGACGAAGACATACTCGATCTTCACATTGGCGAGCGTAAGCGTGTAGAACGTCCGCCCGTTCACGGTTTCGTTGCTGATGGCGAAACCGCCGGTTGGAGCCTCCCGCTGGAAGGCAGCAACGGCCTGTTCGATGGACCATTCGAGGCGCGTTGGATTGTCGACCTCGATAGCAATCTTCCAGCTTGGAATCGGCAACAGCGGTCCATCGACTGCGATAGTCGCTTCACCACCGAGCGATCCGGCGACATCGTCCAGAGGGTTGAATCCGGCTTGCTGCTGGAACGTGCTCAAGGCTTGCGCTGCCTGCGGTCCCACTGCAGACAGCAGCTCAGAAAGCAACTGGTGCGGATCGCGGGTTACGAATGCAGTGGCGAAACTCGCCTGGGGAGACACGAAGTCGAGCGATCCCATGGGTCCCGGAGCGGCCAGCCAGCTGGCAAGTCCATGCCGGGATCCTGAAAACGTGAACGACGCGGTATTGAGCGGCGAGGCCGCGCTCGTCTTGCTTTCGGCAACGACGAAGCGGAGATTGTCGACGCCCGTGATTTGAGCCGGATTCGGCACGTTGGTAGTAGGTACGTTTTGGGAAACGATTTGTTCCATGTTCGCGGCCAAAAGAATTCCGACTCCGTTTTGATAGCTTTCAAGGAGCCTTGTCCCTAGCGCGCTGGTCCGAAATTGTCCAACGGGAGGAACCGAGGTCGCGCCCAGGACCATTACATTGCCGTCGAATGCCCGCGGAGTCGTGTTGCCGACCTGGGTCAGATACTCATCGAGCCCGGCGCGCCGCACTTGGGCGATCACGATGGGGTTGCCGTTTAAAGGTACGGCCACCAGGACTTCTTCTCCGAGGTAATCGCTCACGGCGCGGACCTGCTCCACTGTCTGGCGAAGGGCCTGCGAGCGCGGGCCGTTCCACCATTCGGCGAACGAGGCGCTCTGACGAGCTCGATCGTCAAAAATCCGCGTGGCGTCGGTGAGCGTCTGGCTCAAGTTGGGAATAGAAGCGACGACAACGGAGGTGGTTGGCACCCGATCAAGCAACTGCGAGGAATATCGTAAGCCCGGTCCCGGGATCTGATCGATCTGTTTCTGGATCGCCGCGAGGTCGCCCAGCATTGCCAGATATGCTGCCGCATTCTGGCTCCATGCGACGTCGGTCGCAACGGAAGTGACCGCCATACTCTGATTCGTAGTCGCCTGGTCGCCGCGATGCAGGAGCTTCGACGTCCCGCCGTGATCCACTTTGACTTCGCCTTCGACCACGGAAACGCGCGATCCCTTCAATCCCCAGGTCACACCGAAGATAGTGCCCTTCACCGATACGAGCGTATCGGCCGTTGCTACTTCCAGCCGGCCGCGGCGCTGCTTGGCGGCTTCGACCAGCACACTGCCACGAGCCAGGTGAATGGTTTTGCCGCTCCAGCGCTCACTCAGCTCAAGATCGCTGCGCTCATCCATTTCGACCTTGGAGCCGTCCCGCAAAAGGATGACGGCATGCGAGCCTTTGCCCGTCCGGATTTCCTGACCCTCGGCGATCGCTGCGCCGGTGGCCAGAGGCAGAGTCGTGGACTCGGACACCATCACCAGGGTTCCAGACACGCTGGCAACCGTGCCGCGCGCGCCGGAAGGCGCCATGGCGCGATCGATTCGCGGAGCGAGGGCGTAACCGCTGATCGTCATGGCTCCGATCAGCACGGCAGCCGCGGCGGCCCATGCGATGCGCCGGTTAGCCGGCCGGGAAATGGGAATGACGACTGCCTGGCGGCCACCCGAGTATTCGCGCCGGCACGCTGGGCAAGAATGCAGATGATCTTCGATCAGCATTCGCCTGCCCTCCGGGAGGCGGCCGGCACGATACGCGTCGAAATCGGCGCGGAACTGGGAGCAAAGTTCGCCGGATGGATTACGCAGCTTGTCCCGGACGCGATCTCCGGCAGCGCGCACGGCATCGGCGTCCGGCACTTCATTCCGGATCGAGTTCACTAGACGATCGAAATCCTGGTCGCTCATATGTTTATGCCCTCAGCTTCTGTTGCAAAATTTTCCGGGTTCGATGCAGTGAGACAGCCACCCTGATCGAAGAGATACCCAAGGCCTTCGCGATATCTGGGTTGGTCAGCCCCTCGAAGAATCGAAGGGTGAAGATTTCCGCGGAACGAGCGGGGAGTTCGGACAAGGCGTGGCGGAGAGCGTTCCTGAGATCGCCATCGTCCGGACGTGAGCCGCTGGTGGAAGGCAGACGCTCCAGATCGACTGTTACCGCCTCGCGCCTGGCGCGGACCACGTCGAGCGCCGCGTGGACGGCCGCCCGCCGCAGGTAATTTTCCGGACGTTCGATGGCGTCGGCGGAATCCTCCCTGCGCGCCATTCGTAAAAAGACCGTCTGGAGAACATCCTCGGCATCGGCGGCGTTACCCGCAATCCGATAGGCAGTCCGAAACACCATGGTGTGGTGCTCCCTGAACATCTCATCCAGTTCATTCGCCTTGGGGATAATAGGAACGGGAACCTCTCGTTGTTTTGTGGCTACCAGCATCACGGCTTCCTGACCTGTAAGACAGGACCCCGGGCTGATTCTTACCTCGCCCCCACCCCAATATCTAGTGGAGGCATGGCGGGCACCCCTAGATTCAGTAGTTCACCCGCTTTACTTTCGGTTCCGATCGGTTTAGGATGGTTTCAACCCTCCCCCCTTGTGAAGGTGAGAACGTCTTTTATGGAAGGGGCCCGCATTGCTCAAGCTTAAGCGCGTCGACATCCACGGTTTCAAGTCATTCTACGATCGTACGGAGATGAAGTTCCATGGCTCCGGGATCACGGCCATCGTGGGGCCCAACGGCTGTGGAAAATCCAATATAAGTGATGCGATCAGTTGGGTTCTGGGCGAGCAAAGCGCCAAGAGCCTGCGCGGCACCCGGATGGAAGACGTGATCTTTGCCGGAACCCGGGAACGCAAGCCCCTGGGGATGTCGCAAGTTACTTTGAGCATGGTGGATCCGCTGGGCCAGCATCTGGTCGGGGGCGGGCATGAAGCCCATGCCAATGGGAACGGGAATGGGAACGGAAACGGGAGTAGCAATGGCCACGCCCATCACCCCCACCCCGAGGAAATCACGATCACGCGGCGGCTGTACCGGTCGGGGGAAAGCGAATACCTGATCAACGGAAAAACCGCCCGGCTGCGGGATATTCAGGATCTGTTCAGCGGAACGGGCCTTGGGCCGGAGAGCTACGCGATCATCGAGCAAGGCCGCATCGGGCAGATTCTTTCCAATAAGCCGGCCGACCGCCGCGCCATCATCGAAGAAGCCGCCGGAATCGGCAAGTATAAGACGCGCAAGCGCCTGGCCGAGGCGAAACTCGAAAGCGCCAAGCAGAACCTTTCGCGTGTGTTCGACATCCTGGAGGAGGTCGGGCGCCAAGTGAATTCCCTTAAGCGGCAGGCGTCGAAAGCCCGCCGTTACGAGGAATTGCGCACAGAGATGGTGACCTTCCTGCGCCAGGCGATCGCCGGACGATTTCGAATGCTGGAAGGCGATGCCGCCCGAATGGCGCTGGACCTGAGCCAGGCGCAGGGATTGTTCACCGAGATCTCGGCGCAACTGCAGGAGCAGGAAGGCGAACACACCCGCATCCAGGAAACCTGTTATCGCACCGAAGCCGAGTTGACCGCGGCCCGCGCTCGCGTGGCGGAATTGAATCTCGAAAGCGAAAGAACGCGGGGCCGACTGGAGCTGCAAGCCAAGCAGATCGGCGCGATCGGCGAGCGCCTGGGTGCGAACGAAACGGAAACTCTCGATCTCGAGACGCGCCGGCAGCAGCAGCAGGCCGAGCTCGATACGCATGCGACGAACATCGCACGCCTGGAAGCGGATAGTGTTTCCCTGCAGGAGCGGATGCAGGCAAAGACCGCCGAGCGCGACACGCTTCAAAATGAAATGCGCGAGCGGGAGCGCGGACTCGAAGGCGCCCGCATGCGCGTTCTGCAACTGCTGGGCGAAGTCTCGACCCTTCGCAACCAAGTGGTACAGATCGATGAATACCTGGCTGCGATCGAGCGCGATTCCACGCGCTCGCGTAAAGAAGAAGAGACGGCGTCCGGCGATCTGACCCGCCTGGATCAGGTGAGAGCGGAGTTATCCAAGAAGCTGTCCGAGCAGCAACTGGAACTGGAGTCGCTCGACGACCGGCGGCATCGGGTCGAAGAAGATTTAAAGGCTCGCCAGGCAGCAGTCGCCTCCGCACGTCATAACCTGGACGAGATCCGGACCACGCTGTCGCGGCAACGCGCCCGGCGCGAATCGCTCGAGGAAATCCTTTCTCACCGCGCATATACGACGGAATCTGTAAAGCGATTGTTTACCGCGATCGAGCACGGGCAAGTCTCGGGATTCAAGCCCACCGGCGTGCTCGCAGACTTCGTGGAAGTGACGGATCCGGCCTGGGAAAAAGCCTGCGAGACGTTTCTCCACGAGGAACTGGAATACGTCGTTGTCTCGGATTGGGCTGAAGCCGAGCGCGGTGTCGAGTTGATGCGCGCTGAGTCGGACGGGCGCGTGACGTTCCTGGTGAACAACGGGCAGACGCCGCCGGCAGCCCCGGCGGGCCTCTCCGATCCGGATATCGCGGGACGACTGGAAGACGCGCTTCGCGTGAACCAGGTGTTCTACCTTCCCCGAGTCGGAAAATGCCTCCTGGTCCGGGACCATGCCGCAGCCCAGCGCTTGGCTTCCGAGCATCCCGATTATTACTTCCTGCTTCCGGATGGTGTGAGCTATCACGGCCACGCGGTGAGCGGCGGCCGGAAATCCAGCGGCGGGCCGCTGGCGCTGAAGCGCGAACTTCGCGAGCTCGCTTCGCAAGTCGAGGCACGCGAGCGGGAAGCCGACACTTTGACAGGATCGCTCGAAGAGCTGGAGAAGAGCTCGGCGCAACTGGCCGAAGAGCTCGAGCATGTCCGTGCACAGCAGCAGCAGCAGGAAAAAGGCGCCCTCGCGCTGGATCATGAGCAGCGCCAGTTAGCGGAAGAATACGCGCGATCCGGCCAGCGCCTTTCCGTCGCTCGCCTGGAGCTGGAACGGCTTTCGCGGGAAGGCGAACGTTCCCGCCAGCAGCGCGAACAAAGCCAGGCGGCCGTCGCCCAGCGCGAGCAGGAACGCTTCGATCAGGAAAAAGCTCTAGAGCTCGCACGCGGCGAGTACGAGGGTCTGCAAACACGGGCCCACACCGTCGGCGAAGAGCATGCTCACCTCCGTGCGGAGCTGGCCGGCCTGGACGAGCGTCTTCGCGGAGAGAAGTCCGCCGCAGGACGAATTCAATCGCATATCCAGCAGATGGTGGCGCGCCGGGAAGAACTCGAGCGGGAACTCGAGCGCATGGGCGTGGAACGCGCCCGGCTTCTGGCGGACAACATCGAGCTCGATCAGAAAGCCGGACAGCTGGCGACCGATACCGCCTCCGCCGTGGCCTGGGTCGAAAACCTCGCGGCCGCGGAAACCGCAGGACGGGCTTCACTCGCCGCACTCGACGAAGCTTTGCGAGCTCTGCGCGCCGACGCCCAGTCCGCCCAGGAGCGCCGCTCGGCAATCGAGGTGGAACTGGTTCGCAAGCAGGGGGACCTGCGCTATCTGGACGAGACCAGCCGGCGGGATCTGAACCTTCCCGCGGCGGAGCTCGCCGCCACGGAAGAAACCTCACTCGATGAAGCGGGCGTCGCCGAGGTGGAAGAACGTTCGCAGGAAATCCGGGCTCGCATTGAAGCGTTGGGTCCCGTGAATCCGCAGGCTCTCGAAGAATTCAAGGAAGCCGAGCAGCGCTACGACTTTCTGAATACCCAGCGCCAGGATCTGCTCGATTCGATCCGCGATACGGAGAAGGCTGTACAGGAGCTGGACGTCGAATCCCGCCGCCGGTTCAAGGAAGCCTTCGACGTAATCAACGATAATTTCCGGGGCATGTTCCGCACGTTGTTCGGAGGGGGGCAGGGCGAAATGCGGCTGACCGACGAGACGAATCTCGCGGACAGCGGGATCGACATTATGGCGTCGCCTCCCGGCAAGAAGCTGCAAAATATCGCCCTGCTTTCGGGCGGCGAAAAGTCGCTCACCGCCATGGCTCTCTTGATGGCGATCTTCCGCTACACGCCTAGCCCGTTCTGCATCCTGGACGAAGTCGACGCCCCGCTGGATGAGCCGAATATCCAGCGCCTGACGCGACTCATCAAGGAGATGTCAGCAGAGACGCAGTTCATCGTCATTACCCACGCCAAGCGCACCATGGAAGCAGCACAGGCGCTTTATGGCGTCACCATGCAGGAGCCGGGATTGTCGTCGCTGGTGAGCGTCCGGTTCGATCCGGTTACGGAAGACGCGGCCAAGGGTGCGCCGCCATCGCCGACTGCGGCACTCGCCGCAGTTTAAGCTGACAGGCGACCCGCTAGCGGGTAAACAAGATCGCCTGTCCTACCACAAATAATCTTTGGCTTCGTCGCGGCGCTCGTAGCTGTCGAGCACGTGGACGACCCGCAGCTTCTTCAGTTTCGTCGGCGAAAGCTGCCCGATCGGCACGTACAGGATCTTGCGGTTCAGATGCGACGCGATCGAGCGGAACACCGACCGCGGCGGCTTGGGTCCCACGTAGACCACGAACTTTTCGGTCGAATAGTCCAGGCCCGCAAGCAGCAGCCGCTCCGGCTTCGACTCCGCGAAGTCGTAATCGGAATCCGACCAGACATCGAATAACCGCCGGGGCGGCAGCGTCATCAGCAAGCCTCCGTACTCCGCTCGCCCGATGCCCGGACCTACGATGTTGTCGAATGGGTGGGTGGAATAGAACGCCATATCGGATTCGTTCTGGTGCTCGCCGAGCCACGTGGTCAGATATCGATACCGGTCCTCGCGGTCTTCATCGAAAACGACGACAACGGATCCGACCTCGCCTACCAGTCGGTCGGCCTGGCGAACGTAGATTTTGCGCTGATACCAGTTCCGAATGGTTTCGCGAATATCGATTCCGTCGAGTATCGAAGTGGTGAACGGTTCGACGCGAACGCGTTCTTCGGATAGCAGTGCCTTGGCCTTCTTTTTGAGAAACCGGCCGTAGTCTTCAATGACCAGATCTTCCGGCGGGTACGAGCAGATGGCCTCTCCGCTGGTTTGCTTGGCCCACTCGCCTGGAACCTTTTCTTTCTTGCGCGGCTTTAGCCCGATGGGCTTCATGCGTTGCTTGGGCCGGGGCAACCGCCGCCGGATGCGGAGCCGCTTGGTATTGAGCCAGATCTCGCTCGCCGTGAGCCGGACCGTTTCAATGGGAGCGGCGTCATGCTGTGCAAGATAGCGGTTGGCCATCTGCCACACTTCCCACCCGTAGTTGTCATCCACTACGGAGCGCGCCGCCACCGCCAGGTCGTAGGCATTCGAGACCAGATCGCCGCTAATGTGCGCAAGATTGCGGGTATAGCGCCCGATCATGCGCCTTTGCCAATGCGCGACTTTGTCGCCAGTAGATTCCGTGTACTTCGTCTCCGCCTCGCGCAGAAGGTCATACTGCACGTGAGGTTTATCGAGGCGCGCGTCGTTCTCCAGATCCAACCGGAAGAATTCGTAGCGTTCCTGTAAATAGGGATACTCGATCGTAATCTCCGCCAGGCTATCCGGATGCGGATTCAGTAATTGCGTCTCAGGCCGGATCAGGCGCCGCGAAGGCTGTTCCTGCGGGGTTTCCATCGCATCAAGAAGCGGATCGAGCAGATTCAGCGACACCACCACGATCATGCGAGCGTCGGGATCGGCGCCTTGGAGCTTCCAGGCCATGGCCGCGGCGTGCGCCGATACTTCTTCATTTCGGGGCTGCGGCCAAACCCGGTAACTTTCGATGTAGCGCTCCAAACCGATCCGCTGCACTGCGAATGTGTCCGGGTAGGTATCCGGCAAATGGGGACGATCCTGGGTGTCGGGCTCCAGAAAAATGACGGTCGCACCGATCTCGTCCGCCGTACGTACGGCTTCCGTAAACGGGTCGGCCGGTTCGACGGGAACGTAGACGGGACGCTCCTCTTCCTCGTCGGAATCACTGGTGGATGAGGTGCACAGAATCACCGACATTTCGGGCAGCCGCTGTAGAGCCCGGCGGTAAGCGGGCTCCAGAAATCCGGGCAACTCCACTGCCACGATCTGTGGCTTTTCGGTTAATAAAAGACGGCGCAAGGCGGCGGCGAACTCGACGCGCCCCGGCACCACGGGGAAGTAGCGCACACGCCCGCGCTCCAGGCTTCCGAGCTTGATGTCAGTTTCGAGTGACATAGCGCAGGGCCTCTTCACCAAGAGTCTGCACGATGGCGGTCCGCAACATGTCCGAGTCGGCCTTGTGGGAACCATTCATCCCGTGAGCCAGCTTCATGGCGAACCGCGCAATGTTGATTCCGTCGCGGGCGGTATAGCGTTCATCGGAAGCGTGCGCGCGCTGCAGGAAATCGGTGACATACGTGAGAATCTGGCTGTCGCCGAAGGGAAGATTCTCGTGCAGGATGGCCAGTTCTTCGTCGCGCTCCGGAAAATCGATCAGGATCTGGGGCTGCAACCTGGAGTGGATATATTCCGGAAGATCGAAGGTGCTGGCGTCGTCATTCATGGTGGCCACCAGACGGAACAGAGGGTGGGCCTTGATCTTGATGCCCGCGACAATCGATTCCACGTAGCGTCGGGTGTCGAGCAGCGGGGCAAGGCTCGCCCAGCTTTTCTCGCTCATCCGGTTGCCTTCGTCCAGGATGACGATACCGCCTCTCAACATCGCGGTTACCAGAGGGGACGCCACATATCGAAGTTTGGCTTCGCCTTCGATCACCGGAGTGACAAGAAGGTCCTCCGGCCGGGTGTCGACCGTCGCCTGCATGATGTAGACCTCCCTCGCCAGGCGTTTGGCGGCGGCGTAGGCAAGCGTCGTCTTCCCTACTCCGGGCTTGCCCAAAAGTCGAGGATTCATAGGGAGATCCAGCGGATCCACAACCAGCCATGCGGCCAACAACTGACGCATGACTTCGTCCTGGCCAACCCAGTTGACGGTAAGCTCGTCCGGGTGCGCCAGATGCAGCGCAACTCCTTCGATTTCAACGACCATTAGCTCCCACTTTAACAGAGAAGCTTCAAGATACAATCTGAATATATGGGCGCCGCCAGAACCCTCCTGTCAGCGGAGGAATTCGACAACTACCCGTTCGAGGAAGACAAGCGCTACGAACTCGACGAAGGGGAGTTGATCGAAATGACCAGGCCAGCGTATAAGCATAACCGCGTCCTTCAGAAGCTTCTCGTGAAGCTGGTGCGGTATCTGGAGGAAAACCCCATCGGCGAGGCGCTGATCTCGGAGAACCTGTATGCGCTTTCGCCTTCCACCCGCCGTTCTCCTGATGTAGCCGTCATCCTGGGCGACCATCAGGCGGAGTTGCGCGACGCCAAGGTCATCCACATCATCCCTGACATTGCCGCGGAAGTTCTCTCCCCCAGCGAAACGACGACCACAATCCATCGCAAAATGAAGCAATACTTCCAGGCTGGGGTGAAGGAAGTCTGGCTGGTCGACCCGGAGACCCAAGAAGTGGAAATCTGGACTGGCCCCACGCTTCCGGGGTCGGCTCTAACTGGCACTGATTCAGTCACTTCGAAACTGCTGCCAGGTTTTGCCCTTCCTCTCACGGACCTGTTTTCCTGAGACAAGTCCTGTTATACTAAGCTTTTGCCCCCAGCCAGGGGTTTTGCCCGATCCGGGTTAGGAGTTCAGCTGTGTTTATCCACGTTCGAGACCTGGAGCTAAAACCCGTCCGTTTCGATGTGGAGCTTCCCCCGGGAACCATCGAGTTTCTGGATCCGAAGGTTAAGCAGTCGGCTCCGCTGCATGCAGTTGGCCAGGCGGAACTGGTCATGGGTTCGCTCGGCGAGATTCGGGTGAAGGGCGATGTCCAGGTTCGTTTGCAGTCGGAATGCGACCGCTGTCTGGAGCCCACTGCGTTCCCGGTGGATTCGAGTTTTGAGCTGTACTATCGTCCGGTCGCGGAAGGGTACATAGATGTAGGCGCGAACAACGCAGCGCGCCGCGGGCGTCGCCCTGAAAAAACGGTCGCGCCGCGCGCTGTTCGCGTGGAGGAGAAAGCCCTGGATGCGGGGGAAGCCGAAATGGGCTTCTACGAAGGGGACGGCCTGGAGTTGAACGATGTATTGCGGGAGTTCGTGCTGCTGGCGCTCCCCATGCAGAAGTTGTGCGACGAGAATTGCAAAGGGATCTGTCCGGTGTGCGGGCAGAACCGCAACCAGAATGAGTGCCGCTGCCAGACCTCGGCGGGAGATGACCGCTGGGCAGCGCTCAAGGAGATAAGAAAAAATGCCGAATCCTAAACGACGACATTCCAAGCGGCGGACCTCCGCCCGGCGGACGCATGATTCCCTGCGCCGCACGGTGATGGCCCAATGCCCCAACTGCCACGAGCCCAAATTGCCGCATCGCGTTTGCCCGCACTGCGGAAAATACAAAGGACGCGAAGTCATCGAAGTCGCCGAAGAGTAGACTGACGAGCCGTCCATGCTGACGATCGCGGTCGACGCCATGGGGGGCGACCACGCTCCCAAACGTGAAGTGGAAGGAGCGATTCGGGCTGCCGAAGAGCTTCAGATCGCCATCATTCTAGTCGGCCTGGAGGACGTGATTCGTGCCGAGCTGGCCCTGCACCGGCAGGCGGCCGGACTGCCGATCCAGGTCCACCATGCCAGCGAGTTCATCACCATGGAGGACTCGGCGGCGAAAGCGGTCAAGTCCAAGAAAGACTCCTCGATTCGCGTCGCATGCCGCCTGGTGCGCGACGGCGTCGCCCACGGTGTAGTCTCAGCCGGCAACACCGGCGCGGTCATGGCTACCGCCAAGATCGTCCAAGGTGTGATCCGCGGCGTGACCCGACCTGCATTGGCGGGAGCCTTTCCTTCCCTCACTGGATCGCCGGTGGTGCTGCTGGACGTCGGCGCCAACGTGGATTGCAAACCGGAGATGCTGGCCCAGTTCGCGGTGATGGGCGAAATCTATTCGCGCACGATTTTCCACAATGCGAGGCCGCGGGTCGGGCTGCTTTCGATCGGCGAAGAAGAACATAAGGGCAATGAGCTTACTCGCGGCGCTTTGCCGCTGCTGAAAGCTCTGCCGATCAATTTCATCGGGAACGTCGAGGGCCGCGACATTTTTAGCGGCGTCGCCGACGTGGTGGTCTGCGACGGTTTCATCGGGAACGTCGCTCTCAAGGTCAGCGAGGGGCTGGTGGACATGTTCGTGGGCATGCTGCGCGAATCTTTGAGCGCCACCATGACCCGAAAGCTCGGCTCACTGCTCTCACGCGAGGCCTACAAGGAATTCAAGAAGCGCCTGGACTATGCCGAATACGGGGGTGCGCCCCTGCTGGGGGTGAAAGGCGTCTGCACCATCAGCCACGGGCGTTCCAATGCGAATGCCGTTAAAAACGCGATCCGCGTGGCCGCCGAATTCGCCCAGGGCCGCGTGAATGAGAAAATAGAAGAAGAGCTGGAACGATCCACATCCTCTAAAGTAGCCGCGCAATGAATCTGTATCGCATCGCCGGACTGGCCGCTTGTCTCTCGGCCGTCGGATTTGGCCAAAAACCGGATCCTGTCCAGTGGTCCATGACTTCCGCGGCCGAAGTCGCGAAACCCGGATCCACCGTTCCTCTGCGGCTGACAGCCAAGATCCAGCCTGGATGGCACCTATATTCTCTGACCATTCCAAAGAATCTGCTGCCGACCAAGATGACGCTGACGGATAACGCTGCGCTTGAGTCGTACACGGTCTATCAGCCAAAGCCGATTCGGACGATGGACCCGAACTTCAAGGTCGAAGTCGAAACATACTCGGATCAGGCTGACTTCTGGATTCCGGCAACGCTCAAGAACGATGCGTCCGGGCCGGTGGAACTGACCGCCCAGATCCGGTACCGCGCCTGCGATGACAATCAGTGTTTGAATCCAAGGACGAAGACCGCGTCATTCAAGCTCACGGCAGCCGCCTTTGCCCCGACCATCGAACCGTTTGCCGCCCCGGCAGGATACCTCGAAGTAAAACCTGGCGCGCCACCCGTCGAGCCGGTACCGGAAAAAGCTCCGCCCGCGTCCGCCGCGTCCTCGGAACAAGGAATCCTGGCATTCGCGCTGGCCGCGTTTGGATTTGGCCTCGCGGCAGTCTTCACTCCGTGCGTATTCCCGATGATCCCCATCACGGTCTCGTTCTTCTTAAACCAGCGGGGCGGCATTCTTCAAGCCTTGGTATTTTCGCTGGGGATCGTGGTTCTGTTCTGTGCTCTGGGACTAGGCGTGACGGCTCTTGCCGGACCGGTCGGGATCTCGCAGCTCGGCGGAAATCCCTGGGTGAACGCGTTTATCGCCGGCGTGTTCGGTATCTTCGCGCTCAGCCTGTTGGGGGCCTTTGAGATCACCCTGCCCTCGAGCATGCTGACCAAGCTCGACAGCGCTTCGCGACGCGGCGGATACTTCGGAACGCTGCTCATGGGACTGACGTTTTCGCTCACGTCGTTCGCGTGTGTGGGGCCGTTTGTAGGACCACTGCTGGCCTCGTCCGTGCAGGCACAAGGCGCGCAACCCGTAGTCGGCATGGCCGCATTCGCAACGGGACTTGCCTCGCCCTTTTTCTTCCTGGCCGCGTTCCCCTCATATCTGAAGAAGCTTCCCAGAAGCGGCGGGTGGATGGCTAGGGTCAAGGTCGTCATGGGATTTGTTCTGCTTGCCGTGATGATCAAGTACCTCAGCAACATCGACCAGGTGTTGCAGGCGAATCTGATCACTCGCGATCGGTTCCTGGCGGCCTGGTTTGTGCTCTTCACGATGGCTGGTTTGTATCTGCTGGGACTGCTGCGCCTGGAAGGCATCGAAGCCGAGGACAAGTTGGGAATCGGACGGCTTGCAGCCGCCGTAGGATTTCTGATTTTCTCAGTGAGCCTGCTCCCTGGAATGTTCGGAGCGCCGCTTGGAGAATTGGACGCCTACGTCCCCGCAGCGACCGGGGGCATTGGCGGAAACAGCACGACGGCCGGCGGTCTCCAGTGGATGAAGAACGATTATCACGCCGCGCTCTCCCGCGGCCAGCAGGAAAAGAAACTGGTGCTCGTGACCTTCACTGGATACGCCTGCACCAACTGCCACTGGATGAAGGCCAACATGTTTCCGCGACCGGAGATCGCCCAGATCGCGAAAGATCTGGTGCTGGTGGAGCTTTACACCGACGGGACGGACGCGGCCTCCGAAGAGAACGCCACTCTGGAGGACACTAAGTTCGGCAGCGTTTCCACGCCCTTGTTCGTTCTGCTCGATGAGCATGAGAACGTGCTGGCAACTAGCGGCTACACGCGCGACACTCAGGAGTTCCTCACTTTTCTAAGAACCCGCTCCAAGGCATGATCCCCCGATTTTTTCGATCCAGCCTGGCACTGATCGCGCTGGCTGTTCACGCTCAGGCTCCCGCGCCTGCTCCCCTGCGAGGCTTCCAACCCGACCAGTGGAAGATCCAGCACGATCGCGAGGAACAGGCCAAAGCCATTCCCCAATCCGAGCGCCTTCGCATCTACATGGATCGGATGGCGGCTGCGCCACATCACGCCGGTTCGCCCGGCTCGAAAGCCGTCGCGACCTACCTATCCAGTCAATTGGCCGACTGGGGATTCGACACGCGCATCGAAACCTTTGAAGCGCTGATTCCCTACCCGACCACGCGCACGCTCGAGATGACCGCGCCCGTGCGTTTTCGGGCCAAGCTGGCCGAGCCGCCGATTGCGGAAGATCCAAGCACGGCTCAGGAGAACCAGCTCGCAACCTTTAACGCCTATGGCGCCTCCGGGGACGTGACCGGGCCTCTGGTCTATGTGAACTACGGGCAGCCCGAGGATTTCGAATACCTCAAGAAGCAGGGTATCGATTTCAAAGGCAAGGTTGTCATTGTTCGTTATGGACGCAGCTGGCGCGGCTTAAAGCCCAAGCTCGCCCAGGACTATGGGGCCGTCGGATGCCTGATCTATTCCGATCCCCGCGAAGACGGTTTCTTCCAGAGTGACGCATATCCTCGCGGCGCGATGCGGCCTGCCGATGGAGTGCAGCGCGGCAGCGTGATGGATATGGCGCTCTATCCCGGCGATCCGCTATCTCCCGGATGGGCATCTGAGCCTGGATCGAAACGCCTTGCCCGCGAGGACGCAAAGACGCTGCTCAAGATTCCCGTGCTCCCGATCTCCTGGGCGGACGCCTTACCGCTGCTGCAGCAGCTGGGCGGCCCGGTGGTGCCGGAATCCTGGCGCGGTGCTCTTCCCCTCACGTACCATGCGGGTCCGGGCCCTGCGACGGTGCATGTGCAAGTCGATTTCGACTGGTCTACGCGCCCGCTATATAACGTCATCGCGACGCTTCCCGGTTCGGCAACAAAAGACCAGTGGATCATGTACGGAAATCATCACGATGCCTGGGTGAACGGCGCCAGCGATCCGGTGAGCGGAGCGGCGGTGCTGCTCGAAACAGCCC
>JADMIO010983865.1_pt1 | contig 37690 bp, 31 predicted proteins | sample 8958161 | NCBI WGS metagenome assembly JADMIO01 (sample SAMN16585339, study PRJNA669376) | soil metagenome | isolation source: Crop rotation soil | place: USA: Cullars Rotation, Alabama | collected 2011 | reverse complement strand
CGCGACAACTTGTCCACGTGGAATTCTAAGCTTAGGATCCCAATGTGCTGGAAAGCATTTCACGACAGGGAGCATTTTGAATATGCAGGGGCAAGCGGCGGCTTTATCGATAAATTCGGCTTCCCGTTTTGCAGGGGCAGGATCTTCGACAGCCTGGAAAAAGACCTGGGACAGTACAACACGAACATGCGCGTTTTCTGGGCTACAGGAGCAGCCTTGTTCATACGCGCGGATGTTTACCGCGAAGTCGGAGGACTGGATGAAGACTTCTTTGCCCACATGGAAGAGATCGACCTGTGCTGGCGCCTGCAGAATGCCGGGCATGAAGTGTGGGTCTGTCCGGGGAGCATCGTTTACCATGTCGGTGGCGGCACCTTGCAAAAGTCAAACCCGAGAAAAACATTCTACAATTTCAGGAATGGCTTGATCCTGTTGCTGAAAAATCTTCCTTCACACAAGATCTGGCAGGTGATACTGGTCCGGCTGATGCTCGATTATGTGGCCGCTTTCAGGTTCCTCCTGCAGGGGAAGATCGGCGACTGGCAGGCTATCATGAAGGCGCACAGGCAGTTTATTTGGAGATACAGTTACTGGAGAAAAAAGCGCCGGGTGCAGAATGATAATGCTTCCTATTTTAATCCACAGGTTTACAGGGGAAGTATTGTCTGGGCCCATTTTATCAGGAAGGTCAGGACCTACAAGGAATTGATGAAACAGTAAATGGATATGAAGATCGTTGTATTGACCGGGGCTGGCATGAGTGCAGAAAGCGGGATCAAAACGTTCCGCGATGCCGGTGGATTATGGGAGGGGCATGATGTCATGACTGTGGCCAGTCCCGAGGGATGGAGAAAAGATCCGGAACTGGTAACGGAATTTTATAACCAGAGGAGGATGCAGCTGGCAGAGGTCAGTCCGAATGCCGGACACCTGGCCCTCAAGGAACTTGAGACCTATTTTCCAACAGTCATCATCACGCAGAATGTCGACGACCTGCATGAGCGCGCGGGATCATCGAATATCATCCATCTGCATGGCGAGCTGACGAAGTTGCGCAGTTCAGTATTCGAGGAGGATGTATTCGATTTTGGCTACAATCGCATGACCTATGGGCACAAATGTTCCAAAGGGACTTTGCTGAGGCCGCATATTGTATGGTTTGGGGAAGCAGTGCCGCTGATAGAGAAGGCAGCCGAAGAGGTTGAAAAGGCCGATGTCCTGATCATCGTTGGAACATCGCTGGAAGTATATCCTGCGGCTGGACTGCTTTACCACGCCCCGGCCCATTGCAGGATCTACCTTGTGGACCCCAACAGGCATGAGGATGTACGCGCCAGGAACCTGGTGCTGATAAGGAATACTGCTGCCAAAGCATTGCCGGAACTTGTAGCCGCGCTAAAAAATGAAAAAGATTGAAATAAAAATTACCTTTGTCACCAATTTACCCAATTATGAAATACTCAATATTAATATTCGCTTTTCTGGCGGTTGCCGGATGCAATAACAGTCCAAAGCCTGCAGAAAATGCAGCAAGCCATGATCATGCGCATATGACGGAGGAGCACAAGGACCATACTGCGCTTGCCCAGCCGAAAGACACCACTGCTATTTTACCGGGACAGAAAGTATTTTTTGTCAACCTGAAAGATGGACAGGAAATAAAACTTCCATATGTAGTTAAGTTCGGCGTTGAGGGCATGGAAGTTGTTCCGGCCATGGGTGTCGAACCTAACAAGGGTCATCACCATCTGGTTGTTGATGGGCTGTGCGTGCCATCAAACACTATGGTCCCTATGCAGAAGGAAGCAGAGGGCTGTTACCATTTCGGAAAAGGACAGGTAAAGGACACCCTGAATATCAAAAAATATCCCATGCTGACGCCTGGCAAGCACACCTTGACCCTGCAATTCGCCAATGGCCTGCATATGTCTTACGGTCCTGCCATGAGCAGCACAGTGAATATTGTCGTGAAATAAAAACCAGAACCGGCATGGAACCGCATTATCATTATGCAACTGTTTCCGAGGCCCTGGAGGAGCTTAGGAAAAAAGGATTCACGACAGACTTTAACCTGGAAGAGAACTGCATCACCTGTCATTCGGACAGATTTAACCCGGATGAATTCGAGATCACGGAGGTTTATCGTTATGAAGGCAATACAGATCCTGCTGATGAAGCTACTGTCTACGGTATAGAATCCAGGTCGGGCTTAAAAGGCGTGCTTGTAACGGGCTATGGAATTTCAGAAGATGCGCTTTCAACCGAATTACTGCAGAAGCTGAAGATATAATTACTGAAGTGATTAATATCAATCCCGCTTATAGCCGTATAGTCAATTCAATCGCAATTTGTTTGTAATCAGCTGATATTAGACACATATCACACCGGTATTCTTAATAGATTTATTCGCAAAATTGTGATATTTTCCGTACCTTTGCAGTCCAATTATCCAAAATGAGTGATGCAATAAAGCACGAATGTGGTGTCGCATTCATAAGGCTTTTAAAACCGCTTGACTATTTCACTGAAAAATACGGAACCCCTTTGTACGGACTCAAGAAACTGCAGCTGCTCATGGCCAAGCAGATCAACAGGGGACAGGATGGAGCGGGCATAGGCATCATAAAGCTCGACCCGCAGTTCGGACAGAGGTACCTGGCGCGTAAACGATCAAATTCCCGCAACGCCATAGCCGATATTTTTGAGGAAGTCAATAAATCGCTTCATGAGCTGGATCCCGATAATTTCAAGAATTCACTGTACCTGAAGGAGCATTTCCCATATGCAGGCGAATTGCTGCTGGGACACCTGAGATATGGCACCCATGGCGGCAACGGTATGGAGAATATTCATCCTTTCCTGAGACAGAATAACTGGATGTGCAGGAACCTTGTACTGGCCGGCAACTATAACCTGACGAATGTAGATGAGCTTTTCACCCAATTGATTGAACTTGGACAGCAGCCCAAGGAGATCAGCGACAATGTGACCATGCTCGAGAAGATCGGCCACTTCCTGGATGAAGAGAATGAAAGGCTGTTCAGGATTTATAAAAAACAAGGGTTCACGAATTTCGAGATATCAGAAAAAATAAAGGATACGTTATCTGTAGAGAATATCCTGAAGAATGCTTTCAAAAGGACTGATGGCGGGTACAACATGGTCGGCATGATCGGCCATGGAGCCTCTTTCGTGATCCGCGACCCCAACGGCATCAGGCCTTCGTTCTGGTACGCCAATGATGAATTGCTCGTAGTGGCCAGTGAACGTTCGGCGATCTGCACAACCTTTAACGTGCCTTACCAGAAGATCAGCGAGATCACGCCCGGATGCGCGCTCATCATCAACAAGGATGGGAAGTACAACGAGACAAGGATACTTGAGCAGCGGGAAAAAAGATCATGCTCGTTTGAAAGGATATACTTTTCGAGAGGCAATGACGCCGATATATATACCGAGCGCAAGAACCTTGGAAAATTGCTGGCTCCCAAGGTAATGGAGGCGCTCAATTACGACATAGAAAATGCTGTTTTTGCCTATATCCCGAACACTGCGGCCACAGCATTTTACGGCATGGTGGACGGCATCAACGACTGGCTCAAGATCAGGCGTTCCGAAGTTCTGATGGCAGAGCGCGACACGCTGACACCTGAGCGGATACAGGAAATACTGACCTACAGGATACGCCGCGAAAAGGTGCTGATAAAGGATGCCAAGATGCGCACTTTTATCGTCAACGACAACGATCGCGAGGATATAGTCGGCCATGCGTATGACGTTACTTACGGTGTGATAGAACCCAGGCAGGACACGCTGGTGATCATCGATGATTCAATCGTCCGCGGAACCACCCTCAAGACCAGCATACTCAAGATACTCGGACGCCTGCAACCCAGGAAGATCATAGTAGTTTCCTGTTCACCCCAGATACTTTTTCCCGATTGTTATGGCATTGACATGAGCAGGCTGAAGGACTTTGTCGCATTCCGCGCTTTGCTCGCGCTGCTCAAGGAAAATAATCTTGAATATAAACTGGCCGAGACCTACCAGTTATGCAAGTCTGAAATGCAAAAGCCGGTCGAGGAAATGCAGAACCACGTGATCGCGCTGTATAAATTATTCAGCCAGGAGCAGATATCAAAAAAGGTAGCTGAAATTGTCACACCGGATAATTTTGAACCTGAGGTTGAGATCATTTTCCAGACCGTCGAGAATTTGCATGTGGCCTGTCCCGACCATTCCGGCGACTGGTATTTCACGGGCAATTTTCCGACCCCCGGTGGTGTAAAGATCACGAATAGAGCCTTCATTTATTACATGGAGAATAACAATGCCAGGGCTTATTGAGCCATGACCTATATGAAGTGGTTGATGAGTTAATCTTCTGTTACTGATCCATTTTTTATGCTTCTGCTCATTGACAACTACGATTCTTTCACTTTTAACCTGAAGGATTATTTCATGCAGCTGGGCGAGGAGGTTGAAGTTGTCAAAAACGATGAAATAGATCGCCATTCGGTTTCAGATCACAAGTTTAACAAGATAGTTGTCTCTCCCGGCCCGAATACTCCGGCCGAAGCGGGAAACCTGATGGAGCTTATACAGGAGGTTCATGATAAATATCCCATACTGGGCATTTGTCTGGGGCACCAGGCGCTGGGCCAGTTTTTTGGTGCGGGGCTTTCACTGGCAGAGAGGCCTATGCACGGCAAGGTTTCAGAAATAAGTCATGACGGAAAGCATATTTATGCCGGTCTCCCCGATCCTTTGCGCGTTTGCCGCTATCACAGCCTTGTTCTGAATGACCTTTCAAGTACGGACCTGCATATCACAGCGACGACGGCGACGGGAGAGTGCATGAGTTTTGGGCACAAAAGACTGCCTCTTACAGGCATACAGTATCATCCTGAAGCCATTCTGACAGAGCATGGATTGCAGATACTTGAGAACTGGCTGCATCAGACCATGTAGATGGTCAATATTATTTAACCGGATCTGTTTTTATTAGGAAATATCCTGTGATTGACATAATTTGCCAATAAAACAGGCAGTTTCCCTCTTCAGGTTAGTGATATTTCATGCGTCGGAAAATATCCATATTGTTCATGTCCCTAAGTCTTTTTCCTGGTCCTGTAATGGCTCAGACTTATCAATGCCCCTACAATATTGACTTTGAAAGCGGCACTCTGGACAACTGGCAACCGTATACAGGCTCCTGTTGTCCCATCTATGCACAGACAAAAGGAACCGGCCCCGGTATGTTTACCATTGTTTCCGGTAATGGAACGGACCCATATGGCAAATTTCCTCTCGTGCCGCCCGGGGCGGGAAAATATACCTTAAAGCTGGGGAATGAAAAGAACGGTGCAAAGTCGGAAAGGGTCAGGTATTACCTGAAGATACCTGCAGGAGCCTATAATTATTGCCTGAATTACAAGTTTGCTTTTGTCTATCGCGACAAGCTGAGTCATGGGATAGATGTTCAGCCCCGCTTTGAGATGAGGGTTACTGATTCGATCAGCGGAGCATTGATCAATTGCGAGGAGCAGCGGCATATTCCCTTTTGGTATAACCAGGGAATACGCAAGGCTGATTCAGGCAGTCTCGTGTATTACAAGCCATGGACGGATGCCACCATCAACCTGTCAGGCTGCGAAGGCCAGACTGTCGCCATTGATTTTGCGGCGGCCGGTTGTGATGAAGGCGGTCATTTCGGATATGCTTATTTTGACCTGAGTTGCAGTGTTTTTAAGATAAGGACAGTAGCCTGCCCGGGTCAGAAAACAGCTACCTTGTTTGCCCCAAAAGGTTATTTCAGTTACGACTGGCGCGATTCATCCCTGCAAAGACTGCTGCTGGGAAAGAGTGATTCACTGGTTGTGCCCGTATCCATGCTAAAATCCCTGTTTTATGTCATGATCAAGCCGTTTGACGGTGCCACCTGTAATGATACATTGACTGCCTTGCTGGAAGTTAATGAACTGCAAGCCGCATTCAGCATGTCGGATTCGATGCAATGCCTTGATCAAAACAGGTTTGTATTTGACAATCTTTCGTGGGTCTTTAGGGACTCGCTCAGCTATGAATGGGATTTTGGTGACTCTGTCATTTCAACTCTGAAGTCTCCCGAAAAGAAATATGATGTCGCTGGCAAGTTCAGGGTGTTTTTATCCGTCGTATCGGTTGAAGGTTGCCGAGACACCTTCCAGAATGAACTGGAGGTCGTCAGCCGGCCTGTGAGTGGGTATCATGTCCCCGATTCAGCGCAGTGCCTGGCCATTAACAATTTTAATTTCAACACAGACGCTGCTTCGGGAAGAAAATACGCCTGGGACCTGGGCGATGGGACTTCAGGCAGTTCCGTAAGCGTAAATCATGCATATAAACTGGCTGGTACTTATGCGGTAACTCTTGTCATAACAGATCTCGGCATTTGCGCAGATACCGTTTCCGGGACAGTGGAAGTTTATCCGCAGGCAGATCTGTCTTTTGCAGGAGATACCATTTGCCTTGATAAGGAAGTCAGCCTGGAAGCAAAAACAGGCTCATTCGCGGGCAATATCATGAATTACAGTTGGTCCTTGGGAGATCAGTCGGTGCTTTCGGGGAATCCTGCAAATCATTATTACGCCATGCCTGGATCATACGATGTCATGCTCAGGACAGTGACCGACAAAGGTTGTGTTGATTCACTGCTAAAGCCCGGTATTGTTATCGTGCATGGTATGCCTGTGGCTGATTTTGACTATGAGAAAGTTCTTGATTCTTTTCCTGTGACGCTCATGCGTTTTGTGGACCTTTCGAACGGAAGCGGCAGAATGAAGTATGACTGGCAATTTGGCCCTGATGGCAAAAGTGCGGAGCAGTTTCCGGTATATGCATTTTCAGATACCGGGACAGTCAATATAAAGCTAATGATCCAGGATTCATTTGGCTGCATGGATGAAGCTGAAAAATGGATCAGGCTTCAGCACGATTTCAGCATTTTTGTCCCCGGCGTATTCACTCCGAATGGGGATGGAGTCAATGAGATTTTCAGACCGGAAGGATTGCAGAATTTTACTACATATGAAATGAGGATATTTAACACGTGGGGCGAGTTGTTGTTTGTATCCGGAGAATGGGCTGATGGGTGGGACGGCACTTATAAGGGCGCACCATGCCAGCAGGGAATTTACTTGTGTGTTATCCAAGCCAGGTCAATCAACAAAGAACTTCATAACTACGGGCTTCAGGTAACCCTGTTGAGATAGTTTAATGAGAGCTAAAAAATCTCGGTGAAATTGTTCAACTTTGCGGCATGAAGAAATATCTGTCATTGCTGCTTGCCCTGTCATTGTTATTTTCCAGCTGTCACCAGGGAGCCAAGGTTATTACTGAAAAGGCAAAGAAGCCGCTCAATATTATTTTACTGATAGGTGATGGCATGGGCCTGGCGCAGATATCTGCAGCCTCTGTCATGAATGGGGGACTGGCACTTGAAATGTTCACCGTCATTGGCCTGGTCAAGACCTCCTCGGCAGATGATTACATCACCGACAGCTCGGCCGGGGCCACGGCGTACAGCACCGGCGAAAAAACTTATAATGGAGCAGTCGGTCTCGGCGCCGATTCCCTGCCGAGGATCACACTGGTGGAATTGGCCGAAAAGAATGGACTTTCAACCGGACTGGTCTCAACCTGCACAATTACCCATGCTACACCCGGCTCATTCTTCGGGCACCAGAAAAGCCGCGACATGCACAAGGAAATTGCCGGTGATTTTTATGGAAAGGGAATCGATTTTGTTGCCGGAACAGGGAAGCCCTATTTTGATCTCAACAGGCTCACAGACGATCATTATAAAATAGTGACAGGCAAGGGACCTTTTACTTTTGATCCTTTGAGCAAGCACATATGGTTTTACAACGACAGCATCGATCCGCCCAAAGTTGCGGAAAGAGGACCATGGCTGCTGGATGCGACCAATGCAGGAATATCGGTTTTGACCCATAACAAGAAAGGATTTTTCCTGATGGTGGAGGGGAGCCAGATCGACTGGGGCGGGCACGATAACGACCTTAATTATATGGCTTCGGAGCTTGTTGATTTTGACAAGGCAGTCAAGGCAGCGCTCGACTTTGCAAAGAAGGACGGCAATACACTGGTTATTGTAACTGCCGACCATGAGACCGGCGGATTATCCTTGAATGGAGGTTCACTGGCCGCTAAAAAGATCGAGGGATCATTTGCTTCGACCCATCATTCCGGCATCATGGTCCCGGTATTTGCCTTTGGCCCCGGTGCCGAACAATTCCAGGGGATCATGGAAAATACGGATATCTTTAAGAAGATGAAATCCCTGTATGGATTTTAGATCCGGGTTTTTCAGCCTTTTTTGAAACCGATCCTGGTCCTTTCTTTTTGATTGATCTCCTGCTTGTCTTTCTGGAGAAGATAATTGATGGCTTCATAGACATCCTGGAATTTCTGATTGTATTTTGATTCCAGTTCCTTGAGTCTGGCCGTAAGTTCTTTATGGGACAATGCGTATTGTCTCAGCCAGACAAAAGTGCGCATGATGGAAATGTTGACATCTATTGCTTTCTGTGATTTTAATATGCCGCTGAGCATGGCGAGCCCTTGCTCGGTAAAGGCCATTGGCAAGGCACCCCCAAGTTTTTTCTTCGATGGTATCACAATTTGTGATACCATCGAATCGATCTCGGCGGGCGTAAGTTCAAACATAAAATCTGTGGGGAATCTGTTAATATTACGTTTCACCGTTTGTTTCAGGACCCTGGTCTCAACCTGGTACAGTTCTGCCAGGTCATAGTCAAGCATGACTCTCTGATCCCTGATCTCATATATCCTGCTTTGAATGATTTCCAATTGCATGCCGGAAGATTTCAAAGGTAAAAAGATCACCCTTTTTTCAACACTCCTTTTAATATCTGGACCAACGGGGTCTTATGATCAGCAAAGAGGTGCAGGAAATTATGAAGTAGCAAAGAGGGGTTAAAAACGACAGATCAATACATGCTTTCGCTGAACTTCTTCAGGTACATCATGCTGCCCGTTGCAGAGGTCAGCACCAGATATTCTTGCCTGAACTCGACATGAAATTCTTCTGTCTTGCCGGTCTTTACAGTCACCTGGTTTCCCGTAAGACTATACCTGCCTCTTTTAACATTGGGTTTCTGACCTGCTGATTCCGGTTTCATGCCTTCGCCATAGTTGCTGTTGCCATCGAACTGCAGGAACATATTGCTGAACATGCCTAAAATTGAATAGGCCATTTTTTCTTCCGGGGAATTCGCGGCGTTTATAAGATCGCCCACATTGGCAAAGGTATGATTGTTAAAGACGGAAGATATCAGCGTGTCGCGGTTCAGGATAACAACAGTGTCCTTGCCGGCCTTGCCCATGGCCACAATGCCCCACACACCCTTCAGGGCATCGGTGCTAACCTGGCTGTATGCGGAAATGCCGGTCATGCAAAGCAGGGATAATATGCATGCAAGCTGCTTGATGCTTACAAAGCTAAACCGATAAACTGTATTTACAAAGGTTTTTTAACCAGGGGAACAGAACAAAAAACCCTGGAACTGGTCCCAGGGTCTTTTGTTATTTAACAATACAAAGCTCTTGCTTTATTTAACTTCCTCGAAGGAAACATCTTCAACATCGGCGCCCGCGTTGCCTGAACCAGGCTGTCCGTCGCCCCCGGCTGCACCATCATTGCCGGCGGTTTGCTGGCCTTGCTGCTGCTGTTGGGCATTGTAGATGTCCTGGCTGGCTGCCTCCCATGCCTTGTTCAGCACTTCTGAAGCGCTCTCGCAAGCTGCAACATCCTTGCTTTGCTGTGCAGTCCTGAGGTTTGCCAGCGCATCCTCGATCGCCTGTTTTTTATCAGCAGGCAGTTTGTCGCCATAGTCCTTCAGGTTTTTTTCGGATGTGAATATCAGGGTGTCGGCTGCGTTCAGCTTTTCAACTTCTTCCTTGGCTTTCCTGTCGGATTCGGCATTAGCCTCAGCCTCTTTCTTCATCTTTTCTATCTCTTCCTTGCTCAATCCGCTTGAACTTTCAATACGGATCTTCTGCTCCTTGCCGGTTCCCTTGTCCTTGGCACTGACATGCAGTATGCCGTTCGCGTCAATATCGAAAGTTACCTCGATCTGAGGAACCCCTCTTTGTGCAGGTGGAATGCCATCGAGATTGAACATGCCTATGGTGCGGTTGTCCTTCGCCATGGGCCTTTCACCCTGCAGGACATGCAATTGCACGCTTGGCTGGTTATCGCTGGCCGTGCTGAAGACCTCGCTTTTCTTGGTCGGGATGGTTGTATTTGCCTCGATCAGCTTGGTCATGACACCTCCGTAAGTTTCTATACCGAGGCTCAGCGGGGTGACATCAAGCAGCAATACATCCTTCACTTCTCCTGTCAGCACGCCACCTTGTATAGCGGCTCCTATAGCGACCACTTCATCGGGATTAACACCTTTTGAAGGAGCCTTTCCAAAAAATTTCTCAACAGCGGATTGAATGGCCGGGATGCGTGTGCTTCCGCCCACAAGTATGATCTCGTTGATGTCGCCAGTGCTTAAGCCGGCGTTCTTAAGGGCCGACTTGCAAGGCTCTATGGTCCTTTGCACGAGGTCGTCCACAAGCTGTTCAAATTTAGCCCTGGTCAGTGTCCTGACGAGGTGCTTTGGAATTCCGTCCACCGGCATGATATACGGCAGGTTGATCTCGGTGGTTGTAGTGCTGGAAAGCTCTATCTTGGCTTTCTCGGCACCTTCCTTAAGCCTTTGAAGGGCCATAGGATCCTTGCTGATATCTAAACCCCCGTTCTCGTCCTTGAATTCTTTCACGAGCCAGTCGATGATCTTTTGGTCGAAGTCGTCACCGCCCAGGTGTGTATCCCCGTCTGTTGATTTCACTTCAAACACCCCATCGCCAAGCTCCAGGACAGACACGTCGTGTGTTCCTCCGCCGCAGTCGAAGACTACGATCTTCATTTCCTGGTTCTTTTTGTCGAGTCCGTATGCAAGAGCTGCCGCGGTAGGTTCGTTGATGATCCTCATGACCTTCAGGCCTGCGATCTCTCCGGCTTCCTTTGTAGCCTGCCTCTGCGCATCATTAAAATATGCAGGGACGGTGATGACGGCTTCCCTTACCTCAGTGCCCAGATAATCTTCTGCAGTCTTTTTCATTTTCTGCAATATCATGGCGCTAATTTCCTGGGGTGTATATAACCTGTCATCAATTTTTACCCTGGGGGTATTATTGTCACCTTTAACAACTTCATACGGAACCCTTCCGGCTTCCATGGTGATTTGGTCAAAATTGTTACCCATGAACCTCTTGATGGAGAAAATTGTGTTTTTCGGATTGGTGATGGCCTGGCGTTTTGCGGGATCGCCGATCTTTCTTTCCCCGTCTTTCATGAAACCGACAACTGATGGTGTTGTGCGCTTGCCTTCGCTGTTGGCAATCACCACCGGCTCGTTGCCTTCCATAACTGCAACGCAGCTGTTGGTCGTTCCTAAGTCTATTCCTATTATTTTGCTCATAATGATGTTATTTATAGCTTATTTTTAAGTTGTTAGTTTCAAAGGTGGTGCCATTCGGCCTGACATGACATATCAGCCTTATTTTAAGAAAAAGACATGAGAACCTGACACGAAAAGTGCCAAAAAGTCGGATTATTCGAAACCGAGATATTTGTAAGCGGGGTCGGTCCTGATAAAGGTTTTATTGAGGGAGTTGAGCTGTATCTCATCAATATACAGCGTGTTACGTGATCCGAAAAGGCCTATGCCATTAATAATGTTGGTATAATCCGTCTGCTTCTGGACAATGCCTATGGAAGGGATGGACGCTTCGATATAATTGTCGAGTTGCTGGTTGCCGCCGGTAAATTCAATGGTGCACGGCAAGAAACGCCTTTTGACGTCCGGATTTGCCGGGATCTTGCTGACAAGCAGGTTGTAGAACAATATTCCCGGGATCCTCTGGAATACACTCTCATTACCCTTGTCATTGATGGCCCTGAAGCTCCTGATGATCTTCCAGCTTATGGTCATTGTATCCCTGATATTCGTGTCCGCCTTGTTTATTTCCTCATAATTGAAGTTAAAGAAGGCGTCATAGATCCTGCCATTCACGCCTGTAGTGAAACTGACGACCATCGAAGCATTGGGAACAGTGGGAATGGATATGATCTTTGTGACCTGGAATACAGAAACCGGCTGTGTGAATGAAAAGGGAGGCATCACCACCATATTGGTCATGGCGGTAACATATTTGCCTGTCCTTGGCAGCCACATATCCAGCCTGTACTTGCGCAACTGCGAAATCGGCTGGTTGGTGACATACAGGTAGTTCGGTGCATTTGCAAAAGTGCCGCTGTCTTTCAGCATGACATTAGCCTTAAAAAGCGGGATCGTGCGCACCGGGGTGCCATTGTCCAGCTCAACAAGAACGGGAGCTATCGTGTCAAAATAAAGCGAATCGGAAATTTTAGCGACTTCAGATGCCTTGGCGCCCGGGTTCGTAAACACCTTGTTGATCTTCACAAACTGGTACTGCTGGCTTGGATCCAGCAAGGCATAAATAGCCGCATTTTCCTCGTAATCGGCAAGAACATCAATCTCATTGGAACAGGAATTAAATACAAACGCGCTGAGTAAAAACAATAAATAGCGAAAACAAGACTTCATTTATGTAAATTATATTAATTTTGCTTTTTTTATAAGCAACTGCAAAGATGAAGAAATTATTTGTAATATGGATGTGCGGGGCTGGAATTTTTGCTTTCGGGCAGGAAGTTAACAAGGATTTCACGAAACAGCTGCTGAACGAGCAATTCGACAATGTCGAGAACAACTGGAACACAACGTTCAATGCAGACAACCTGTTCATTGCGCAGAACGGGTTCTATGAACTTTACAGGCTGTCTAAAAAATCGGGTTATTACCTGTTCTCAAACAGCGCAGAAGAATATACAGCGTTCCAGCTGGAGGTGGGCCTTGTTTTTGGTGATCACGACAACAAGAGGGAAAGTGCAGGCGTCCTGATGATGGCCCATGCCGAGACCAGCGAGGGTCTTGCCGTGGAGATAAACCGCAAAAAGGAATACAGGGTCATCAGGGTCTACAAGGATAAGCAGGTGCCATTGACCGGATCAGGAACCGGCTGGAAAAAGGCGTCACAGGCCATTACCCGCCTGGAGAATACAATCAGCATCAAGACGTATGACAAGGTCTACGACCTGTACATCAACGGCATATTTATTGAATCGTTCACCGACATCGAGCTTAATAAAGGCAAGCTGGGTTTGTATGTGGGCCCCGACAGCAAGGTAAAATTTGACTACATGAAAGTGCTGGGTGAAGACAAGAAAGAACTGGCAAATATTGATGTCAACGACAGCAAGTCAGAGGAGCAGGCTTTCACCCAGATCATTGTCAAGCTGAAAGACCAGATCAATAAGAAAGACAAGGAGATTGACGAGTTGAGGACCAGGCTGAAACTTTGTGAAAGCTCGGGTGCCGGCGGCAATACTGCGGATACGGGACTTTACAACCTCAAGAACAGGCTGCAGGTCAGCGTGAACAAGCTGGAGGCTGAAAATGAGGATCTGAAATTTACGCTTCTGACTATGGAGGACGAGCTTCAGAAACTCAGGGACTTCAAGGAAGGAATTGAAAAAGGGAGTGATGGAGACATCATCATCAACCTGAGCAATATGGTCAGCAACCAGAAAAACAGCATTGAAACGCTGGAGAAACATAACAAGGCTCTGAACAATGAGAATAACAGCCTGTTCATGGAAACCAAGGAGCTGATGAAGCAGGTTGACAAGCTGACAAACAACCTGACCGCGGAGCAGCTGAGGAGCAGGGTCCTGATGGCGGAAATCGACAGCCTGAAGAAAAAGATACAGGTTCTGCAGGATTCCCTGTCACAAAAAAATGCCGAACTGAATAAAGGTACCGGAGCGCCAGAAAAGGAATTGTCGGAAGATGAAAAACTGCGGCTGATGATAGAAAAGGAAAGGGAGGAGCGCAGAAAAAAGAAAGAGGAAGAAGAGCGCAAGCGCAAGGAAGAGGAGGAGAAGAACGGTACCGGTGACGGCACAGGCAATGGCTGATGCTGATAGTTAGCAGGACTTTGCTCGATGTGCTGACCCTTCGCAACCGGAAGGTTTCCGCCATGGCTTTATGGCCTTTCATAATTTTTGCAGACAAGGCTTCCAGGGATGACAAAGTGGTGATGAACCATGAAAAGATACATCACAGGCAGCAACTGGAACTATTGATATTCCCTTATTACGTGTGGTATTTTATTGAATACTGGATCGCCATGTTCAGGCATGGTTTCCGGCACCATGTTTCTTACATGTCCATAAGTTTCGAAAAGGAGGCTTATGCACATGAGAAAGATCTCACTTATCTCGGTCACAGGAAGTGGCTGGCAAGCTGGCCGTTTTTTCTTGACAAATTCAGGAAAAGTAAGTAATGTTGTAAAAAATTATGTTCATGAAGGATTAACCACTTGAATGATTTGCACGGATCTGATCTATCATTTTGTTAATTCCAATTTTCATCAGAAATGCATGAAGAGTCCCGGAGCCCGATAACATGTCAGTTGAGGTAAAAAAGATAAAGACCAAAGCGGAAAAAGAAGCTGCTTTCAGCATACGCAACCGTGTGTTTGTTATTGAGCAGCAGGTGGACGCTTCTGAGGAATACGACGATGATGATGAGAAAAGCACGCATTTTCTTGCCTGGTGCGATGGTGTGGCATGCGGCACTGCCAGGTGGAGATTCAAGGACAAGGGCATTATCAAGCTCGAGCGTTTTGCAGTTGAAAAGGAGTACAGGGGAAGGGGTGTAGGCGCGGCTCTGGTCAAGACCGTCCTGAACGACCTGCCCTTGGCCGATAAAGTGATGATGCATGCCCAACTGCATGCGGTCTCATTCTATGAGAAAAACGGTTTTGAAACATATGGGCCGGAATTCGAAGAGGCCGGGATCAGGCATTATGCCATGAAATGGGTAAAAACGCAACAACAGGGAATATGAAAAGCAAAAACATGGTCGGACAGCTTATTACCATCAGGTTCACCGACCGAAAGGAACCTATCCGCGGTTTTGTGATCGAGCAAAACGATGAATGGATCCTGATGAAGCACAATCCGGTACAATACCAGATCGATGGGTGCATTATTGTCAGGAACAAGAATATCAAGGCTATCACCAGGGACAAGGAAGAGAAGTTCGTGGAGAAGATACTTCAGTTGAAGGGCGTCAAGCTGACCTACCTGGATGTCATTCCGCTAACAGGGATTGTCAGCATCCTGTCTTACCTGACCCAGTATTTCGGGGTTTTCCAGTTTGAGAAGCGCGCGGAATCGAGCTGTTATCTGTGCAGGCTAAGCGCCCTTGACAGCAAGCACGTCGTCATGGATTCCATGAATCCCGACGGGCAATGGGATGGAGAGATGTTGTGCAGGCCAAACGATATACGGGTGATAGAATACGACACGGATTATATCAATTCACTGAAGCTGGTGACCGCTGAAAGCAAGCCGAAAAGAACGAAATAGTCAGCGCCGGCGGAGCATGGGGCCGATTATTAATATCTCGGTGCATAAATTTCCTGAATCTGCCTTTTTTAGTTAAATTCGCTGCCGCAATAACAGATATAAATATGTTAAAAGGAAAAACCGCACTCATCACTGGTGCAAGCAGGGGGATAGGAAAGGGCATAGCTGAACTGTTTGCCAGGAATGGCGCCCAGATTGCCTTTACTTTTGCCAGTTCGGTGGAGAAGGCCAGGGCCTTCGAGTCTGAACTTGCAGGACAATATGGTGTGAAAGTGAAAGGTTACCAGAGTGATGCATCTGATTTTAAGGCGGCGCATGATCTCGCCGACCAGGTGGTGGCGGATTTCGGAACGATTGATGTTTTAATTAACAATGCAGGCATTACGCGCGATACGCTGATCATGCGCATGACGGAAGAGCAGTGGGACGAAGTGATCAATATCAACCTTAAATCGGCCTTTAACCTCACAAAGGCCTGCATGAAAACCTTCCTTAAAAACAGGTCTGGCAGCATCATCAATATGTCATCTGTAATAGGTATCAATGGAAACGCCGGCCAGGCCAACTATGCGGCGAGCAAGGCCGGCATGATAGGCTTTACCAAGTCGGTGGCCAAGGAGCTCGGCAGCAGGAATGTCAGGTGCAATGCCCTGGCACCCGGATTTATACAAACAGAAATGACCTCCAGTCTCGACGAAAATGTCATGAAGGACTGGATCGAATCCATCCCGCTCAAGAGAGGAGGCACGACAATGGACGTTGCGAACGCCTGCCTTTTTCTCGCCAGCGATATGAGTACTTATATCACCGGGCAGACTATCAACATCTGTGGCGGCATGGTCATGTAATAATTTTAAGAAGTGGCTCTTGACCAGGAAAGCATAGATACACCTACACAGGACAAGGAGATGTCGTTTTTCGATCATCTCGACGCGCTGCGCAAGCATCTGATAAGGGCCGGCCTGGCCATAGTGGTTTTTACAATCGTCGGGTTTGTATACATAGATTATATATTTCACAATATTATTCTCGGCCCCCTGAATGATGACTTTTTTACCTACCGGAAGCTTTGTGAATTTTCACATACATTTTACCACAGCGACGAATTCTGCATCAGCAACCTGAACTACACGCTGCAGAATACAGAAATGGCCGGTCAGTTCATGATGTCTTTCAAGCTGGCCTTTCTTGTGGGGCTGGTTTTGGCAATGCCCCTGATATTATGGCAGATATGGCTTTTTATCAAGCCTGCCCTGAGTGTAAAGGAAAAGAAAAAGACCAGGGGTTTCGTGTTTTACAGCAGCGTTCTGTTTGCACTCGGCATACTTTTCGGATACTTTGTGTTGTGTCCCATCTCTGTGAATTTCTTTGCACATTATTCATTAAGCAGCCTGATCAAGAATGAGATCAATATGCAGAATGTCATCTCCTTCATGACCCTGCTGGTGCTGGGAACAGGCCTGATATTCGAGTTGCCCGTGCTGATGTATTTTCTCGCGAAACTTGGACTGATAAGCTCCGCATTCCTGAAAAAATACAGGAGGTATGCCTTTGTCATCATCCTGATACTCGCGGCTATTATTACTCCGCCTGATATTGTCAGCCAGGTGATTTTAACCATACCTTTGTACTCATTATTCGAGCTGGGGATATTTATCATCAAGAGAGTCGAAAAACAAAAAGCCTTAACCAATGAATAAGTCAACAAAAATAAGCATAGGCTCCGACCACGCAGGTTTTGAGCTGAAGGGGCACGTGATCCGTTTCCTGGAGGACATGAAGTACGAAGTCAAGGATTTTGGATGTTACAGCGCCGACTCGGTAGATTATCCGGATGTGGCACATCCTGTTGCCGAATCGGTGAGCGGGCAGGAAGACACGCTTGGCATACTGATCTGCGGAAGCGGTAATGGAGTGTGCATGACGGCCAATAAGCACAAGGGCATCAGGGCGTCGCTTTGCTGGCTTCCTGAGTTGGGAGCGTTGGCCCGCCAGCACAACAATGCCAATATACTATGCCTGCCTTCAAGATTTGTAGACAGGGAAACTGCGCTGGAGATCGTCACCTCGTATCTCGAGGCAAGCTTTGAAGGCGGCCGTCACCAGAACAGGGTCGGGAAGATAGATTGTTAAATGAATAATTAATAATTAACAATGAATAATGAATAATGAATAATGAATACTTGGATCAGTGTTAAAGTTCCTGAATCCTTATCCGCGTACCAATTCATAACTCGTCATCCGTCATTCGTAAATCAATAAAAGTTCCTTTTATCGAACTTGCGCCAGTAGTAAACCAGGGCCAGTCCGAATAGCGCGCCTCCGACGTGGGCGAAATGCGCAATGGGATCCCATGAGAAACTTCCAAAGCCGAGGACAATATCAAGGATTATGAAAGCCGGTACCAGGTATTTGGCCTTGATGGGATAAGGAATGAATATGATCATCATTTCAGTGTTAGGGAATAGGTAGGCAAAACCTGCCACAACCCCATAAATTGCCCCACTGGCTCCTAAAATCGGTGGAATGACAATGCCACCGACTTTTAACAGGTCTTCTTCAGATGAAATAACAGGACTTGATGAGTGAAGTTCCCTTCCATCAGCAGAGAATCCCATGTCACTAAAATTCGGAAACCACAAGCCAGTAATATGATGCAGCTCTACAATCTGTGAAACAAAGTGAATAAGGATTGCGCCTAAACCGGAAAAAAAGAACAACTGGAGAAATTTTTTACTTCCCATAAACCTTTCCAGGAAAACACCGAAAGAAACCAGGCCGAACATGTTAAAAATAATGTGGCTCAGAACAAGGTTCCCGTTTTCATCTGCCGTTGCATGCATGAACATATGGGTAATGATCTGCCAGGGCCTGAAATTGGGAGATTTAGGATAGAACATGGCAAGGTAATTGTCAAGGTCTATGACACCTCTTACCTTTAACAAATATGTGCCAATAAATAAGACGACACAGCCTATCAAGATCTGTTTCACTACCGGGGTCAGTTGTATCCTGTTCATTTTCTATTTGAATAATTCTGAAATTTTCTGACTGCTGAATTCTATAAAAACGGGCTTGCCATTGGGTCGCACCGAAGGATTCTCGCACTTGAAAAGCTGCAGGACAAGCTCCAGCATTTCTTCCTTTTCCAGTGTCTTGGTGCGGAGTATGGCTTCATTCTGGGCGAGAGCCCCTGCAAGGGCCTTGCGTTTATCGCCTGCAAAATTATGTGCATTGTGCTTGTAATGCTCAAGCAGTCCCTCAAGAAGTTCCTTTTCGGTACCTTTTACAGTCTCTGCAGGGACGCCATTGATGATAAGGCAGTTCGATCCGAAATCGGCCACATCAAAGCCAAGGTCCTTGATGTCATCCAGAATATCATGTGCCATGACATAATCCTGAGCGGTCAGCTCAATGGTTCTTGGAAAGAGCAATTGCTGAACGCTGGCAGAACGGTACACAATGTTCTGCGTATATTTCTCAAAAAGGATGCGCTCGTGGGCCGCTCTCTGGTCGATGACTATCAGCTGGTTTTTCCTGCTGGCGGCGATAAAGCCATTGGGAAGAAGAAAAGCCTCCACCGCCTCATTTTCATTGAGCTCTATCTTCAGCTCCTGCTGCTGGCCGGGACTGCCGGCCTGCGTGTTTTCAACATAACTGTTGTCAAACAGCTTGTGCCACTGCGCATTTTGAACGCTTTTCCACGTGCCTTGTTCCTGGAAAGGATTGTACCCGCGATCCGGTTTTTTTTCCGGCGCAGTGGAATGGCTTTTTTCTGGTTGCAGGAAGCCTACAGGATTAAACACCCTTGGATCGGCAAACTCCAGCTCAGGCATGGAGGCATATTGGCCAAGCGCCTTTTTGACCGCCGACTTGACCAGCGTATAGATCGAGCGTTCGTCGTCGAACTTGATCTCCGTTTTTGTAGGATGGATATTTACGTCTATTCTTTCTGGCTCTATCTGCAGGAAAAGTGCATACAAGGGGTACTGGTCCTTGGCAATAAGCTGATCATAGGCATTGATGATCGCATGGTTCAGGTAGGCATCCTTGATGAACCTGCTGTTGACAAAAATAAACTGCTCTCCGCGTGTTTTTTTTGCGATCTCGGGCTTGCCGACAAAACCCGTTACGTTCACGAGGTCATGCGTTTCGTTGACAGGCAAAAAATCGAGATCGTTCTTGCGGCCGATAAGTTCTGATATGCGTTGTGAAAGAGGGGCGGGTTTCAGGTCGAAAACTTCCTTGTCGTTGTGGAACATGCTGAAGGCAACCTGCGGATGTGGCATCGCCACTCTCGTAAATTCATCGATTATGTGCCTGAGCTCCACGGGAACGCTTTTCAGGAAATTGCGCCTGGCCGGGACGTTGTAGAACAGGTTCCTGACCGAGAACTGTGTGCCTTTCGATGAGGCAACCTGGTTTTGCTCTGTAACCTTGCTGCCTTCAATCCTTACCAGGGTGCCGACCTCGTCTTCCGCACGCCTTGTTTTCATTTCAACATGCGCTATGGCGGCGATGGATGCCAATGCTTCGCCCCTGAAGCCAAAGCTCCTGAGACGGAACAGGTCGTCGGCTGCACGAATCTTGGAGGTGGCATGCCTTTCCCAGCACATGCGCGCATCCATGACGCTCATGCCGGCGCCGTCATCTATAACCTGTATCAGCACGGTTCCGCCTTCCCTGACTATAAGCCTGACATTGGAAGCCCCCGCATCGAGCGAGTTTTCAAGTAGTTCTTTGACCACGGAGGCAGGCCGCTGGACAACTTCTCCCGCGGCGATCTGGTTGGCGATGTTATCGGGCAGAAGCTTGATGCAATCCATTTTTATTGAATATCTTTCGGAATTATCTTGTTTTCTCAACTGGCAATGTGACTTGGGATGCCTGTAATGGCACCATTTTGTTTGCAGCCATCAGCGCTCGGATTCTCCGACAAAGTTAAACTTAATTTTTGGGATTTTGCTTTTTTTGAGGCTAAAAAACAAACTAAAAAACACAAATTTTCCATCGCCGTGGCTGTGACCTGAAAATTCTAGTTTGTACATGTAAATGTCATCCTGATCTTGCTGAAGGATGTAAATCCATCGTGCCGAAATTATTTCGCTGCCTCGGGCACCATGCCCAGCAGTTTCAGCATGTCCATCCCGTTTTTCTTGTTGTTGAAAAGGCTTTGATTCAGGACTTTTGTCCGTTCTTCAATGTGTTTTTCCGTGAAGGGCTTTTGCCAGCACTGGTTGATCTGCGCAACCATTTCCTGAGGGTTTTCGGCAATGATGCAGGCATGTTCAAGCCCTGTATGATTGACCATGGTAGGATTGACAATACAGTACCTGCCGCCGAACAGTGAATTTAGCAGTTTGAGTTTGATGCCTGTTCCCTGGAAGGTTGGCAATACATTGATATGGGCCTGCTGCACAGCTTCCATCACCTGGGCATGTGTCCAGGTGTCGACGAGACGGATGTGCTTGTGCTTCAGGCAGGCACGGACCAGTTCATCCAGGGGGTCACTTCCGGCAATGATACATGGCATGGTGAGCTTGGAGAAAACTTCCTTGACCAGGTGCATGGCCGCATAATGGTTTTCGCCGACCACAAGGTTTCCGTGATATAAAACGAACTTGCCGCTGCCAGGCAGAATGTGTATATCATCATTCGCATGGAAAGCCGGTATGAGTGCCGAGTTATGGTATTTTTTGTTCAGGTAGGCATGATCCGAGGGGGAGATGGCAAGCACATGGGTGGCACTGCGGATGATCTTCTCGTACTTCCTGAGGTTGTCAGATTCGTTTCGGAAAAAATACTTCTTGAAATAATTGGATTCAACAAGCTCAAGATTCTTGTAATAGTCGTGTTCTATATTGTGGTTGCGAACCAGCTTGACCCGGTCGCGCAACTTTTCATGCTGCAGGAAAAAAGTGCTGTGCAGGCCTTCGAAAAGAATGGGGGAATTGTCCTTGCACAGGTTCTCCAGGAGGTCTTCATTGCTTCGTGTCAATACAATATAAGGCGTGTCGCCGATGAAAGGGTTCTTGTATTTACTGCGCTTGTAATAATAGACCTTGCGGCACAGCCCGTTCAGTTCTTTCGCTTCAGTGCGGCCGTACTGGAAACAGTGCAAGGTAATGTTCAAGCCCAGCAGGTGAAGCCATCGCAGCTTGTGGTATATGTCTATCACCCCCCCGTAATCGGCAGGATAGGGTATGTCAAACGAAACGATATGAATGTGTTTTTTCAAGAAATTTGGAAGAGGTTTAACAGGAGTTTTTGTTCGTTTTCCCAGCTGAGCTTCTGTGATGCAATTATAGCATTTTCTTTCAATTTGTGGTAATGAGTTTGATCATTGACCCATGACCTGAGCGTTGAGACGAGTTCCTGCCTGCTATTGTTGATACAGACACCGCATGCATGCACCGCATTCAGCGCCATGTATTCAGGAAGCATGGATGAAATGGAAGGCACGCCGGCATGCATGTAGTCGAAATATTTGTTGCTGAGAGAATAATAATAACTGAGGCTTGAAGGTGACAGGAGATTATATCCCGCGAAACATTTCCGGGTCAGTTCTTTTAAGACTTCGGGAGTGAGCAATCCTGCAAACTGTATGTGCTTGTTGGATGCTGCCCTGTCCCGCAACGATTGACTCAGGTCGCCCTCACCTGCAAGTATGCAGTGGAATTCCGGCAGGTCCTGCATGGCATCTATCAGCAGTTCAAGCTCCCTGCCTTCATTCAGCGCGCCCTGGTAAAGGATAACCCGGGGCTCCGATTTTTCATGTTCCTTCGATGGATCAAATGAAGGCAGATTGCGTATGCAGGAAAACGGTTTCCCATAGACTTTTTCAAGTATGGTGGCAAGTTCGGCCCCCACTGTCAGGCACAAGGAGCTTTGGCGGACGCCGGCCCGCGTTACCCAGTGCCAGATCTTTTTCTTGAAGGGATGATCCATAAGTTCTGGCACCTCTGTAAAATATTCATGTGAATCGAACACCAAGGGCTTTCGCTTTAATTTCGACAAGATTGTGAAGGCTGGCAAGGTATCGCTGTCTACAGCATAAAGATGATCTGCCTTCCTGAACAAGATGCGCACGAGCAGCAGCAGGTTGTACCACAGGTAAAACAGCACGCCTTGCTTGAACACAGATCGGATTGAATGAGTTTCAAACGGGAAAGAGGCATCAGAATCCACCGGCTTGTATTTGAAAAAATGGCGGTAATAAACAATAACCCTGAAATGGTCTGAGAGCGTTCCGGCAATTCTGATGATCCGCTGGTCGGAGATAATGTGGCCCGTGATCCCTATTATGATTGTTTTTCTTTTCTCCATTGCCAGAGGCCCTCCTTGGTTTCCGTAACGTAGGAATTGTCTTTTAACCAGCGCAAAATAAACAAATATTCCTCAATTTCGCCGGAACTGACAAGTCTCGGCAGATCCTCTATTCTGAATCCTCCGTCCCTGAACAGATGCCTGACCTTTTCAAAATTCCTGGCAGATGCTGCTGCAGGTTTTTTCCTGGAGAGGCAGATGTCGCAAATGCCGCAGTCGGCTGATGTTTTTTCGCCGAAATAGCTCACAAGCTGTGCCGACCTGCACCTGTCCTTGTTCTCGATATAATTCCTGACATGTTCAAGTTTCTCCCTGTATCGTGTCCTCAGGAATTCTATTTTTTCGCTGGCAATGTAAATGGAAGGGAACCTGTTCTCTAGAAAGACGATCTGTGGTTTGCTGTTTTGCGGTATATAGTCAACCAGGTTGAGGTCCTGCATTTTCATTAACTGTTCCCTGACCCATTTTTCAGGCCGTTTCAGCCTTTTTGCGATTTCGTATTCATAGATGTTAGTGTAAAAATCAAATACCCCACCGTAGGACCTGAGTACGGTTTTAACGAGCAGGTCCATATTGTCATTCCTGAGCTGCCATTCGTATAGCTCTTCATACTTGCAAAGGATCTTTATGCGCGAGGGAAGATATACAGATTCGCTGGTCTGGAAATACGCCTCGCTTTCAAGTATCCTCAGGGCATTAAATACGAGAGTAGGGCTGATGTTGTAATACGTGCAGAGCTCGTGGATCTCGAGATCGTAGCTGAACCCTTGCCCTGATCCGACTGCCACCCGCAGGTAATTGCAGATCAGTTCATAAACCCTGGAAATGTCCGCAGTGGAAGGATATTTGTTTACAATGTTCTTGGCGTCATCCAGGTAATCCGATTCGTGGTGAAGCAGGATGCAATACGATCTCTGTCCATCCCTGCCCGCCCGTCCTCCCTCCTGGTAATATGCTTCGAGCGTGTCGGGTTTCTGCTCGTGTATCACAAAGCGCACTTCACCTTTATCTATGCCCATGCCAAAGGCATTCGTGCAGACCATGATGCGCGTTTTTCCCTGTTTCCAGTCGTCCTGCTTTTCCGTGCGCAGTTTGGCTTCGAGACCTGCGTGATATGCATCTGCCCTGATATTGTGCCGTTGAAGCAGCGCAGCGATCTCCGAAGTTTTTTTGCGGCTCCTGACATATACAAGACCGGTGCCTTTCAGTTTTTTGCAGATGTCGACTATCTTCTGCTGCTTGTTTTCTTCGATTTGCACCACGTAGGACAGGTTCTTGCGCGTGAAGCTCTGGACAAAAATGCCCGGCTTTTTCAGCTCAAGTTTTTTTTCAATGTCAGCCACCACTTCCCTGGTTGCGGAGGCAGTCAGCGCTATGGTTGCGGCTTTGGGGAACCTGGACCTGAAATCCGATATCTGCAAATAGGGAGGCCTGAAATCGTATCCCCATTGGGAGATGCAGTGCGCCTCATCGATGGCAATAAAGTTGAAATTGATATTTAATGCAAAATCAATAAAATTCCTGCTTTGAAGGCGCTCAGGGGAAACATAAAGGAACTTGTACTTGCCATTGATGCAGTTCTCCAGTTCGAACTCTATCTCGCGCCGGCTCATGCCGCTGTATAAGGCAACGGCCATGATGTCACGCTTTTTAAGGTTCTCGACCTGGTCCTTCATCAGGGCTATCAGGGGAGTTACCACAAGACAGACACCCGCCTTCATGAGCGCCGGCACCTGGAAACAGATGGATTTCCCCCCGCCCGTAGGCAACAGGGCAATGGTATCTTTTCCATTGACAGCATGCAGGACGATCTCTTTCTGCATGGGCCGGAAAGCATCGTAGCCAAAATACTGTTTCAATATTTCTTCGGGAGTCGGCAAGTAATTCGGGAGTGCTAAATTACGGCAATTCCGGGAAAAAATATGCTTTATTTAATAAGAAGGAAAAAGGGCACCGTGGCGACTAATAGAGCAAAATGTCCATAGTCTTCACGGATTCAAAATCGGGATGACATAATATTCCTACTCAATGATCAGTTTGCCTAACACCTGCCTGTTCCTGGTCGTGACAATGTACAATCCCGGCGAGAGATTTTTGAGGTCTGTCGTCTGTTCGCCTTCGGTCATGAAAGTCCTGACGGTTTTACCCATCGCGTCGATGATCAGTATCTCGACCTTTTCAAGGCTGTGTATCGTCAAGGCATTATGGGCCGGATTCGGGTACATCCTGAGCTCTTTCAGGGATAGTTCGCGGATGCCCGTGCTGTCGCAAGCGATGATCTCTACAACGAACAGGGGTTCCCCGTTGCTGGTATCGGGATAAGACACAGCACATATTTTTGTAACCGTTCCAACTTTGAACCTGGAAGTCTGGTACAGGAAGACATTGTATCTGCCCGTATCCATGTAGCGGTGATTCATGGTATCTCCCGCTGCGGTGATGGTATCGGTCAAGGGCAGACCCTGGTTGGAGAATACATTGTCGCCAAAGGACCATATCCATGAACTGCTGTCTCTTCGCAGGTAATGGCTCAGGTTGCTGAACTCCACTTTGTCCCCCACGCAATATCTGCGCGGAATGGCCGTGTCAAAGAACGGCACGGGGCCTGGTATGTATATGTTGACCGTGTCATAATCAACACAGCCCAGTTGCGTTTCAACCATTAATACGATCTTGTAATTTCCATTGCCCGAATAAGTATGGGTGACGTTGGCAGGGAAAGTATTGAAGAATGTTACAGAAGCATTATGGCTGTGATCGCCCCAGTAGACAGTCCATTTAATGATCTGGTCGGAGGACAGGCCATATTTAACCTTGTGCGGATCTATCACGTAGGACGAATCATAGAGTGTAATGATGGTCTTGCATTGTGGCCTGGCCTGGTCCAGCTTCGCCTTGGCCCTTGCCGCTGTCAGGTATATTTCCTGCTGCAGCGTGTCCCTGCAGCCGAAACTGTCGGCAGTAGTGGTCCTGATTATATAGGACGCACCGGTGTCCTTGTCATAATATCCGAGACTGTTAAGCGAGCTGCTCAGTCGCAGGATCTCGTTCGGCTGGTTGTCCAGTCCGGTAATGGAATAAGGCCAGCCGCCGAACATGCTTTGGGGATTGGATTTATCATCGTCGGCCTTGTTAAGATCTGTTACAGTATAACTTTCCCTGTTGGGATTTCCTGCCTCCTGGATCCGGGACCTCCAGTAGTCGACAGGATCTGTCAGCCGGAACGTAATCTCCGGGTACACCTCAAAATAACGGAACTGCGGGGAAGCCAGCACTTGTTGCCCGTGACAGAGTATGGTATCGCTAAAATTCATCGTACCATAAAAACCCACCATCACTTTCTTGCTGTTTCCGAGCACCTTGCCGCAGATGGATGACTGCCGGCTTTGCAGGGCAAAATTGGCCGTGAACATTCCGGCATATTCCGGCACAAGACTATAGGCATTATAGATCTTGCCATCCCATCCCCTGGCCTTTTCAACAGGCAATAAACTGGTGTCCCTGAAATGCAGTGTCTGTTTTGAATCCGCAACAGACTTGAAAATGATCTGTTTGCCAAAGCCGGTTGTATCAAGCACACCCCTGGAACCGGTGTAAGCTTTGCCAATGGTGCCTTTCCCATTCCAGATAATATCGGCCATCTGTTGGGGACTAAGGTCATTGATGTTGATCCCCCTGGCTGCAAGCATCATTTTTACCTGTTCAAAAACGGCCGATATGTCTGCTTCCCTGTGCCATGCGGTAACCTTGGCTATCCTGTAAACCTGGCTGTCAAGCCTTGTGATTGTCTTGTCGAGTGCTTTGTATCTGACCACTTGCAGCTGGTCGACCAGGTAAGGCGTATCGGGGTGGATCTCCACGAACCTTTCATAACGCTCAACGACTGAGACTGAATAGTCCCGGTCAAAATATTTTCCGCCATAATTTGTTGAAAGCGACCACACAGCGGTCCTGACATCGCTGACGTCTGTATTGTTTGACGGCATCAGGCTCAGGCGCAATGTATCCCTTTTGCAGATACGCGTAAATTCCGCTCCTTCTTTTGCTTTAACGATCCTGAACTTATTGTCGAGAATAGGGAACCTTGCGAACTTCGGGTAATACACCGTATCCTGGCATTCTTCCGGATAATTGCCTCCGGGCCATAGGCCGTTTCCAACCACCAGGCCTACATCGATATAACCGTTTACAGTATCCTTTATCATGCCGGAGTTATATTGTGTTGAGAATTTATTGGGAGTGGGGCCTGCAAATCCACCGGCCTGTATGCCAGGGTAGGGAGAAGCCAGAGGGGGCAATCCGCCTGCGGAAAGTGCTCCTGCTCCAAGGTTCTTTCCAATGGCTTTTATCCAGGCATTTTTATCTTTGGCTGTATCAAGGTTGATCTCGGCCCAGGTCCTGGAACATCCGGGCTTGGTTTCGTCAAGAATAAAGGTGATGCCATACTGGTCGAGCTCACCTCCAAAACACTGTATGCCGGTTTTCCTGAGGTGCCTGGCGTTTGGCGGCTGCAGGGAAAGTGAGGCGGTAACTTCGCTGGAGCATGCAAGCGGGTGCACGATGTCTTTTTGTGACAACCTGACATTAAAACACCTGACATCAGGACCTTCATAAAACCTTTGCCTGTGAGCTGCATAATTGACACTGTCGCCCGACTTGTAGCCGTTGGCCACTATTCTTTTCCATATCTTGTGCGAGCCGTTGACCAGGTACATTGGAATAGTGTCCTGCCTGGTTTCCAGCCAGACATTATACAAGGCCTTGTCGGTGCTTGCATTGATGACAAGCGACTGGCCAGGAAGCACGATGAGGTAGCGCTGACCTATATACCTTGAGGGAGGAGCGCCCAGGTTTAAATCGATATAAGCTGTGTCGCCTGCTTCAAGGTAAAATACGGTCCTATGGGTGAAATCGGTGCGTGAAATGCCCCTGATCTCCCTGGCAACCTTTATCTTTTTTGTGATGCTGCTATAGGCAACGGAGTCTTTCGTAATTTTAGCAAGCGCATTGTCGCCGTAATATAAGGTGGTATCCCTTACAATGGCCGCCGAATCATCGCTCCACAGGTTCCTGAATTGATAGGTGCCGGAGTCCTTGTTGTAGACAGGAAGTTTTTCAGGGTGCGCACCGTAACGGTAGAGGTATAATTCCTCCCAAGGTGTATACCAGTGCTGGGGGATGGAATCCTTGCTGAAGCGGCAATTCCTGCCGACGTTTAGGCCTTTCCTGGTATCAGTGGTGCACCGTTCGCAATAATCATCATCAAAATCCCATATGCGCTGTATGTTGCCATTGCCCCGCTTCTGGGGGTTTGCATTCAGCGACACGGTGCTGTTCGGTGCGACGAACTTATGGCCTATGGGCTTGTTGAAACCGTTGATGTCGGTATACGTGCTGTCATCGTTCAGCATGTTCCGGTCGTTGTGGTAGAACTTCGAGAAATTGGTGAATCGCACGGTATCGCGGATCACGCACTGGTACCGGAGGGAGTCTGCAATAAAATTCATGCCTGAGAAGGAAGGCCCTTCAATGACGCTTTGCGGTCCTACAACAAGAATGGTATCGTATGCATTCCTGGCACAACCCGGGATCGCGTGAGTAAACGAAAAAACTATTTTGTAAACTCCGGGTCCGGAAAATTTATGGGAGCCTTTCCAGTCGCGGGTGATATTTGTTGGTACAAGAGGTTGCTCGAAAACGAAAAGCGGATTTGCGCCTCCCACAACAGGCCCGTCCTTAAGTCGGAATGAGATAACAGGATTAGCGGCGCATACGGAATCCATGTCAGCCAGGATGGTCGCCTGGGTCAGTATGTTGGTTGCCGAGGTAAAGAACGTATAGGTTTCGGTGCATCCGAAGTTGGTTGTCACGGTCAGTTTGGTATCAAAGGTGCCGCCCTTGGGTCCCTGTTTTTTAAACCAGTGGCAAACCTGAGGTTTCCAGAGTGAAGGAGTGCTTTTATTTCCGCTGGTGATGGAACTGTCTCCCCATTCCCACGTGAAAGTCTTGATGCTGTCGAGCAGTACGGCTGAGTTGTTTGTCACGCACAGCAGCACGCTGTCGCATTTCTGGGGGCGCGGGGACGTGAACTGGAGCCCAAGGGAAGGCAATGTTCTTGCAATGCTGTTCAGGGTCTTCTTGCTTATGCAGCCATTCTGGTCTACGGCTTCAATTGTCACCGTATAAATGCCGCCGGCAGGATCCGAGTAAGTATGGCAGAAAGCTTTGGGCTTGTTGCCGGTAAATCTGTACATGGCCCCGTCACCCATATTGAATGTGATGGTCGTGAGCGTATCAGCAGGGTCGGGAGCTACTGTGCTGTCCACGAAGCAGAATGTATTTGCAAGGTAGCATTGCACCTGTTTCGATACCCTGGCCGTGCGGATCACCGGTTTGGACTTGATATTCAAAAAATAGGTGAAGTTGCAGGGCTGTCCATTTGCAAGGGTCAGCTTCAGGGTGATTTTCTTTGTGCCCGGCGCAGAGAAAGTAAATGCAGGGTTGCAGGAGCTGAAATTGGTTCCTTCCCCGTTAAAGTCCCATTGAAACGCCGAGGCGCCCACAGTGTTGCAATAGAATTGGACAGGGTCTCCCATGCAGGATCCGCTTGAGGTTATGCTGCATTGAGAGAATGAGACCAGCGGGAAAAGGCAGAAAGAAAAGAAGAGGCCAAGTCTGAACGACCGTAGCAATGTTTTAGTTTTCATAAGGTCTGTAGTTTGAGTATTACGCTTCGTAATACATAGAACCAAAATTATGGCAAAAGGTTGCCTTGAATAAATAAATAGTTGGCAATAAGTTATCCTTTACCACTAAAGTCAAAAGTTTAACCCTGGGATCAGTTGTGGAATGTCTGGAAAAGCGCAAATTCTCCAGCTTTTAAGGCGGGTGAAATTATGCAGCCTTGATATCGTCGAGGTCGGCCAGCTTGTTCACCACCATTTCTGACGTGATGGTGACTTCCTTTTCGTTGCGGGACGGAGCGTCATACATGACATCCAGCATCAGCTTTTCACAGATGGTCCTGAGTCCGCGCGCGCCGAGCTTGAACTCAACGGCCTTGCTGACGATCAGTTCAATGGCTTTCTTGTCAAACACCAGCTTGATGCCTTCTATTTCCATCAGCCTTATGTATTGCTTGATCAGTGCATTTTTCGGCTTCAGCAGGATGTTCTTGAGAGCTTCGCGGTCGAGCGGCTGCAGGTAAGTGATCATGGGCATCCTGCCGATGATCTCGGGTATCAGCCCGAAAGAGCGCAGGTCGGAGGGAGCGATCTGTTCGATCAGGTCGTGGTCCTTGGTCCTGTCCTTGCCATGCGTCAGGAAACCTATGGCAGAATTATTGAGCCTTTTGCCAATGATCCTTTCTATGCCGTTAAACGCGCCGCCGCAAATGAACAGTATGTTCCTCGTGTCGATCTTGACAAATTTCTGGTCGGGGTGTTTCCTGCCGCCTTCAGGCGCTATATTGGCAATGGTGCCTTCCAGCAGTTTCAAAAGTCCCTGCTGCACACCCTCACCGCTGACGTCGCGGCTGATGGACGGGTTGTCCCCCTTGCGGGCGATCTTGTCGATTTCATCGATATACACTATGCCTCTCTGGGTCGCTTCGGCATCATAATCGCTGGCCTGGTACAACCTTGATATAACGCTTTCAACATCCTCGCCGACATAACCGGCTTCTGTGAGGACCGTAGCATCGGCAATGCAGAAAGGTACTTTCAGGATCTTGGCCAGTGTCCTTACGAGCAGTGTCTTCCCGGTCCCGGTTTCTCCGACAAGCAGCACATTCGATTTTTCAATCTCCGTATCATCCTTGTCGCTGCTGTTCATGATCCTTTTATAGTGGTTGTAGATGGCCACTGACAGCACCTTTTTGGCCTGGTCCTGGCCAATTACGTACTCGTCCAGGTGTTTCTTGATCTCGCTGGGCTTAAGCAGATTGATCTGCAGTTCGGAAGGAGTTTTTTTAGTCTTGCTGCTGCTGCCGAGCTCAACATCTACGATCTTGGAAGCCTGTTCAACGCAGGCGTCACAGATATTGGCCTCGATGCCGGATATCAGCATGGTGGCTTCCTCTTTAGGCTTGCCACAGAAAGAGCAAAAGGAACTCGATTTTTTCCCTGCCATCGTATTATTTCTTGTCTTTGGTCCTTACCAGCACTTCATCAACCATGCCATAGGCTTTCGCTTCTTCGGCAGTCATCCAGTAATCCCTGTCACTGTCCTTCTCTACCTTTTCAAATGACTGGCCGCTATGCTGTGCAATGATATCGTAAAGCTCCTTTTTAAGCTTGGATATCTCCTTATAAGTAATTTCTATCTCAGTCGCCTGGCCCTGCACGCCGCCGAGGGGCTGGTGTATCATCACCCTGCTGTGCTTGAGCGCGGTACGCTTGCCTTTCTGGCCCGCACACATCAGCACGGCAGCCATGCTGGCTGCAATACCGGTGCATATGGTGCTGACATCACTGGTGATGTACTGCATGGTGTCGTAAATGCCTAGACCCGCATAAACGCTACCGCCCGGACTGTTGATATAGATCTGTATGTCGCGATTCGGGTTTGTACTTTCAAGGAACAGCAGCTGTCCCATGACTATATTGGCTACCTCATCATTAATGGGCACGCCGAGAAAAATGATCCTGTCCATCATCAGCCTTGAAAATATGTCCATTGCGGCTATGTTCAATGGCCGTTCCTCGATAATATTCGGCGTCAGGTTGGTGATCACAGAGGGAGTGGCATTGGTGATATAGCGGTCAACCATCATGCTGTTCAGTCCTAAATGTTTGCTTGCGTATTTTTTAAATTCGTTTCCTTGATCCATAATGCCTAATAAACAACAATATTAATACAATTTTTGCTTTAAATGACAAAAAGTCAGTGAAAAAATTCCCACTTTTAGACAAATAGGGTTGAACAGGGGATAAGCCTGCAGTACAAGTTATTGGAGTGAGTTGTTGCATGGCCGGGGCACTTATTATCAACAGCCGAACTCCCGGATAAAACAGATATTCATCAGTCTTCATCATTCACATTCGTTGTAACGGATTCAATCAGTATATTTGTACGGCATAAATCTGATATATGAAAATCAAGCTCTTGGTCGTTTCCGGCATGATCTTTCTGCTGGCGACCTGTAAGAAGGAGAAAAAATATGAGCCCGACTGCAGCGGCGGGGCCAAATCATTTGCTTCGGATGTAAGCCCTCTGATCGCTTCAAGGTGTGCCATTACGGGATGCCATGCTAGCGGCAGCACCAATGGTCCGGGTGCCCTGACCAATTATGTGGAGATCAATGCGGCAAAATCCAGGATCAGGGCAGCCGTGGTCAGCGGCAGCATGCCCAAGAACGGGTCGCTCAGCGATGATGAAAAGAACAGGATCGTTTGCTGGATCGACGCCGGGGCGCAGAACAACTAGGTTCTTAGTTTTGCACGGGATGATTTCCCGGATTTCATTGTTTGACTAGACCCTTGTTGAATATTTCCGGACCCGAACCCACCTTCAGCAGGTAATAGCCGTCGGGGAGAAGACGCAGGTCAAGTTTGGCCTCTTTTTCGTAAAGACGGCTGGAATATACCACAGCGCCATAAATATTATAGACTTCAACCCAACAGTCTTCTGATACGTCGGGGACTACAACAGTAAAAATGCCAGTGCCCGGGTTGGGGAATACTGACAGCTTAGCTTCGGCTGTTTTCCTGCTTATGCCCATCGGCGGCTGATAAAAGTTGTTGACGGTTGTATTAGTGACGACAGGTTCATTGTAGTCGAAGTAGATAAAAGCCTTATTGAGAATCTGGGTACCCGCTTTGAGATTTTTCAGCGGTTTGACCCTGTATTGAACATAGCCATGAGAGGCAGGTTCATTGCTGAAACTGTCGGCGAGGTTGATGTCCGGAAAATAAAAGTTCAGCGCCTGTCCCTTCAGGCTGGTCTGCATGGTATGGCTAAAGTCCAGGATCTCGAAAGTAGACGGATCCAGCTCGTTATCCAGTGTATCTGTCACGCGCACTTTGAAGGCGGGAGCATTGCCTGTGTTCTGGAAATGCACGGTGTAAGTCAGCCAGCCGGCATAATGCTCGATAACATCGGCAGGATAAACCTGCTTGAAGTTGGGGTCGTACGACCCGCCCACCAGCACAACAATTGTCTTTGTATTGTTCTCAGGCTTCAGATCGCCCTGTTTGGGAGTCACTTCAATGCTGACCCTGACAGAATCAACGCCAGGGACCGCTGTAGTATCTGCGGTGAATTTCATCCCGAAGGAACGGTTGTCTAATTTAGTAAAATCCTGAATGAGGTATGTGATGGTATTTCCTGAAACGCTGTCAGGATTGAGTGCGTCGCTCAGTTTTCCGCTGAATCTGACTTTGCCGCTCACCTGTATCCTGACCATGCTGTTGATATTGTCAGGAATACAGTTCATGCCAAACAGATAATTCATATCCCCGATCCTGGGTATAACCTTAAAATCCTGACCCGGCTGAATAGGATAGATGCGAGCGCCGTGCGTTCCTATATCAAAACCAGGTTTGCAAGACATCATGAAATTGATATGCTCAACCTGGCCATTTTTTCCTTTAGTTATTTCAAAAGAAGAATCAATTCCGGGATAAGGACAGTTAATGTCAACCGGGAATCCTGTGGTATCGATCTCGATCCTGTATTTTCCTTCCAGAAAATTGAAAAGATAGGATCCGTCGATGAAACTGTATGAACTTTCCACTAGCTGGTTGGAACTGTCAAACAGGTTGATCTTCATGTATGGCCTTGGAGATTCAGTGCTGTCATAGGAGCAATTGCCATTCTTGTCAACAAGCATTCGTCCCATGACATATTTGCTTGATTTAAATGAAGTGTCGCCAAAGCTCAGGCAATAGGGATAGGCTGAATCATCCTCACAAAGAAACTCCTCCATGCATACCTCATGAACCGCAGTATCCTTGTAATCATAGTATAAGTTAAAGACATTGTCATAACCCTTCAGGTACTTGCCGTCGATATACCATTTAAAGGATTTCCGGGCAAACCCCATCCCGTAGTCCGTCCATATCCTGACAAAGCCGGTGCTGATAGGGGAGATAAAGAAACCGCGCCTCCGGCTGTATTCAACACAGACGTTCCTTGTCATGACAGTTTCGTTGCCCGCCTTGTCTTTTACTGAATATGTCAGTGTATACCATCCTTTCCTGCGCGTATCAACAAAACCTTTGACCTGGACCGCAGAGGTCAGGTTTCCGTCAATATTGTCCATTGCAGTCGCGCCCGGGTCAATGTATGGAGGGTTCTGGCAACCAAGTTCAATGCAGCCCGGAGAAGCTGGGTTCAAGCTCAGCACTGGAGCTATCGTATCCTGTGCTGCCGCACCACCGGAAATCGCCGTGACCAGGAGGGTCAGGATAAGCCTGCATAAATGCCTGATTGAATGATGGTTCATGAAGACAAAGGTAAAATAAAATGGTCAGACATATTGAACCTCAGCTAAATATGACAATAGCTTGACATTCAGCCAGGAAATGAAAGAATTGCGGATCAATGTCCTGTAAAGCCCTCAACGACTATCATCTTCGTCTTGGCTGCCCTGAACCTGATCTCTTTCGCTTTTGAATATTCTTCCGATGACCACCATTCCTTCGCGCGTTCGACGGTCGGGAATTCCAGGACCACGATGCGCCCGGGTTTCCAGTCACTTTCCAGGGTGACGGTCGGCCCGCCGCGGACAACGAACCTGCCATTGTAGGCAGCAACGGCCGCGGGTGTCAGCTTTTTGTATTCTTCGTAAAGTTCGTGATCGTGTATATCGATCTCTATAATGACAAATGCAGGCATAATTCAAGGGGGTTGATTATGCCTGCAAGTCTAGTGTTTTTTAGTAACAAATAAAACCGGTAATGCCCGTTATGGGTTAATCATGACTTATCACCACCCGGCCAGACCATATGCCTTCGGGCGCATAGATGCGGAGGCAATAAACACCGCTGCTGAGCAGGGAGGAAACGAGGGTGTTGCTGCCCTGGCTTGTCATCCCGGTCGCAACCTCATGCCCCAGAGCATCATACAATACATACCGGCAGGGGTCCCCTTTCCACTCAAAACTGAAAGAGCTTCCGGCAGGATTCGGATAAAGAACAATAAGGGCCGATGGCGTGTTCACGTTATTTATGCCTGTATTGAAACATGTGACATTGACATTCCTGCAAATGGTGGTGTCACACTTGTAGACCGAATCCCTGACCTTCAGGCAAACTGTGTAAGTGCCATTCGAGCCAAGCACCTGTTCCAGCCTGGAAGAAGACGATACAGGCACCGAATTGACCGTCCATTTATATTGGTAACGCGAAACCGCTGCGGAGCCTGAGAATGTTATCCATCCTACTAAACCGTCCAGCCGGTTATTGGTCTTGCTCAGGTCCTGGTCGCAGGTGTCATGCACATAAAAGGTCTTTATCAGGGGTTTCCACGCTCCGCACGGAATGCAGTCAACAACAATGTTCCGGCATAGAACGGTATCACAGAAATTGGCGGTATCGCGCACTTTGACACAGATAGTATAGGTGCCGTTACCGGTTACCTTGTGGGAAAAGACTGGGCCGCTGCCACTCACAATGCTGCCATTGACTTTCCATTCGCAGGGGAACTGGCCTGAATAGGAGCCGTTGAAGCTGATGCCGCCCATGATCTGGTATGTTTTGGTGTTGAGGTTGCAGCTGTCGAGGGCTGTCAGGCTGGGTTTGCGCGCTTTCCAGTTGCAGTTGCTGATGCAGCTGACAACATAAGTCCGGCAAAGCGTGGTATCGCAATTATTGGTTGTATCCTTCACCTTCACGCACATCGTGTAAGTGCCATTCGTGTAGAGAGGGTAATGCAGCATGCTTGCATTCGATACCGCCGTGCCGTTGATCTTCCATTCATAATCGTAATTGCTTTCATAATTGTTGTTTGTAAACAATACGCCTCCAATAGAGTTTTCGGTCCTTCCCTGGTTCTTGCAGCTGTCCCAGCTTCGCAGGTTTATGTTTTGTTTCCACCATTTGCAGGCTGCGAGGCACTTGAAATTAATGGTCTTGCAAATCGTCGTGTCGCAGTTGTTAACGGTATCTCTTAAAGTCAGGCAGACGGTATAGTTTCCATTGGAACCGGGATAATATATATATGATGAATTGCTGTTGGTCCAGTTAATGCTGCTGCCGGCCACTTTCCAGTTGTAAGTTATGCCGTAGCCGTTGGCAAGAGTTGCCTTGCCGTACAAAAGTTTATAAGATGCGCCGCAGGAATCCCTGACAACGAATGAAGTGACAAGGTTTTTCCAGATGGGGCACGGCGAGCAATTGACGGTAACGGTCCTGCAGAAGCTGGTATCACAGTTTTTGATGGTATCCCTTATGGTCAGGCAGACGGTATAGGTGCCGTTGGGGAGAGGCTCATCGATCTGCCCGTAAGGATTTACAGTCTTCCCGTTAATAGTCCACCTGAACTTGTAGTAAAAATAGTCAGCCATGTTGACCATATTGATCCGGCCTGTGATGCCGTCTACACGGTTATAGATCTTATTGGGATATTGGTCGCACGTGTCATGCAGGTAAAACGAGGTGAACTTGCTCCGCCAGTTGCTGCATGGAAAACAATTGACGACGACTGTTTTGCAGAAGGTCGTATCGCAGTTTTTTAACGTATCCCTCACCTTCACGCAAATGACGTAAGTGCCATTGCTGCTGACATTGTATTGCAATACCGGGCCGGTCCCGGCCACGGTGTTATAGTTCACTTTCCATTCACAAGGGTATTTGCCCGAATAATTGCCGTTAAAGCTGATACCGCCCGCGATCAGGTAGCTTCCTCCAGTAGTATTGCAGCTGTCCCGCGCTGTAAAGACCGGATTCTGTGCTTTCCAGTTGCAGTTATTGATACAGGTGACGACAAAAGTTTCGCACAGTGTTGTATCGCAGTTGTTAACCGAATCTGTAACTTTGACGCACAAGGTATAAGTGCCGTTGCTGCTTAAATTGTAGTATGTCTCGCCCGAATTGCCGGCAATCACGGTTCCGTTGACTTTCCATTGATATTTGTAATGACTGAAGTAGTTGTTATTGATAAAAATAAGCCCTCCGATCAGATTCTGGCTTGATCTCTGGCTTTTGCAACTATCCAGTTTCCTGAAGTAAATGTTCTGGCTTTTCCAGTTGCATGGCTTCAGGCACTGGAAATTTAGTGTCTTGCAGAGTGTTGTGTCACAGTTTTTAGCCATGTTCCTCAAAGTGAGACAGACGGTATAGCTGCCATTGGATCCCGGATAATAAAGATAAGAGGAATTGGTATTGGTCCAGTTAACAGTGCTGCCAACCACCTTCCAGTCGTAGGTGATGCCGGAACTGTTGTTGAGGGTTACGAGGCCATAGATCTGTTTATAAGATGAGCCGCAGGAATCGCGGACGGTAAAGGAAGTGATGATGTTTTTCCATATGCACGCTGCATCTGTGTGAAAAGGGAAACAGGTTAATGATACAACCAGTATGAGTAATGTTCTTTTCATGGGTTTAAGGCTTGATTTCCTTAATAGACGAGCATTCTGTCAAATGGTGACACTTGAGTACTGTCAGAGTATGATGCTTTCCACTTTCCAGCACAGTGGGATCCGAAGCTTGGAATTCACGTGACTTGAAGTCGCGGCCGCACTGACCCTATAGTGAGTCGTATTAATTTAAATCATACCAACATGGTCAAATAAAACGAAAGGCTCAGTCGAAAGACTGGGCCTTTCGT
>JADMIO011761751.1_pt1 | contig 37695 bp, 30 predicted proteins | sample 8958161 | NCBI WGS metagenome assembly JADMIO01 (sample SAMN16585339, study PRJNA669376) | soil metagenome | isolation source: Crop rotation soil | place: USA: Cullars Rotation, Alabama | collected 2011 | reverse complement strand
CTTTCCCGGCGCATTCCAGAAGCCCAGACTCCCAGCTCTTGCCGCCAAACTCGACGGACACATCACGCAGCTCACACTCGGGACATATCACCGCCCCGCTGACACACCGGAAGGGACGGTGATGGTCGTCGGCGACGGGGCCTCGGGTCGTGACATCGCTGCAGATCTAGCGGGAACACGCCGCGTTCTCCTTGCAACTGGCCGCAAACGGCGGCTCCTTCCAGAGCACCTCCTCGGTCGCAGCATATGGTGGTGGCTCAACGCTACACGTTTGATGCGTGCAGGGCCTACCTCCCCGGTCGGCAGGATCATGCGCGCCGCCGATCCATTTCCCAATCGCAACCGCGGTCTTGTCGAATTGCAGCGGCTGGGGATTGTCACCAAGCCCCGCGTCCTTTCCGCTGGGGGTTCCGAGGTGACTTTTGCCGATGGCACGAGATCGGCAATCAATGCAGTCGTCTGGACCGTCGGATATGAAGATGACACCCGCTGGATTGACATATCTGAGGCCAAGGACGGCGACGGAGGCATACTCAGCGAAGACGGCCGTTCCCCCGTTCCAGGCCTCTACCACCTTGGCCGCCCTTGGCAACGCAACCGGGCGTCTGCACTCATCATGGGCGCCGGACCCGATGCGAAGGTTGTGGTCGATCACCTATTGGCGCACGAACTTGAGCCTGATCTCGCTAGCCGTGACACGGCGGTACGTCTGAAGGGATTCCTGCAGGGACGCCGCCACTGAAAGTTCCGAACTTGTCGTTGCGCCGCGACCTACGGAGGAATGGTCAAGACCCCTGGATCGGGGAGCGCTGAGGTCGAGACAGTTACCGCTCCCGGACTGCGTAGGTCAGGTGGGTCAGCCGCGGCGTCGGCTCCGCGCGGACCGGCTCCAGGGCCACGCGGCCCGCGTCCACGCCTTCGAACAGGCGGATTCCGGCGCCGAACAGCACGGGTGAGAGCGCGATCGAGAACTCATCGATCAGGCCGGCGTTCACGCGTCCGGTCCGTGCATCACGAAGTCCCACTCCCCGCCGACGCGGAACTCGAACGCCCGCGTGGTGGTGGTGAACCCCCCTGGTCCCCACTATCGCGACAGGTGCCGGACTTCGGTCACGCCTTTGCCCCGCGCGCGCGACCCGTGTCTTCCGGCAAACCTCGGACCGTCGGTACTCCGGCGTTGTGAAAGTCGTTGTTCGCGAACAATGGCCCATCGTGGCAATTCATACAGTTTGCTTTGCCCATAAAGAAGTTCAGCCCCGCGACCTCGTCCGGACGTGAAGGTTAATCGCACCGCCGAGGGATCTTCTTTGCAGACGGCTTCGACATACGGCAACTCGCGACGCTTAAGAACGTCTTGGACCACTACAATCGCGCACCGCCAGCACCTGAGGGGCACAGCGAACTTAAGCCGCTCAATTTGAATGGAAGCGAAGTCGCAGACCTCATTGCTTTCTTGAAGACGTTGAGCGGCCCGCCTGGCTGCCGAGGCGGAATGGCTGTCGCCACCTCTGTAAAGCGGGGTAATGTCGCGTCGCGGACGCTATATCTCGCCTGCATTCATGGATCATGGAGCGTCGACCGCTGGACAAAGACCACTTAACGCTCGTTCAAATGCCTCGGCTGCCAGTGGGTCGACTGACCACGGCGTTAGCTGCGGAGGAACGGAATGGCCTGAAGCTCGCCTTCAAGCTCCGGCTGATCGCACTCGCACTTGTCGCGGTCTTTATCGCCGCAATGAACGAGTGGCCGCAGATAATCTACCATTGTGTACTCTCGTTGGGCTTCGTAGCGATCGGTGCGCTCTCTCTCATCCCGGGTAGATACAGCGGGTCAAGAGCACCGGAATGGACGCGTTGGGCGGTACCTCTGGCCGACCTCGCACTCGTCACATTCGCCGTCGTCTATCCCAATCCTTTTGTGGGCAACGGTGATTTGTCGGAATTGCCGCTAATATTGCGTTCCGACAATCTTCTGTACCCTGTCATTTTCATCGCATTGTCTACCCTCACCAATTCGCCGCGTCAGGTCATGTGGACGGGGACGGTCGCCGCGATCATGTGGGTCGCCGCTTCCTTTTGGGTGGCTGGCCTGCCAGGTGTCCGATGGATGGCGATGGGGACAGACCCACACGCCGTCATGGCTCATGCCCTGGTACAGCAGGTCTTCTTGTTGCTTGTCATCGCGGGCTTGCTCGCCGGAGCAGTTAATCGGTCGCGCGCTCTCGTGCTCCGCCAAGTGACAGCAGAGCGCGAACGCACGCAGCTTGCACGGTATTTCTCCGCCAATCTGGTCGACCAGCTTGCGGACGCAGACCGGCCCTTTGATGAGGTTCGTAGCCAAACGGTCGCGATTCTGTTCGCGGACATCGTTGGGTTTACCAGCCTGGGTGAAGCGCTATCACCGGTCGACCTGTTCGGTCTCCTCCGCGAATTCCACAAACGCATGGAGGCGGCCGTATTCGCAAACCATGGCACGCTCGATAAGTATCTGGGCGATGGCCTCATGGCGAGTTTCGGCACACCGAACACGGGTCCACGTGATGCCGCCAACGCCATGGCCGCCGCCCTGGCCATGACGACCACGCTGGCGGAATGGAACCGCGCCCGGGGCAGCCGAGGCGAGCCCATCCTTCGCATCGGCATCGGCCTGCATTGGGGACCGGTGGTGTTGGGGGATATTGGCGGTGACCATCGGCTTGAATTTGCCACCATCGGTGACACCGTCAACATCGCGAGCCGCCTTGAACACATGACCCGCGATCTCGATTCGGATATTGTAGTCAGTATAGACTTGGTGAATGCGATACGAGCGTCGATCACGCCTGTTGAGGCGGAAACACTCTTAGCCGAGTTCACCAAGTCAACCCTGCAGACGGTTCGTGGTCGAAATGCCCAGCTTGAGGTCTTTGCTCGCCGGCGCGTTTCCAGTTCCGTGGAGCGGACTAGCGATACCGTTGGCGAGACAACGCAGGCCGTGGCGATTCCATCGACTGAAAGGGTTGGGTGAGACTTGGCCACGTCGGCGCCGAAAACGTGAAGCGGACGATACCTCGTCGAGGTGGCGTGTGGCGTTGGTTCAAGCGGGTGACACTTGGCCTCGCGCTCATTGTCCTTGTCTTGGTCGGCGTCGGACTGGCCTATCAAGCGATCGCCACCGCCAGAGATCAACGAAACTTTCCGCCGCCGGGAGAACTGCTCGATGTCGGCGGCCACCGCCTGCATATTCAATGCGCGGGCACTCCTCATCCAGGAATGGCTACAGTCATACTCGAAGCCGGCACCGGCCTCACATCTCCCGCTTGGGCTCTTATTCAGTCGTCCGTTTCGGCGACAACGAGGGTCTGTGCCTACGACCGTGCCGGCAACGGCTGGAGCGAGTCCGGCCCACTGCCCCGAGATGCTCGCCAAATAGCGAATGACTTGCACACGCTCCTCATCCGAGCAGCAATTGCTGGTCCTTACGTGCTCGTCGGCCATTCGCTCGGCGGTCTGTATGTTCGAGCCTACACTGGCGCCTATCCCGACGACGTAGTCGGGCTAGTTCTGATCGACTCGTCACATCCCGACCAGTTGACTCGCTCACCCGCCAGAAGAACCACACTCGAAGCCTCCCTGCGGGAGTTACAGTTTGGACCTTTGCTGGCCAGACTTGGAATCGTCCGTCTGGCAGGCTTGGGCGAGACCGACACTCTCGACTTGCCAGCACGAGAGCGCGACGAACTGAATGCCTTCGGCGCGACCCCCGAACAAGCGGCGGCGGTGCTGGCAGAGCTGTCTTCCTTCGGGGCGGTGACGGATCAGCCGCACGCTTTCACCAACCTCGGCAAGCGTCCCTTGTTCGTCCTGAGTGCGGGAAAGGGTACCGACCCTGATTGGCCGGAACTGCAAGCCGAACTTGTCGAGTTGTCGTCGAACAGCGTTCATCGCACATTCGACCAAGCGGATCATACCGGGCTACTTTTCAGCCGGGACGGAGCTAAAGCGACCAGCCAAGCGATATCGGCCGTATTGGAATCCGCACGCACGGGGCAGCAGCTGACCCAATAGGTGTTCGCCTTCGGGATCGTCCGTTGTCTTCGGCATCTACCGCTCCGTCGTGCCGCAGTGTCCGCGCCCCTCAGCCCTCGGGTGAAAGAATACAGACATTTCCGCGCCAGCACGGGTAGTCGGCCGCAGGATCGCTAGATTGCAGCGTGGCGGCCCACGCCTTCAGCGGCTTGTCGGCCACTGAAATTCGAATCCTCCATTCGCCAAGCGACGACAACCAACCAGATCATCCACACAAGATTCACAGCCTCGGTTACAACGATTGCTATCTGGTGCGTTGGTGAGAAGCCCTCAGACCCGGCGGTCCAGCCCTGGACAAAGTATGCGAGGCCCGAGAGCCCCATGAGGTAAGCTATCGGTCGCGGGATCCACGCTGTCCGCGCGACCGCGGCGGCGAAAAGAATCACGGCGAGTCCCAGCACGAAGTTCTGGTAGCTCCTCATCCCCCATTCGAGCCAACGGATTGTTTCGGCGCTCGCGAAGCGCGCCGCCTTCTCGGCGTCGGGGGCGCTCGCCCACGCGTTCACGGCTTGCTTCAGAGCCACTCCGTCGACCGCTAGGACGGCGCCGTATAACGCGAGAGTCACCACCGCCGACGCGGCACCGCAACGAGCCGCCCATCTCGGCACTTCAGCCTGAATGTCCAGAGCGAAGAAGAGGGCAAACAGGCCCGCGAGAAGCACCGCCATGCAAGCAAATTGGCCAAGGTGCACGACCGTCCAGATGGTACTGCCAGCGTACTCAGCGAACACGGCAGGGTGGTCATTGGCGACGCCATCGGCGTGCAAGAGGGTGACCACCACGTATAGCAGTTGTCCCACGAGCATCAGCCAGGCAGACAAGCGCAGCGACGTGCGCGGGCTGAATGATCTGTTGTTCATGACTATGTTCTCCGTCTTATTCACTGAACACGGAGAATTCTAACATCTCCCCGAAAGAGGTTTTAAGCGGACATCCCATGAGCTGCCGATGCCACATCCATGATGTGCCTAAGCAACGACACGAGCGAATGAGTCAGCGCCCAAATGGGCGTCTAACTTGGCGCAGGGCGACAACCAGCTGCCAGGGTGGGTTGTTTGAATCCCGCCTGTCACAATACCTTGATGTAGTGGGCTGGGTCTTCCCAAGGGGAGGATGTTCGCACTGGCCCAGCCTTCGCACGGCTCCGGTCCTGCCGCAGATCGATATCAACTGTGATACTGGGACAATCGCCTGGAAACACCGGCGACCGCAAAAGCACACAAAGGTTTAGACCTTCGGCTGCAGGGCCGCCTGAGCCATTCAACGGCCATCCATCTGACTGGTGACCACGCCTTGGCCGGCATGAGTACAACTAGGTCTGGAGAAACAGAAATGAAAGCGATTGTTTATCATAGGTACGGCCCGCCCAACGTCGTTGCGCTTGCCGAGGTGCCAAAGCCAACACCCAAGGACAACGAAGTTCTGATCCGCATTCGCGCGACCACGGTGACGACCGGCGATTGGAGAGCGCGAAGTCTCCATCTGCCCGGCGGGTTCGGGTTCATGGGCCGTCTCGTATTCGGGCTCTTCGGACCGCGGCAGCCGATCCTGGGAACGGAGTTGGCCGGTATCGTCGAGACCGTCGGCAAAGCAGTGAGGCGCTTCAAAGTGGGCGATGAGGTCTTTGCTTTCCCCGGCGCGAGCTATGGCTCCCATGCAGAATACCGAGCGATGGCAGAAGATGGCCTGATCGCCATTAAGCCTGCGAACCTGTCGTTTGAAGAGGCCGCAGCCCTGTCGTTTGGCGGGGCGAACGCGTTGAAGTTCCTGCGCGACAAGGCCGGCATCAAACAGGGTGACAAGGTTCTGATCGTCGGCGCTTCCGGTGGCGTTGGCACGGCGGCGGTTCAGATCGCAAGGCATTTCGGCGCCGAAATAACCGGGGTCTGCAGCACGGCCAATATCGAGCTCGTGCGCTCGATTGGTGCGAGCAAGGTGATCGACTACACCAAGGAGGATTTCGCCAAGCGCGGTGAGACCTATGACATCATCCTCGATACGACGGGTACTGTCCCGATTGCCCGGTGCGAACATGCGTTAAAGCCGGGCGGCCGCTTGGTCGTGGTTCAGGGAACGTTGGCCCAGGCTTTGGGGATCGGTCGGCCATCGAAGGCGAGCGGCAAGAAAGTCATCGCTGGGGTCGTGAAACCGCGCGTGGAGGACCTGCAGCTTCTCGCCAAGCTGGCCGAGGCCGGGGAGTTCAAACCGGTGATTGATCGTAGTTATCCACTCGAGCACGCGGCTGAAGCGCACGCCTACGTCGACAAGGGCCGCAAGAGAGGAAATGTCGTGATGACGGTTGGGCATGCCGGTTCCGATCGAGTCGCGGCCTAGCGCTCGCCCCCCAGCAAATCGAATTCACAGCGCGACGCCCAGGAAGGGGAATGGTCGTAGCGGTGATTTGTCTCGCGAGTGCCCTTCACGGAATTTCTGCTTGTGGCGCAAAGCAGACCCTTGGGACGCGTCTGCCGAACGTCCGGCTTTGACTCGAAGCCGATGCCGTGAAGGGTTTACTGTTTGGGGTCGCGCTCAAGGCCGGAAGAGATACATTCGGAAGAGGTCTGTGGGAGAGATGAAAATCTCTTCCACCGCCTCGAAACCGGCCTCGCGGCCGAGGGCGTGCCAGCGTGCGCTCGTTTCGGGAAAGTCATGCGAATGGACGTGGGCCGTGATAGTTCGCCATTCCTCGCTCGAATACGCCGTCCAATTCGGCTTCTGGTCGTCCCATCGGCGCAGCCAGCCTGCGCGTTCCTCGCTGTCGGGACTGGCGTTCTCATAGGCAAGAAAGAGCCCACCGTCGCCGATGATCCGGCGGACCTCGCGCATGACCGCGAGCTTCCCCGGCGAATGGAGATGGTGCAGCGACAAGCCTATCCAGGCGACGTCGACCGGTCTTTCCCATCGCGCAAGAACCTCGGCGAAATCGCCGCGCTCAAGCTCGACCGGGCATCGGAGAGCGCGGAGCCCTCGCGAGGCAATTCCAAGCGCCGCGCCGGAAAGATCGATGCCGCAGTATTGCGCGACGCCGGTTCCGGCCAGCGCCTCGACCGTGGCGGAAGCGTCCCCGCAGGCGATGTCGAGAAACCGGAACGGCCCTGTCAGCTCTTCCGTCAGGATCTGGCGAAGAAGTCCATATACCTCGCGATGGAAGAGATAGTTATTGTCGACCATCTTGCGGTAGGTCCTCCATTCGCGCTCGAAGACGTCAGAGGCGGGGTTGCCCGACAATGCGCGGGGTGCGTCATCCACATGGCTCATCGGTGTGTTTCCCTTGCTGGATCGCGGGCACGCCTTCGCAACGGCCGAGGCTCAGTTGAGAAGATCGGGCTGCTCGCTGACGGTCCGCTGCCAGAGGGGTTGGCACTGGAACCAGCCGGTGAATGCGGTTCCGTTGACCGCCCGCGCAGCGCGGGCGTTCTCCGGATCGATTTGCAGCGGTTTAGAGACGGACTCGGCGAGGAATTGTGCTTGGCAGCAGCGCTCCATCGATACGAACCACCACACCGCCTCTTCGACGGTTTCGCCGACGGTGAACAGGCCGTGATTGCGCAGGATCGCAGCCTTGTGACGGCCTAGCGCCGCCGCCAGTGCCGCGCCTTCGCTCTTGTCAGTGACAAGCACACGCGTTTCGTCGAAAAAGACATGATCTTCATAGAATGCGCAGGCATCCTGCGTAATCGGATCGAGGACACGCCCAACCGCCGACCATGCTTTGCCATATATCGAATGGGCGTGAGCTGCGGCTACGATCTCCGGCCGTGCCTCGTGGATCTGATAGTGGATTGCAAAGGCCGAAACGTTGACCGGTTGCGAGCCTTCGACGACTTTACCCTGCCCATCAACGCGGATGAGGTCGGAGGCTTTGATTTCGCCGAAGCCAATGCCGAACGGGTTCACCCAGAAGGTGTCGGTGAACTCCGGGTCGCGAGCGGTAATGTGCCCGGCGACACCCTCGCTGAAGCCAAGCGTGGCGAAGATGCGGAACCCGCCTGCGAGGCGCTCCTTGCGATGCTGCCGTTCCTCGGCAAGGGTGGCGAACTTGGGCTGGGCGAACTGCTTGAAGATCGGCTCGTAGGCATTTTGCTTGACGCGATCAAGTTGGCCTGATGCGGCTGGCCTGGAATCAAGTGGGCTCATCGGATCCTCCTCGGGCTGTCGGCCATCAGTTGCGGGTGGCCGGTCTCATTGCGGCAGTGTGGAGGAGACGACGAGCGGCGTCCTTAGGCGCCCCGTAATAGTCCCGAAAAGTTCCAAAAGCCTATAAGCTGGAACTCATGCCGAGGCCCCATTATGCGTTTGGATCGTTCGTGCTCAATGCCGAGGCCGGCACACTCGTCCGCCAAGGCGTGCCGATTCCGGTCGGCTATCGCGGTCTGCTTCTGCTCGCAGCCTTCCTGAAGCGGCCCGGCGAAATCATCACCAAATCCGAGCTGATGGATGCCGCGTGGCCGGGCACGGCGGTGGAGGAAGGCAACCTCACCGTTCAGATCGCGTCGCTCCGCAAACTACTCGGCCCCTCTGCCGATGGATCGGAGTGGATCACCACGGTGCCGCGCGTCGGGTATCGCTTCCAGGCAACCCCGCAGACGCTTGCGGCATCGGCCACTGCCGCTGAACTGCGGACGTCCGAGCCGCCCCCTTCGATCGCGGTCCTGCCCTTCGCCAATCTCGGCGAGGATGCCGAACAGGCCTATTTCGCCGATGGCCTGGCCGAGGACATCATAGTCCGTCTGTCACGTTTGCGCTGGCTGTTCGTGTCGGCGCGGAACTCGTCGTTCACCTACAAGGGCAAGGCGATCGACGTTAAGCAGGTTGGGCGCGAGCTTGGCGTCCGCTATGTGCTCGACGGCAGTGTCAGGAGCTCCGGCCAGCGGCTGAGGGTGAGCGCCACGCTGAGCGACACCACAACCGGCCACCAGGTGTGGGCCGAGCGCTATGACGTCGAGCTTTCCGATTTCTTCGCGCTTCAGGATCAGATCGCCGAGAGCGTCATCGCTGCCATTGAACCGCGGCTGCTCCAGGCGGAGCACGAGCGCTACAAGAGCCGCTCGCCAGGCAGCCTCGATGCCTGGGCCTTCGTCATGAGGGCAATGCCCTATGTCTGGACTTGGGGCTCAGCGGAGGAGATGACGATGGCACAGGCGTTCCTCGAGCGCGCCATTGCCATCGATCCGGACTACCCGCGCGCCAACTGTCTCATGGCGTGGATCTATGCGGCGCGGGTGCAACTCGGCTGGGTCGATGCACACGAGGTTATACCCAAGGCGCTCGCCATGGCGCAGCGGGCGATCCAGCGGGACCCGGAGGATCCGTGGACGCACCACGTGGCCGGTTATGTCCATATGGTATCGCGCAACTTCGAGCAGGCGGTCGCTGAACTCAGCGAGGCGATTGCCCTCAACCCGAGCTTTGCCTTCGCCCATGCCATTCTCGGTTCGGCCTACTCCCATGGCGGCCTCGCCGAAGACGGGCTGCATCATGTCGGCCTTGCGACGCGGCTCAGTCCGCGCGACTTCATGCAAGCCGCGAACTTTGCCACGGCTGGCCTCTGCCACTTCGTTGCAGGCCGCTATTCCGACGCCGTAGGCTGTGAAAAACGGGCGGTCGAGCTGCGCCCGCATTTCGGCACCGCCTGGCGCACATTCGCAGCCTCCGCGGGCAAGGCTGGTGACCGGTCGACCGCCGTCCGTGTACTCGCCGAGGCGAAGCGGCTGCAGCCGTCCCTGTCGGTCGATTGGGTGGAAAAATACCACCCCCTCGTCCACGCCAAGGATCGTTCGCTCTTCATCGAAGGCCTGCGCGTCGCGGGCTTGGAGTAGACCTCAGGCGGCCGGACTGCGACGGCAGTCGCGTCACGGTTGGTTCTGGACCCATTACCACCGTCGCCACGGGGACCGAGCGATTGCCGCGTGACGGTACGGCCATTGAAGCGCTCGGCCGCGTCGCAAAAGGCTGGGGGTGAACTGACCAGCGCCGTCGTGCCGTTCTACCGTACGTCGCCCAAGCGTGACGTGTGCTCGCAGACCGCGTCCCTTGAGCTGTCCCGCGTCCGCCCCAAGAGCAGCGCCCGGCGGAAGACACGGAAATAGTCGTTCCGGACGGCGCTGCCCACGGAACCGGTCGCGACGGTGCGACGCTCTTGTTGGTCGGCGACATAGCCCGCGATATAATTGTTGAGAGCGGTACGAAATTCTTCTTCACGTCGATAGGCCTTGCCGCTTTGCACCTGTGGCGATACCGCCACCTCAGTCTTAATGGGTGCCCAGTCGGAAGTGATGGCGGACATTGGCGGTTTCTCCTGTCGCAAGCATCAGCAACAGGATCAGCCAGTCGGGTCGCGAGTGTCTTTAAGCCTCCGCTGAATACTCCTGAAAAGTTCCGAAAAGATATGTAAGTTCCCGCTATGCCGGGCCGGCGCTTTGCTTTTGGTCCTTTCGTCCTCAACGCTGAGGCCGGGACGCTTTTGCGCAAGGGAGTACCCGTCCCCGTCCCTTATCGGGCCTCTCTTCTCCTGACAGCTTTTCTAAATCGCCCGGGCGAGGTGCTGACCAAGGCCGATCTTATTGACGCGGCTTGGCAAGGCGCCGCCGTTGAGGAGGGCAATCTCGCCGTTCAAGTCGCTGCCCTCAGGAAGCTGCTGGGACAATCACCCGAGGGTGGAGAGTGGATCACCACCGTCCCGCGGGTCGGTTATCGCTTCGCCGTAAAGCCAGATTCAGACTCGGAGAAGCGCGGACGCAGCCTTGACGCTCCTGATGGCGGGGAGGAGGCGGCTCTTGCCCGGCGGCCAAGCGTCGCCGTGATGCCTTTCGCCAATGTCGGTGGGGAAAGGGAGCAGGAATACTTCGCGGACGGCATCACCGAGGACATCATCACGGCGCTGGGGCGTTTCCGGTGGTTCTTCGTGATCTCGAGGAATTCGAGCTTCGTCTACAAGGACAAGTCCCTGGACCCGAAGCAGATCGCGCGTGAACTCGGCGTGCAATACCTGCTGGAAGGAAGCGTTCGCAAATCCGCTCAGGGCGTTCGCATCTCCGCGCGACTAGTCGAAGCGACCACGGGCGCCCAGATCTGGGTGGAGCGATACGATCTGGCGGTGACGGAGGTCTTCGCAATTCAGGATGAGATCGCCGAGCGGGTTGTCGGAGAAATCGAGCCCGAACTGCTCAAGACGGAATCGAACCTCGCAGCGGCAAGACACACTGGCAACATGACTGCTTGGGACCTCGTCCGACGGGGCACGTGGTGCTTTCATCAAGTCACGCGGCCCACCCACCTCCAGGCGCGAGGGCTCTTCCGGGAAGCCTGCGGGCTCGATCCGCAGCTGCCTGAAGCCCACATCTGGCGTGCGCGCGTTTGCAATGGCTTGATCACGTACGGGTGGTCCGATGACCCCTCGGCCGATCTGCAGGAAGCTATGCAGGCCGCACTCCGGGCAATCTATCTCGACGAGAAGAATCCGTATGCGCACTACGCACTGGCCATGGCCTGTATCTTCACGAACGCGGAGCAAGCGCTCCTTCCCGCAGAGAAGGTCGTTGAACTCAGTCCCGGCTTCGCCCTTGGCCATTTTGCCGTCGGGTTGGCACGGCTTGCAGGCGGACGCGCTTCCGAGGCGATAGGGCCGTTGCAGCGCGGACTGAAACTGAGCCCGCATGATCCGCAGAACCTTGCCTGGTTTAATTTGCTGGCAACGGCGCAGCTCATTGCTGGCGACACCGAAGGCGCCTTGCTGACCACGGCGCGCGCGCTAGCGGTTCGACCAGACTGGCCGCCGACACTGGAGACAATGGCCTGCTGTTACGCGGCCACCGGCAAGTGGGACGATGCCCGCCGTTGTGTCCGGGAGATGGCACAGCTCAAAGGGCCGTCGAGCTTTAGTCTCGCCGCGCTGAGACAGCGAATCCCACAGTGGCGGGATCAGATGAGCGAGCTGCTGCGAAAGGCCGGCTGGACCGAGCAATCCGTCGTTGATCGCTGACTGTTCGACAGCGTCAGCTGAAACGCCCTGAAATCTGGCATTTCTGTGGAGAGTTTTGGATTCAAGTTTCTCTCCCTTCCGCCAGCTTGTGGCGTGGTGGGTCGGCTTTTGGCGCGGCGCCGGTCCTTCAATTCATCCGGTTGCCACCGCCGACATTGAGAGTCTGGGCGACGACACTATCGGAGTCGGATGACGCCAGGAACACAGCGGCGCCGGTCTGGTCGTCGGGCACGCCCGTGCGACCGTATGGCACGGCTTCACCGACAAGACGCTTCTTCGCTTCTTCTCGCCGATCGGACGTTTCTCGTGACGACTCGATCCCAGATCGGGGTATCAATCACACCCGGCGCGATGCAGTTGACGTTGACCTGGTGCTTGATCAAGTTGCGGCCCGCGGACTGCGTCAGGCTGATCCCAGCTACGCCATGGGTCGAAACCAAATGGCAGAACTGGCGGAACTCTGGCTCGGCTGCCCTCTACACCCGGCGGCGGCGCCCGTTGCGGTGCGGGGGAACGCCTAGCCGCTGGGTCTCAGATAGTTGACCGGCGGCCCGTTCTAACCGGCGCCGGCCCGTTGCCTTGGCAACTGGTCTTTGGTACCCGAACAGGTCTTACTTTCCGTCGATTGTTGCCTTGAATTTATCGAGATCGATCTGATTCCCTTGCACGTTCGTGCTCCACATCCGAACGATGCTGGCAACGCCAATGGCTTCGCGAATCTCTTCCGGTGTTGCGCCGTTCTTCTGCGCGCCAATGGTGTGCGCATAGATGCAATATGAACAGGGAATCTGTGCGGCGACGGCAAGGGCAATGAGCTGCTGGTACTTCTTCGGGATGGCTGCGTCCGCACTGTAGATCGCCTTGTTCAGATCCCACGCGGGCTGCTGCGCCGCGTCGGGCATTCCCTGGAAGAACCACGGCATCCCAGCCGGCGGATCGCCGGCTTGCGCCAAGCTCCATGAGCTCACGATGGCCCCAGCGACCAGCAGGGCTAAGCCTAAACGTTTCATGATCTCATCCCTCCGTTGATTGGACCGGATGACCGCGTGGGTTGGGCAACGGTCAGCCTTCAGTTGAGGGGCGAAGGAATAGGCGGCGCCGGTTCTTGAAACATCCCCCGGTCATGCTAGCATTGTCGTGCAACCTTTGATTTCGGCCAGCTTCCCTCGGGGAAAATCGCTATGGCCCAATCTGCTGGGGCGCGCGCGGAAGCGCGTTTCAAGCAGCTTTGCTGCTTCGACCTCGCGGGCGAGTCGGTGATTCCGGCGCTGCTCGCCGAGCTTCACGTCCTGGTTCCCTATTATTGGGCCAGGGTCTTCCTGGTCGACGAGAGCGGCAGGATCACCAACTCTTATGACGAGCATCCTGATGCCCACCTCACTGCAGCGGTATATTGGGAACAATTCCACGGTCAGCCGGGTCGTGAGTTGGGGGGCACCTTTCCTGACGTCATACGGACTCAAGTTGGCGTTCGTGACCTCGAAGAAACGATCGGTCGGCAGAAGGTCGATCTGAATACGTTTCGACGCAGCGACTTCTACAATCTCATCTACCGGACGACCGGGATCGATTTGTTCCTGCGCCTGATTGTTCGCGAGGGAGGGCGCGGTCGCCCGCTGGGTGTCGTGACGATGCACAGGGCGTTCGGCGACGACCGCTGGACACCGGAAGAGAGACGCAAGCTCGGCGAGCTTGAGCCTTTCTTTGCTCACGCAATGACCACGCGCGGTAAGTGTGATCCGCTGGTCGAGAGCGGCAGGAACGGCCTTGTCGTCGCAGATCGAACTGGCAAAGTGATTTCATTTTCGGCGCAAGGTGGCCAGCTACTTATCCTTGCGATGCACGATCGTGTTGCGTCGAGCAACACGCTCGGTCCATCGATCATCTTGCCGCCGCAGGTGGTCAAACTCTGTCGAGACCTGTCGAGAATTTTTGCAGATGATCCCACGGCGTCAGCGCCCACCTATCATCATGAGAATGTATGGGGAGGATTTCAGTTCCGCGCTCATTGGTTGGATCGCAGTGATCCCGATTCTGGATTGATCGGGATCACCGTGAACCACAAGGAACCTCTGAGGGTGAGGCTCGTGCGCCGCATAGGAGAATTCCCCCTCAATGGTCGCGAGGCTGAGGTCTGTCTGCACATGGCAAATGGCGCGTCAAACGTTGCCATTGCCGATCGGCTGGGGATTAGCAAGCACACCGCGATTGCTCACGGGCGTTGGATTTACAATAAGCTCGACGTTCACAATCGCGCTGAATTGGTGAACAAACTGCTTTCTTAGTTCAGGAGATTTGCCAACGGCGCCGCAGGCGGCCGGTATCTGCTTATGGCGCGGTACAGAAACAGGGCAAGGGGCGGAGCACTTCTGCTCCGCCCCAGCTTTCAGACCTCGACCTGTTCGGCGATCGCCAGGGCGTCGTCGACTTCAATACCGAGATAGCGGACGGTGCTTTCGATCTTCGTGTGGCCCAAGAGCAATTGCACCGCGCGAAGATTGCCAGTCTTCCTGTAGATCAGGGTTGCTTTCGTTCGGCGCAGCGAGTGCGTGCCAAACAGGGACGGATCAAGGCCGATCATCGACAGCCATTCGGCGAGCAGCCGCGCGTACTGGCGGGTCGTGAGGTGGCAATCGCGACGGCGGCCTCGGAATAAATAGTCGCTTGCGGCCGATCGTGTCGCCGCGAGATGGTCGTCGATCGCCTGACGAGTGTGCTCGGTGATTTCGAATTTGACGGGTCGGCCTGTCTTCCGCTGGCGAATTGTTGCCCGGTCCACCGTGTAGCCGTGCGGGGCAACGTCCTCGCCCTTCACGCTCACTACATCGCAGCCGCGAAGCTTGCTGTCGATCGCGAGATTGAACAGGGCCAGATCCCGCGTTCGGCCGGCGATTTGAAGTCGCGTTCGTATCGCCCAGACGTGTTTCGGCTGAAGCGGCGGCTTCGCTCCGGTGAGCATACCTTTGTTCCAAGGCCGGTTCTTCTCAGTATCGCGATTGGCGAAACGTGAGGCTTCCATGCTCATTCTCCTCTCAAGAAGTGAGCGGCCTCCGCCCGATGTGAGGATCGGTTTTCCGCAATCTAGATTTGGAGCACTCGGTTAAGGCGACGACAGTGGCACGACTGCCCGCTTCGCAGTCTGACCCTGAGCGGACATCGACTTTGGTTTGGCGCACCATGGGAATGCCGGCGTTGGATCGGTGACAGGAGAAAGAGTCAGCGAAGTGATGTGATTGGTGATGACCATCGGAATCACGCTTGATCCACGTGCGCGGCCCGCTCGCCCCTAAACATCGTCGCTTCCCTCGCAACGATCGTGGAGACGAAGTCGATTACCGTTCTCACGCGCCTGATCTGCGCTACATCGGGGTGGAAAACCACCCAGATCGCGCGCGTGGCGAGAACCTCGTCGGTAAGCCGGCGCAAGCTTGGTTCGGTTTCGGCGAGGAAGCAGGGGAGCACCGCGACACCCATACCGGCGATACTGGCGTTGAGTGCCGAAATAAGGCTGTTACAGCGCACGACGATGCGCGCGCCTGCCCTATGCTCCTCCAGCCAAATCGCGCCCGGGCTTTGTGCCATCGTCTCATCGAAGCTGACAATATCGTGGCGAACGAGATCGGTCGGCTTCTTTGGTGTCCCCTCCCGAGCGAGATAGGTCTCTGACGCGTATAGCGACCAGCCGGCGTCGCACAGACGCTTGCAGATGAGATCGGCCTGGGTCGTCTCCATGAAGCGTATTGCTAGGTCGGCCTCACGGCGCATGAGATCAAGCGAAGCGTTGCCACTTAGCACCTCGACGGTGAGCGTTGGATGTTGCGCCTTCAGTTCGGGTAGCCACCGCATCAGGAAACCGCTGAACGACTCCGAGGTTGCGACGCGAACGATGCCATCGATGCGTTTGTCGCCACCGGCGACCCGCCGTTCTGCGGCGACGACGGCACGCTCGGCCTCCTCGGCGAACGGCACGATCTCGCTCCCCGCTTTGGTGAGTACGAAGCCTTCGGGCGCGCGCATGAACAGGCTCACACCGAGAGCAGCTTCCAATGCTTCGACACGTCGTCCGACCGTCGAGTGCCGGACACGCAGGCTGCGCGCGGCGCCGACAAGAGTTCCGGCCCGGCAGACCGCAAGGAAGTAGCGAAGGTCGTTCCAATCGAGGCTGTGCATTTTTGCGCTTACCCTGCGCGGCTTTCGAGGCTTCTCCGCAAAGGTCGTCTGAGCCTACCCTCCCGATGGCGATTTTGCCACGCAAGGCCTTGAGATCCTGAGAATCCGATGGCCACCATGCTCGTCGAAGCTGGACTCTTGAATCGTGGCGTTCGATCGGCATGGCAAGAGCAACAAGGAGAAATAAATGCTCAAGCAAACGCTCACGACTCTCCTACTGACGCTAGGCATGACCGCGGCGGGCTTCGCTGCGGCACCGCTTCCCGACGCCGCCAAAGGCGTCCCCATCCCGCCCGACAAGGGCTACTACGTGAAAGAGATCAAAGACGGCCTCTACTGGGTGACCGAAGGGGTCTACAACACGATGTTCCTGACCACGGGCAAGGGCGTGATCGTCGTCGACGCGCCTCCGAGCTTCGGCGATAAGCTACTGAAGGCCATTGCCGAGGTGACAAAAGAGCCAATAACCTACGTCATTTACAGTCACTCGCACGCAGACCACATCGGCGGCGCGGCTCGGTATCCAGCCTCGGCGACCTACATCGCGCACGAGGACACCAAGGCGAGGCTCGAACGAATGTCAGATCCGGACCGCCCGGCGCCGTATGGCGTGTTCGTTGGCGGATCCCGCGTCCCGCTGCCGACCGTCATCTTCAAGGATAACTACACGCTGACCGTGGGAAGCCAGACGCTCGAACTTTCCTATCATGGCGACGATCACGAGCCCGGCAACATCTACATCTATGCACCTAAGCAGAAGGTGCTGATGAAAGTCGATATCGTCTTTCCAGGATGGACCCCATTCATCGACCTCGCAGTCTCGGAGGATGCGATAGGCTATCTGAAGGCCCATGACACGATCCTTTCGTACGATTTCGACTGGCTCGTCTCCGGCCATTTTGGGCGGCTAGCGACACGCAAGGATGTCGAGGTGCAGAAAGCCTACATGCAGGACATCGTGGCGAATGCGCAAACCGCGCTGAAGAGCGTGGATTTCATGGCGACCGCCAAGCAAACCGGCTTCGAGAACCTGTCTCTGCTCTTCGATACCTATCTCAAGGCCGTCTCTCAGAAATGTGCCGACCTGACCGTGCCGAAGTGGATCGACCGGCTGGGTGGCGTCGACGTGTGGACCGGGTCTCACTGCTTCAAGGTGGTCGAGGCGCTCCGGATCGACTGACGCAGAGAGCCGGCGAGTTCGCAAGGCACCGCCGCCGGCTCACTACTCCATCACCAAACGATCACGGCCTCGGACTTGGTTTGGTATTCTGGCCCTGACGCAAGGACGCCGGGGGCAGACGGCATTCTTGATGGTCTGAGTCAGACCAAGATGGCGGCACCTATCCCGGAGTTACCATTAATGACTGCCGCAAGCGGGAGCAGTGGGCCAAATATCCCGAGCGGGCAGATGTCCTCAATTGCCGGATAGCGGGTAACGACCGACTTCAAACGTCCCTTGCCAACCCGACCGAAATCGCACTGATATAAACCAAGCAAAGCTCTCGTCAGCCGGATTGACGGCGCTCTTACCAACGCGCCGTTCCTGAGGGGCAATCGTTACACGCTGGCAGGCACGTTCGCGACGCCGGCTCTGGCCCAATTTCGCCTGCACGGATTTCAAGAGTGGTGGTCCGACGGCTCCAACGCCAACGTAGCCGACTACTACCGGCGCATGCAGGAGCCCTTCAGTTGGTCGGCGGCCGGGGTCGTCGACTCCGGCGATCTCTAGAATCACCATACCGCCCGCCGCGTGTCTGCACCTGACCCTAACCGGTCGCCACATTACGCCCGTTCCTGACCCTAACCGGTCGCCACATTGCGGTCGGCAAGACGCCCGTTCCTGACCCCAAGCGGACATGGCGCGACGTGAACAGGGCGCGACTGCTGATGGAGCGCCCCCAGGCCGGCAACTACCGCAGCTGTGCCAGCCAAGCAACCATTGGTCCTCCGGAGGCATCCGGTGTGCCGCCATGGTCGGCGTCGACTGCGACAAGTTCGCTGAGATTGTTCTTGGGTATTCGAGCGAAGCCCTGACCAGCTGAGCTTTGCGTGGGATCGCGGGTCCCCGACACCCACAGCACGGGCACTTTCACGGATGGAAGAACCTTAGCGAAGAGCTGCTTCATCGTCCCGATCGGACTTTGCGGGTCGTGGAAAGACAGGAAGGCCTTCGGCGTTGCTTTGATTGCAATCGGCTGATTGCCGGTTATCACGTCGTTGAAGTCTGCTACCACGTTTCCTTTGCCTTCCTTGGTGAGAGCGAGCGCCGTTTTCGCGGCTGCTGCCAATTCCGGCGACTTGGAGAGATCGGGGGGGTCACCTGCGGGCGCCATCACGACGATGCCAGCGATGTCCGGATGAGCGACACCATAGGCGAACGCAGCCATGGCGCCCTGGCTGACGCCGGCGACGACGATCCTCGACGCACCGTTCGTCTTCAGCGTGATGATCGCGGCATCGACGTCCCGCAAGCAGTCGGCGAAGGTCTCGTCAAAGATGCGTTTCTTCGACCAGCACATTTCCGGCGTCTCGACGGCGTATCCGGCGGCCGTCAGGGCCGATGCGAGCTTGGCCATCTGGCCGGGCATACCTGTCTTGCCGTGCAGCAACACAACGCCGGTCGTGTCCGCCGCGCTGGCGGTCATCGCGGAGGCGGCCAGGGCGGCGCCGACGAGGCACAGTCTCACTAGCAAGCGCATACGGGACATCCCTCTGCACCGATGACCGCGTCGAACCGGCTGGCCGCTGTTCATGCTCTGCCCGCAAGGCGACTTGCCAAATTGATCCGCCGGGCCCCGTCGACTACTCGCCGGGCCCGCACACTGTCGTAGAACTACCGGCCGTCGGGCCTGCCACAGAAACGGCAACCACATCCGATGCCTTGAGGAAGTCGATCACGGCGCCACCCCAGACGCTTGGGTCGGCAAAGAATCCGGCGTGCCCCTGGGCATGTGGATCATCGCTCCTCAGCACGGCGCCGCCGACGTGATCGGGGAACAGAAGGCAGGTGCTGGGCGCGCCACGCGCATCGACCAGGTGACCGAGTTCCCGGGTTGGCCCGAGGTTGTAGTCGTTCCGTGCCTGCGCGAGGAAGATCGGCCCCTTTGCGGCACGGATGGCGCTCGCCAGGTCTTTGCTCCAAGCGGGGCGCCAGGATTCGGCGGCCGGCGACATGGCCACGAAAGCGGCGATGCCGAGGTTCTGTCTGGCGTTCTGCTCGGCCGTCAGCAGCGTTTGGATGCCGCCATACGACCCGCCGCCGACGACGATCCGCGTCTTGTCGGCAAATGGCTGGGCGATCAGCCATTTGTAGGCATTGACCACGTCCTCGTTGGCCCGCTCGTGCAGCGTCAGGATTGCGATATTGGCCGCCGGGCGCGAGAGCGTGCCGGCATTCTCCTGAGAAAAAATCGCCTTCTCGCCATCAACGATGTAGCTCCCCGGATTGCCCCCGTGGCCGCTGCGGATCGGCTTGAAGAAGGCGAATCCCTGGCCGAGCCAGAATTGCGCCAGGCGCCTGTCCTGGCTCGGATTAGCCTCGCTGCCGTGGTTCCAGAGGTAGACAGCGAACGGACCCTTGCCGGCCGGCAGATAAAGGAACGCCTTGAGGCTCAGCCCGTCGCTGTTGTACTGGACGATCTGTGGTGTTGGCAGAGCTGCATCGCCACCGACAGCCGAAGCCATTGGCGCGGCCGGCGTCACCGGTGCTGCAACGGCGGGGGCCGCGCTCGCGGCAACCGATGGGGCCGAGACGCCTTGCCTGCCTGGTGTGATTCCCAGCATGTACAGCCACACCGGCCGGAACACGGCGACGCCGTTGGCATCGAGCGGCGTCTTCTCGCCGGCCGTCATGTTGTGCGGCGTGCAGCCAGCGCAGGCGGGCAAGTCGGTCATCAACGCATGCGCCCCGCCGTAGGGCGGACTGAGACCGTCAACGACAGTCGGTCTGCCGGAGGTCTCCATGCCGAGCGCCGCCCAGGTGACGCGTTCTCGGTCGACGCGCTTGAGCTTGCCCTTGTTGTCGAAACTGCTGGCGAATGCGTACCAGCGTGAGGCAGGCGTCGCCAAAGGCCCGGACATCCATGGCGCCGCCTTGAATGAAGGGTCGTCACCGGTCGTGTCGACGGGACCGGAGAACATTGCCACCCGCGCCACGCTGATTCGCGAAGCGATGAACCCGGCCTCGCCCGAGCCGTTGGAATGCCCGGCGATGATGATCTTGCTCCATGTCGGCTGCCCGCCCGACAGGAACGCGCCCCAGCCCTCCGCGGGATAGGTCTGGTCGAGATAGGTCAACGCTTTCACCAGCCGGTTGAGGATGCTGTCGATCGGCCCGATGTCGACCTTCGGCGTGTGATCCTTGCCGTCGAAGGCCTCGAGACGCGCCGCTGCGAAGCAGGCGGCATCGGTGCCGCACGGCCCGAAGACGTTGCTCCCTTTTTCGCCACTGGTGTCGAATCCGTTCGCCCAGTCGAGACCGAGAGCGTGGAGGCCCCCGGCCCCGACCGCTGCCCGCAGGACGCGAGCGTACATTTTGGGCGCCGCGCCAGTGCCGCTGAGGAAGATCAGCAATTGGCCGTTGCTCGCGGCGGCAGGTGCGGCGATCGCCAAGTTCTCACGATTGGGCGAATACGATTGCCCGGGATCAGCCGTTTCAGAGTTGAAACTGTGCTCAAGCAAGTCGTCTGACGCATGTGCAAGCACCGGCGGCATCGCCAGTGAAAGGAAGAACAACAGCAAGGCCCGCTTCATCGAGGAACCTTCCGTCAGCCGCGAGGGCGGTTTGGCCGGGCCGAGTATCCTGGGTCCACGTCGCCCGTAACCATCCGCGAAAGTCTGCGCCGGGCATGTAACGCAATTGTTTCGGCTGTGATCGCTCCAACGCAGTACGCGTCCCAGGAGCCCACTCTCGTCGGTCATCGGTGCGCTAACGCGACCGCACAGATTGGGTAGCGTCCTCGGACGTGGTGTAATTTCCGGCGTTTTTGGTGGTGGATTTTCCGCCGCCGGCGATGGTGGAGCTGGGGTGGTCACCGCGGTTGGCGGTTAGGGTGGAGTTGCCGACTTCATCCCCGACCGAGGACACCACGATGACCGACGACAGATTGCCACTGAGCGAACTGCTTCAGAAGAGCGGCGAAGGCGATTTTCTCCGGGCTGTTGCCGAGAGCGTTCTGCAGCTTCTCATGGAAGCTGATGTCGAAGGGGTTGTCGGCGCCGGCCGGCACGAACGCTCGGCCGATCGGCTCAACTGGCGCAACGGCTATCGCGAACGGACGCTCGACACGCGGCTGGGCTCGCTGTCGCTGAAGATCCCCAAGCTCCGCCAGGGCAGCTACTTCCCGCCCTTCCTGGAGGCGCGCAGGACGACCGAGAAGGCCCTGGTCGCGGTGATCCAGGAGGCGTGGATCGGCGGGGTCTCGACCCGACGGGTCGACGAGCTGGTCCAGGCGATGGGGCTCGCCGGCATCTCGAAGAGCCAGGTTTCCAAATTATGCAAGGAGATCGACGAGCGGGTCCGCGCCTTCCTCGACCGGCCGCTCGAGGGCGAGTGGCCCTATCTCTGGCTCGATGCCACCTACCTCAAGGTCCGTGAAGGCGGCCGCATCGTCTCGGTGGCGGCCATAATCGCCGTCGCCGCCAACACCGACGGCCGGCGCGAGATCATCGGGCTCGGCATCGGTCCTTCGGAGGCAGAGACCTTCTGGTCGACCTTCCTGAAGAGCCTGGTCAAGCGCGGCCTGAGAGGCGTGAAGCTGGTCATCTCGGATGCCCATGACGGCCTCACCGCGGCGATCACCCGTGTCGTCGGCGCGACGTGGCAACGCTGCAGAGTTCACTTTATGAGGAATGCCCTGGCGCATGTCCCGAAGGGCCAGCACACCGTCGTCGCGGCGGCGATCCGACAGGCCTTCATCCAGCCCGATCGCGAGGGCGCCGGGCAGACCTGGCGCCACGTCGCCGATCAGCTCCGCTCGCGCTGGCCGAAGCTCGCGGCGCTCATGGACGAGGCCGAACACGACGTGCTCGCCTACATCGCCTTCCCAGCCCAGCATCGTACCAAGCTGCATAGCACCAACCCGCTGGAGCGTCTCAACAAGGAGATCAAGCGGCGGGCCGATGTCGTCGGCATCTTCCCCAACGAGGACTCCATCGTCCGCCTGGTCGGCGCTGTCCTTCTCGAACAGAACGACGACTGGCTGACCCAGAATCGCTACATGCAGATCGAAGGAATGACCGAGATGGCGAGCTCAGCAATCGACGCTCAGCCGCTGCAGATTACACCCAAGGCCGCCTGATCGATGATCACCTCAGGCCACCATCCGAATTACACCACATTGACGGACGCGACCGTTACACCCACCAAGAAACTCCAGCAAAACAATAGCTTAAGAAGCTGACGCAGTTGCAGGCTGGCTTAGCCCGCCAGAATGGCCGGACAATGGCCGGACGCTTCAGCTGGGCATATCGTTCGCTTTCCCATGCATCGCAGTCGGCTAAGGTGCATCCGGTGCCGTCCGATCGGTGGTCTGCTTCTCCCAAGGGTCTCAGGCTCGTAACCTGAAGGGGTCGTTGGTTCAAATCCGACCCCCGCAACCAACTAAGTACCTGTATATGTTAGAATTGTAGAGGGACGCCCGTTGGGCGTCCTTCTTCTTTCTCCGGATCGGTCCGCACCCGGTCCGCACGCCGCGGCAATTGGCTCCGGCGGAGACGACCATTTCTTCCCGTGTGACACTCTCAGCGGGCATGCGGTCCCATTTTTCATGAAGTCAAATCGCGTAACAGTCCGCGAACGCCGGATCGAGGCGCGCGTTGCAGCACCGGAATGCACAGTAGTTCGCGGGATCGGCGAGGAGGAAGCCAACCGCAAGGAGGCCGAGCTGAGGGCCACGGGCTACACGCGCACCTTCGCCTCCATTTCCTCCGACATCCGCATCGCGATTGTCGGCGACGAGTTCTTCGCGGTCCTTCTCCCCTACGCCTCCCCCAACAACGAATGCCGCTTCTACGGACGGCTCACCGGGTCCCGCGTGGTGGGGACCCTCATCTGCTCGGCTTCGGTTGGCCGGACGCCTTTCACCCTGTTTCTCCAGCCCCAAGCGCCGGGACCGCCCGGGCGCCCGTGGCGGCCGCGTCCGCCGTTCGGGTCCCCTTAGGCCGAAACTTGCCGGGCAAAACGTTTGCGTGGGTCATTTGCCGCTGATTGGAGCTACGACAATCTGATCGCCGCGAGGCTATCGCTCGATGTACAAGGCCTTCCGCCTACCGGCATCCAACTACTCACCCCGCCAGGATCCTATCGGGTCGGCGTTGGCTTTTGGATCGTCGTCCTCGCACTGCTGCCGGGCATCGTAGTGCGCAGACGGTCGAGTTGAGCCGCGTACTGCCCTCCCCGCGACCCGGCCCGATCCGATGCTCCGCCCATGGGCAAGTCCGATGCTCCGCCCATGGGCAAGGGAGTCCAGCACGCGAGCAACCAGAACTTGGATATCTGGCGCTCCATCACTTCGGCGCCCAGGCTTCCCGCCCCAAAGCGAAGGCAATGGCAGGAACTTCATTGCCGACCCTCGCCACGGCGCCGCGGAGCTCGTCGGGCGTCACTTTGAGCTGAGTGCACCAATACTCAATGTCGGCATCGGACCGGATATCGATCAGCGGAACATCTGCTGAGGACCGGGGGTGATCCTTATCCATTCGTTTGCGCCATAATTGCGAGCGGACGTCGATCCCGGCTTTCGTTTAGCTCGAGTCGGCTGACGGCCTGCCTTTCGGCCGATCTTCGGGCTGCTGCTTCAATTTTCACCTTAAGGATCGCGGCTACTTGTTCGCACTCGTCTTGCGTCATCGGACTATCCTCCTCCGCTGGAACGGGTCGTGGCCCACAGGGGCGATGGCCTCTACCGGGCGTTATTTCGCTTTCTTGCCGGTCTTGTCGTCGTTGGCGTGGCTCCCTTGCTGCCGACCTCCCTCGCCGCGCTTGTCGCCATGGCACCGTGGCCGTGACCTGCTGCTTGTCTTTCGGATCGTTTGTCATGACGAACTTTTGAAGTCGCCCGCAATCGAACGGTCGCCCCCAGACGGTTGTTCCATCACGATGTGGGCGATGAGCGATCAAGCCCGCCAACTCGCTGAGTTCGGCGTCTGCCCAAGATTTCAAACTGACACTACCGCTCAGTGATACGGATAAGGTCAGTATCGGGAGACGAAATTACGATCCTGCTTGGTTCCGCATGTGGGTAGATTTGGCGGGGTATCGCCGCGGCATTGCGGATGAAGCAAAGCGAGAGCAACCATGACAAATCGGCGACAGCGTTGCCCGATCCTGGCGTCGATGATGTGTCAAGGGTCAAGCCGCTGACCTGCACCGGGCAGTTTGGGAAGCGAGGTCACGTTGCACCACTGGCAAAGCGCTGTTCCACCGCTACCCGTGGCCCTGGGCATGAGATGTCGAACGGGCATTCCGACGCCCCAACATTCCCACCAAAGAGACAAATGACCGCGGAGAAAATTATCATGAGGGCGATTGTGGTGACGGATCAGGCCGCGGGAACGGCCGGGATGAAGCTGGTGGAGCGACCCGAGCCGCCGGCAGCAATAAACGACGTCATTGTTCAGATTCATGCGGCGGGATTCGTCCCGACTGAGCTGGCATGGCCTTCGACTTGGACCGATCGCCGCGACCGTGACCGAACACACCGTCGATCCCCGGCCACGAGCTGGCCGGAGTGGTCACCGCTCTCGGATACGGCACGACGGGACTGTCGGTAGGACAGCGAGTGTTCGGTCTCGCCGACTGGTATCGCGACGGCACTCTGGCGGAGTATGTAGCCATCGAGGCACGCAACCTCGCGCCGCTGCCGGGCGACGTCGACTTCGCGGTGGGCGCGAGCCTGCCAATCTCGGGCCTCACCGCGTGGCAGGGACTGTTCCAGCACGGCCGTCTTCAGGCGGGGCAGAGCGTCCTCGCGCACGGCGCGGCCGGCGCAGTCGGGTCGATGGTGACGCAGCTCGCACGTGAGGCCGGCGGCTACGTCATCGGTACCGGACGCGCTGCCGACCGTCAGAAGGCGCTCGACTTCGGCGCGCGGGAGTTCGTCGACCTCGACAACGACGCGCTGGAAGACGTCGGCGGCGTCGATCTGGTGTTCGATGCCGTCGGCGGCGACATTCAAAAGCGGTCCGCAGGCCTGATTCGAACCGGAGGAACACTGGTGTCCATCGTCGGGCCGACCGAGAAGCGGCCCACCTTGCTCTCCACCTAGGTCGTTTAACCCGCGTCCACAGGCGTCCACGGATGGCGGAAATCACTGAAACCCCGGCGATTATCCACTGTGAGAAAAACGAAGCCATGGGAAGCCGGACTGGGTGCCGCAAAAATTGCCGGAAAGGAAGGGCCGATGACGAGCCGTAGTCCCGCGGATGGCCTCCCTCGTTGGAGGGACAATGGCGTCAGAGTAATCAAAGGCGATCGTTTGGATGCTACCACTGCCCAGACCCCCGGAATGCTCCGCCAAGCCGCGATCGATCACGCTCGCGTTGGTGCCCAGAAGATCTGGGCAGGCACGGTTCGTATCGAACCCAACGCCAAGACCGGGGTCCATCATCATGGCGAGCTCGAAAGCGTGATCTTCGTGGTTCGCGGGCGAGCGCGGATGCGGTGGGGCGACCGCCTCGAATATGTTGCCGAGGCGGAGCCGGGGGATTTCATCTTTGTTCCGCCGTTCGTGCCACATCAGGAGATCAACGCCGATCCCGATCGGCCACTTGAGTGCGTCGTTGTTCGCTCGGACAACGAGGCGGTAGTGGTCAATATCGATACGGTCGAACCCGTGGAGAGGCCCGAGGAAGTCTACTGGGTTGATCCCATCCACAAGCACCCATAAACAGCTGCGTCAGCGACAAGGCACTAAGAAAAAGGAAGGCCGCGCTGGGCGGCCCTTCTCATGTTGATTCTGGATGGGTTTCCCAGTCGAGATGCCTTAGTAACCCATCCCGCCCATTCCTCCCATGCCACCGATGCGGGCGATGAGCGACCGAGCCCGCTACGTCGCTGAGTTCGTACCCCCTCGGCCCGAGCCGGCATCCAGCACCGCGAGGGATGGATAGCGGCATTCACCTGCCCGGACAGGTTGGCTCTTCGATCTCGTGATTCCTCGCCCGTGACTGTATGCGTCTCGCGTCTCCGGTCTTCGCTTCGATGCGGGCGGCCAGCATGTCGGACGGCAGGGCAACGGCGTTCGTTGCGGTCATGGTCGCTTTCACCCACGGAGAAACGCCGGCGGCCGCGGGCGCCGGCGGTGGCAATCAGTTGGCGGGCGTCGCGGCCCGAGCGGGACTCCGTCATGCCCTCGAAGCTTGCGACGGGGAGCGAACGCTGCACGCCGACCGCCTCGGCCTTTGACTTCGACCAAGACGGCACCAGCCGGACAATCAGCCATCCAAAGTACCGCGGTGACGACGAAGGTCGATGCGCGAGTGGAAATCACCAGCAGCCCGCAAGGCATGATCGTGTCGACCGTTCATGACACCAACCGTGAGAAGGCAAAGGGGCGGGTATTCAAGAGACGATCGACGGATCATACGAGATGCCCCGTCTCGGGCGGACGTCGTCAGTCGATTCCGAGCAGCGGCAGGAGCGCGGTCAGCGTGGCGATCTCGGCATTGAACGTCCCCGGCAGCCGCTCGATCGGCTGGCGGTAGCGGTTGCACCAAACGGTGCGCATGCCGAAGGCGGATGCTGCGTGCACGTCCCAGCCGTTGGATGAGTGGAAGGCTATATCTGCCGCAGCCAACCCTAGACGATCTGTGGCGTGGCGGTAGACCTTCGGATGCGGCTTGAAGACGCCGACTTCCTCTACCGAGATGACGAGGTCGAGCAGGCCGCCGATACCCGCGCCCGAAATCGCGGCTTCGAGCATCGCTGGCGTTCCGTTCGAAAGGACTGCGGTTCTCATACCTGCGGCCCGGAGGCGATGAAGCACATCGCTCACCTCCGGAAACGGCGACAGCGTCAGGTAAAGATTCATGAGCCGGTCGCGGAGCCCCGGCCGGTCGAGGCGGAGGAGCTCCAGCGAAAAATCGAGGGCGTCGCCGGTCACCTGCCAAAAGTCGGCATGGCGGCCCTGCGCCGCCCGAAGCCATGTGTACTGCACCTGCTTGTCGCGCCAGATGCCGGCGAGGCGCTCAACGTCCTCGCCGAGAACGTCCCGGCACGCCCGTGCCGCGGACGCAAAGTCGAAGAGCGTGCCGTAAGCATCGAAGACACACGCGCGAATGCCGGTGAGGACAGCGCCTCCTGTCATCGTCCGCCCCTACTTCGCGCCCGCGAGTTCGGGCGGCCGCGGTGCCCTCGCTCTGTCCGTCGATACCGGCAGGAAGACGCAAAAGGTCGCGCCCTTGCCTTTCGGCGAGTGAAGCCAGATACGGCCGCTGTGATGCTCGATAATATGTCGCGATATCGTGAGGCCGAGCCCGCTGCCTGACGGGCGCCCGGTGTTGCGGTGGCGCGCCTTGGCGAATTTCTCGAAGATCATCTGCTGGTCTTGCGGGCCAACGCCTTCGCCGTTGTCGGAAACCTCGACGAGGTAGCCACCTTCGGTAGGCCGGCCGCTGATCCGCACGCGCCCGTGGTCCGGGTCGGCGAACTTGGCGGCATTGGACAAGAGATTGATGAAAACCTGCATCAGGCGATCGCGGTCGGCGTGTACCGGGAGGGCGGCGCGGACGACATCAACGTCGAGCGCGGTTCGGGCGTCGCGGAAAAGGCCGCCGGTGGCGGCGATGGCATCTTCCAGCACCGCTCCAGCGTCGGTGTCGGCCATCCGCCAGTCAGCCTGGCCCTGCTCGAGGCGGGTGAGATCGAGGATGGTGTCGAGGAGCCGGGTCAGGCGGCTGGTCTCGCTCTGCACAATTGCAAAGTAGCGCTCGCGCTGATCGGGTGTGATGCTCTCACGCTCGCTCAAAATCTCGGAAAAGGTCCGGATCGAGGTCAATGGCGTCCTCAGTTCGTGGCTGACGGTCGACAGGAAGTCGTCCTTCAGCCGGTCAAGTTCGGTCAATTGGGCGTTCGCCCGAGTCAGCTCTTGAGCCGTAATTTCAAGTTCGCGCGATTTCTGTTCGAGCTCGCGGCTGTGGGCGATCACCTGCTGGGTCTCCTCGAGGATCGCCATCACCTCGTCGAAGCGCAGCGGTTCGCCCTTTGCTATGGAGGCGACCATCCCGCGGGCGGAGGCGGCGCCAACGCTGCCGGCGAGCAGGCGCTCGACAAAGGCGATGAGGTCGGCATCGGCGTCCGGCCGATCGCCGATACGTTCGCCGCGCTTGTCGGCGTAGTCGCTGAAGGCGCGCGCGGCGCGCTCCGGCCCGATGAAGCGCTGGAGGAGGGCGGATAGATCGTCGATCGCTGCCGAGCGCCGCCAGATCTCCGCCTCGCCCGGCGGGCGGCGGAAGACATCGACAAACGCAATTGCCTGGATACGCTCGATCATGTCCTGACGCGAGAACAGGGACACTAAGATGAACCCGCCAAGGTTGGCGGTCATGCTCCAGAAGAGGGCGTGGGCGAGCGGGTCCCACCCGGTCAGCCCGAAGAGCGCCTCCGGCCTCAATGCCGCAATGCTCCAGGGTCCGTCGAGAATGCTCACGGGGATGACGGCACTGCGAACCAGGAGCGGCACCAGCATGGTGTAGGCCCAGGCGAGGAAGCCAAGAACGACCCCGGTCTGCGCGCCGAGCCGGGTTGCGTTCTTCCAAAAGAGGCCACCGACGATCGGCGGGGCAAGCTGCGCCACCACGGCAAAAGATACCAGTCCGATCTGGGCCAGCGCTCCAGCCTCGCCGGTCACCCGGTAGTACGCGTAACCCAGCAGAAGGATGGCGAAGATGCTGGCGCGGCGGATGAAGAGAAGAAGCCTGGTCAGGTCGCCCCGGACATCGAGCTTCAGCCACGAGATGCGCAAGAGTGCCGGCATGACAAGGTCGTTGCACACCATCGTCGACAGCGCGATCGCCTCGACAACTATCATCGCCGTCGCCGACGACAGGCCACCGATGAAGGCCAGCATGGCGAGACCACGCTGGCCCTCGGCCATCGGCACGGTCAGCATGTAATAGTCGGCATTGGCGTCGCCCGGAAGAAGCATGAGGCCCGCCGCCGCGATCGGCAGCGCGAACAGACTCATCAACAGCAAATAAAATGGGAACAGCCATGAGGCAGTGGCAAGGTGGCGCTCGTCGACGTTCTCGACGATGGCGATATGGAACTGGCGCGGCAGGCAGATGATGGCCGCCATCGACAGGAAGGTCATGGTGAGGAAGCGGCCGGTGCCGCCGGCGGGGAGGCTGGCGAGATCGCGGAGGAGGGGCGTTTGGACCGAGCCGGTCTTGCCGAAACCGAGGCCGGGGCCGATGGCGAAGACGACGAAGACGCCGACGGCGAGGAAGGCGAGCAGCTTGACGCAGGACTCGAAGGCGATGGCCGCCACCATGCCTTCATGATGCTCGTTGGCGTCGATGTGGCGCGTGCCGAACAGGATGGCGAAGATCGCCATGCCGATGGCCGTGATGAAGGCGGCGTCGGCGAGGATCGCCGGCTGCGGAACCGAACCCGCGCTGCTGAAATCGGAGAAGGTGTTGTAGTTGACGAGCACCGCGAAGGTGCTCGACACCGCCTTCAGCTGAAGCGCTATGTACGGCATAGTTCCGACCAGCGCGATGACTGTGACGATCATGCCGAGGATCGCGCTCTTGCCGTAACGCGAGGCGATGAAGTCGGCGATCGAGGTGATCCGCTGGGTCTTGGAGATGCGCGTGATCTTGCGGAGCAGGAACCACCAGCCGATGAAGACGATGGTCGGCCCGGTATAGATGGTGATGAATTCGATGCCGCGGCGGGCGGCGGTGCCGACGGCGCCGTAGAAGGTCCAGGACGTGCAATAGACGGCCAGGGAGAAGGTGTAGACCACCGGCGAGCGGATGAGGCTGCGGCCGATCTTGGCGCGGCGGTCGCCGTACCAGGCTATGGCGAACAGAAGCCCGAGGTAAGCGCCCGCGACGATGACGACGGCGGCGGTGTTGAGCATCGCTCAGGGCTCGCCGGGGGGCCGGTCGACCCGGGGGGCCGCGCCGGGCGCTACCATCCGGGTCGTCAGCAGGCGTCCGCAGATGATGGCGACGAGCCACGCGGCAAAGCAGTAGATGTGGAGGAGAGGGATGCCGAAGAAATAGACCGGCGCGTCGAAGATGTTGAGAATGGGAGGCGTCAGCAGGATCAACGTCACCGCCGTCAGCACGAACGCACGCTCGGCGAGACGGCTGGATTTCGTGTCGAGGCGCCGGTCTTCCATCGCGACCTTCTCAATTCGCAAGAAGCGCCCGCACGCGCTCGACTACGTCGCGGTTGGAGAAAGGCTTGGTCACGTAGTCGTCGACGCCGAGTTCGAGCGCCTTGCGGCGGTCCTTCTCGTGGCCGCGAGCGGTGAGCATCACGATGCGTGGCTGCCTTTCGGGGTTATCGCGCTTGATCGCGGAGACCACCTCGAAGCCGTCGAAGCCGGGGAGCATGACGTCGAGCAGGATAAGATCGGGGCGCATGGTGCGGGCCATGTCGACAGTGGTCGGCCCGTCGCGGGCAACGCTGACGTCGAACCCGGCGCGGCGCATGAGGAACGACAGCGCCTCTACCAGGTTGCGTTCGTCCTCGGCAACCAGAACCGTCCGCGCCAAGGTCCCTCCCTTCGCTGATTGCCGGCGGGTTCAGCGGATACCTCGTCCTTTGGTGGAGAGGATATAGCCGCCCGCCGGCTATGTCACGGTCGCGACAGCCGGGAGGGAGCCGAGGAGCAGCGCGCGTTCGAAGGCCCGCTCGGTGCACTCCTCGCGCGGACACTGGCGGCAGGTGACCCCGATCGGCACGACGATCCGCGCCGCGTTCACGTCGATGCCATCGGCATAGGCGAAGCGTGGCGCGTAGCCGATCGCCGCCCCGATCATCACAGCGTGAAGCGAGCCGGCGGCCTCGCGGTCCGGAGGTGGATTGGCGCGGGCGATGCAGAAGTAGGTTTCGCCGTCGGGAAGCCGGCCGACCTGCGTGACGATCCGCCCGGGACTGGCGAAGGCGTGGTGGACAATCCAGCGCGGACAGGCGCCGCCGTAGCGCGGCAGGCGGAGCCCCGAGGCGCTGAAGCGCTTGGAGATGTTGCCGGCGACGTCCGTCCGCAGGAAATGCATGGGCACGCCCTCGTGGCCTGGCCGGCGGAGCGTGGTCAGGCGATGACAGACCTGTTCGAAGCTCGCATCGAAGCGGCTGCCGAGCGCGGCGATGTCGTGACGGAGTTCCTCCGCCGCTGCATGGAACGCCGAGTACGGCATGATGACAGCGCCGGCGAAGTAACTTGCGAGCGCTTTCCGTAATCGCGCGACCGCATCGAGGGAGGAGAGTGCGGCGTTGTCGACCAGCCAGTCGAGAACCTCGCCGTGCTCCAGCGTGGCGATGAGGCGGGCGAGACGAAAACGGACACTCCCCGCCGTCAGCCGGTCGGAAATCTGAAACTGCCGGCCGTTGAGGCGCTCGCCGCCCGGCAGCAGCTCGGCCGCAGGCACGCGCACCACGCTGATGCGGTGGGTCCGGGCGGTGTATGCGCCAAGGCTGTCGGATGTGGCGGCGCCGAGCTTGCGGAGTGTCTCGGTGGCGGCGGTCTCGAGGCGCGGGAAATAGTTGGCCCGGTCGGAAATGAAGTCCTCGATCTCTTCCCGCGACGAGGGCCGTGGCCGACGCGCGCCATGGCCGCCCATGAAGTTGAACATGTCGGTCGCCCGGGCCGCCAGCGCCTCGCTCTCGCCTACCAGCGTGCCGATGAAGCGCGTGCGCTCCTCGGGCCTGAGGTCGCCGTAGTCCTTAAGGATTTCCGAATAGGAGCGGATCGTAGTGATGAGAGCCAGGATCTGATGGCTGGCCTCGGCGAGAAAGTTGTCCTCGCCGAGCCGCTCGCCAATGAGGTCGGAGCGCAGCCGCGCTTCGCGGTAGGCGCGATAGAGCGCGAGGATCGCGCGCGCCGCCTTCGGGCTGGTGGCGACCACCTCGCCGGCGTCTTCCGGCGCAAGCCCGCCGATCAGCACCGTGTCAGCGGCGACCTCGCCAAGCTCGGCGATGAGACGCGCCTCTTCCGTGCCGGCGAGCGCCCGGCTGTCGAGGCCGGTCACTTCCGCGATGCGTTTCAAGAGCGCGCCGCCGATGGCGCGCTTGTTGTGCTCGATGAGGTTGAGATAGCTCGGTGAGATGCCGACCGTTCTGGCCAGCGCCATTTGCGACTGGCCAAGCTCTTGGCGGCGCTTCCGAATTCGCTGCCCGATCGGTGGTCGCGTCATGGCCTTCCTCCCTGTAATTTCTTTACAGGATTACTAGGAAGGCCGCAATAATTTGACAAACAATGCCAGCAAAATCAGAGCGTTATTGAACCATTTACAGACGCTGCTAGGCTCGCGGCCAGAAGCAAAAGACTGCCCGCGCCATTCGGCGCCGGGAAACGGGAAACGTCCGGAGGAAAACAATGACAAACCGCAAGTCGCGGCTCGTTACGCAGTATTCACGTCGCAGCATCCTCAAGGGGACACTCGGCGCATCCGCCGGCATCGGCGCGCTCGCCATGGGCGGCACGATGCCGATGTTCCTCGTGAGTAACGCCTGGGCGGACGACAAACCCGCGCTCGGAACCTGGCCGGCCGGCTCGTCCGGCTCGACCGTCACGATCGGCGCAACGGTGCCGCGCACCGGCGCTTATGCCGCTCAAGGCGAAGACGAGCTCAAGGGCATGCAGCTCGCCGTCGAGCACATCAACTCGAACCACGACCTGATCAAGCAGATCGCGCCGAAGGTCGACAAGGGCGTGCTCGGCAAGCAGGTCGCGCTGGCCGTCGCCGATTCCGCCGCCAAGCCCGACAACGCCGTGCAGGAGCAGCAGAAGTTCATCGCCGACAATAACATCGTCGCTATGACCGGCTCGACCTCGTCGGCAGTCGCCGTCGCGCTGAACAAATTCGCCCAGCGCGAGCACATTCTGTATCTGGTCGCGATTTCCGGCTCGAACGACACCACTGGCAAGGACTGCGCGCGCTACAGCTTCCGCCAGTGCGTCTACGGCGAGACCTGCGCCAACGCCATCGGCCCACAGCTGGTCAAGGACTACGGCAAGAACCGCAAGGCGGCGTTCATGACGCCGGACTACACCTACGGCCACACCGTCACCAAGTCGGTGAACGATTACCTGACCCAGAACGCCGGCTGGACCCAGGTCACCGACCAGGTCTCGCCGCTCGGCACCCAGGACTTCAGCCAGTACCTCACCAACATTGCCAACTCCGGCGCCGAGTTCATCATCAACGTGAACTGGGGCCGTGACGCAGTACTGTCGACGCAGCAGGCGAAGCAGTTCGGCCTGATCCCGCAGCCGATGACGCTGGTGATCCCCTATCAGATCCCCTTCCTCGCCAAGGAGGTCGGCGCCGAGCTGACCCAGGGCGTGCTGGCCGCCACCGACTTCTGGTGGACGCTGCAGGACAAGTACCCGCTCGCCAAGGCCTTCGTTACCGCCTTCAATGAGAAGTATGGCTACTACCCCGAATGGGGCGCCGAGAACGCCTACATGCAGCTCGCCATCTGGGCGCGCATGGTGACGGAAGCCGGCAGCTTCTATCCGCCGGACGTTATCAAGCAGTACGAGAAGGGCGAGACTTTCCCGTCCATGGTTGGCGACGTGCACTTCCGTCCCGAGGATCACCAGCTGGTCCGTCCGGTCGTCATCGTGCGCGGCAAGAAGCCGGACGACATGGCGAACGCCCAGGACTACTGGGACGTCGTCGAGGTCGTTGACGGCGGGCCGCTGATGCAGAAGCCGGACGCGTTCGGCTGCAAGCTCGGCGACTACACCTGATCTGCCGGTGCCCTCTCCGGCCGTGCCGGAGAGGGCACCGTATCTTCCCGCGGGTCGAGCTTGACCCGACCGTCGAACCATTGGCTGCTGACCGCAACGTGCGTCGCCGGTCTGAAACCGGGCGGGCGTGGCGGCAACAGGCGGGCCGCAGAGGGGCAAGCGCGAACGACACCGTGATCAACTGGGCCAATTTCACTTCGCAGGCATTTAACGGCTTGGTTCTCGGCGCTCTCCTTGCGCTGATCTCGTCAGGCCTGACGATCATCTACGGCACGCTCGGCGTCCTCAATCTTGCCCACGGCGCCATGTTCATGCTTGGCGGCTACGCCGGCTGGTACACGTACACCTACACCAACTCCTTCGTCGCCGCTGTCGTCGCCGGCGCGCTTTTCGTGATGCTGGTCGGCGTGGCGACCGAGCGGCTCATCATCCGCCATTTCTATTCGCGCCCGGGCGAGGACCAACTGCTGGTGACCTTCGGCCTCGGCATCGTTTTCGTCGAGACGGTGCGCTTCTTCTTTGGCAGCCTGTCGCAATCGGTGCCGGCGCCGGGCCCGCTCGTCGGCATCGTCAACCTCGGCTTCATGCTCTATCCGAAGTACCGGCTGGCGCTGCTCGCCATCGTGGCGGTCGCGCTGATCGCGCTTTACCTGGTCCTCTACCGCACCCGCATCGGCATGATCGTGCGCGCTGGCATCGAGGATTCCGTCACCGTCGACTCGCTCGGCATCGACGTCGACAAGGTCTTCGCGCTGGTCTTCGGCATCGGCGCGATGGCGGCGGGCTTCGCCGGGATCGTCAACGCGCCGGTGGTCTCGATCGCCCCGGACGTTGGCGAGTCGATCCTGGTGCAGACCTTCGTCGTGGTCGTCATCGGCGGCGTCGGTTCGTTCCCGGGCGCAGTGCTCGGCGGCCTGATTGCCGGCGAGATCATCAGCATCACGTCGATGTTCAATCCCGCTTACTCGTACGTCATGCTGTTCGCCGCCATGACGCTGGTGCTCGTGTTCCGGCCCTATGGCCTGTTAGGCACGGCCGGGCGCGAATGAGCGCCGACCCATGATCCGCCAGCACCGTCCTTTCGTTGTCGAGATCTTCACCGCGATCGGCCTGATCGTGGCGCCGTTCGCGCTGCCCTATCTCGGCTTCGCGCTGACCACGATGGACCGCATCTTGATCTGGGGCCTGTTCGGGATCGGCTTCGATATTCTGTTCGGGTTCACCGGGCTGCTGTCGTTCGGCCAATCCGCCTTCTTCGGCACCGGCGGCATGATCGCCGCCTATCTGCTCGCCGTCAGCGGCTTCCCTTACGTCACGCTGGCGGTGTTCATCGGCATGATCGGAGCGGCAATCATCGGGTTCCTCATCGGCCTGATCGCACTCCGCCGCACGGGCATCTACTTCGCCATGATAACGGTGGCGATATCGGAGGTCTTCTATTTCGTCGAGTTCAATCCGCTGTCGGCGTTCACCGGCGGCGAGAACGGAATTCCCGGCGTGCCGACGCCGTCGCTTTTCCTAGGCTTCACGACACTCGAGTTCGACAGCGACCTCGGGCTCTACGGATATTTGGCGTTCTGGTTCTTCATCGGCATCGTGATCGCGCTGCGCATCGTCCGCTCGCCGGTGGGCATCATCTTCAGCGCGATCCGCGACAATCCGCTGCGCGCCGCCGCACTCGGCCACAACATCCACGGCTACAAGCTGACCGCCTTCGTCGTTGCGGCGGCCTACGCCGGCTTTGCAGGAGGGCTGCTCGGCCTGATGCAGGGCTTCATGCCGCCCGACGCCTTCACGTTCAACACCTCTGGCCAACTAGTGATGCAGACGGCGATCGGCGGCCTTGGCACGTTGTTCGGGCCGCTGGTCGGCGCGACCGTCTGGCTCTTCCTCAGCGACTTCCTGCAGACTACGCTCAACCTCGGAGCCTCGTGGAAGCTGGTGCTCGGCATTGTCTTCGTGTTGCTGGTGGTATTCCTGCGCCGGGGCCTCGTCGGCGGCGCCATCGGCCTCGTCGCACTGGCGAGAAGTCGCCGGCCCCCGCCGGAAGCAAACGTGGCGCCACAGCCCGCGAGCCTGTCGGCGGGCGCGGCCGGCGAGCCGACCGGCATCGAAACGCCGATGCCGATCAAGCGCCGCGTCGCCGACCACGCCGGCCCGATGCTTGAAGCTACCGGGCTCGCCAAGCACTATGGCGGCGTCATCGCCAACCGCGACATCGACTTTGCCGTAAAGCACGGCGAAATTCGCGGAATTATCGGTCCAAACGGCGCCGGCAAGAGCACGTTCTTCAAGATGCTGACCTGCGAGGTCGCGCCAACCTCGGGCAAGATCGTCTTCGAGGGCCGCGACATCACCGGCATGAGCGCGACCGACGTCAGCCAGCTTGGCCTCACCAAGAGCTATCAGGTCAACCAGCTCTTTGAACACCTGACGGTCCGCGAAAATCTCACCATCGCGGCGCTCGCGGCGATCCGCGGCAAATTCCGGCTGGACTTGTTCGGCAACCCGGACAAAGTCCCCGGCCTTGCCCAGCAGGTCGCGCACACGCTCGCACTGATGCGCCTCACCGATCGTGCCGAGGTGCCGGTATCGGCGCTCGCGTACGGAGAGAAGCGCCGGCTCGAAATCGGCCTGGCCCTGGCGACCTCGCCGAGCCTGCTGCTGCTCGACGAGCCGCTCGCCGGCATGAGCCCGAGCGAGCGGGTCGAGACGGTCAAGCTGCTCAAGTCGATCGGCCGCGGCCGCACGATGGTCGTCATCGACCACGACATGGATTCGCTGTTCGAGCTGGTCGAGCGCATTACCGTGCTGCAGGAAGGCAGCGTGCTGGCCGAAGGCACGCCGGACGAGATAAAGGCCAATCTCGCCGTCCAGGACGCCTATCTCGGGGGCGTGCATGATGGCTTCGCGCCCGAGGGGTTCGGCGCATGAGCCTCCTCGAGGTGAAGGGCCTGAACAGCTACTACGGCGACTCGCACATCCTGTTCGACGTGTCGATGTACGTCGACAGCCACGAGGTCGTCGCGCTCCTCGGCCGCAACGGCGCGGGCAAGAGCACCACCTTGAAAAGCCTGATGGGCGTCGTGACACCGCGCCGCGGTTCCATCGTGTTTGACGGCATTGAGATCGCGGGCCGTAAGAGCCATGCGGTCGCGCGCGCCGGCATCCAGCTCGTCCACGAGAGCCGCAACATCTTCGGCAGCCTGAACGTCGAGGAGAACCTCATTCTCGCCGGGCTGACGGCCTCCAACCGCTGGTCCCTCGACCGAATCTACGAGCTGTTTCCGGCCTTGAAACAGCGCCGCACCAGCCGCGGCACATCGTTGTCGGGCGGCGAGCAGCAGATGCTTGCGATCGGGCGCGCCTTGATCCGCGACCCCAAGATGCTGCTTCTCGACGAACCTTTCGAGGGGCTGGCGCCGATCATCGTGCGCGACCTCCTCGCCACCTGTCGCCAGCTTGCCGATACTGGCCTGACCATCGTCGTGGCTTTCCAGCACATTGGGATCCTAAGCTTAGAATTCCACGTGGACAAGTTGTCGCG
>JADMIO010976144.1_pt1 | contig 37697 bp, 38 predicted proteins | sample 8958161 | NCBI WGS metagenome assembly JADMIO01 (sample SAMN16585339, study PRJNA669376) | soil metagenome | isolation source: Crop rotation soil | place: USA: Cullars Rotation, Alabama | collected 2011 | reverse complement strand
GCCGCGACTTCAAGTCACGTGAATTCCAAGCTTCGGATCCCACTGTGCTGGAAAGACATACACATAGTACATATTAGCTTAATTGTAAGGGATTTTGCCCTAAACCACGTGGGGTTCAGGGTTTTTGAATCTAAAGATTCAAAAAAGGCCGCGCGTCTACCGTTCCGCCATTTTATGGAGTTTACAACCACCTGCCCTGCACCCCACGCGGTGCAGGGTTGCTTATTTTTCGGACATTACTCTATACTTTTTAGTAGGTAGAGCTTTTTTATCCTTCGTTATCCCCAAATGTCTGAAACGCTAGCTGTGGTCAATCAGAAAGGCGGCGTGGGTAAAACCACGACCAGTGTTAATTTGGGCAGTTATCTGGCTGCGGCCGGCAAAGCGACTTTGATTGTGGATTTAGATCCGCAGGCTAATGCGACTTTCGGCGTGGGCGGCAAGCCCCAAGAGGGCCAACCAACCTTATATGAAGTGTTAACAGGCACAGTAGCTATTCAGGATGCGATTGCCCCGACTTCATTAAAGAATTTGAATATCATTCCTTCTTCTACCGATCTGGCGGGGGCAGCGATTGAGTTAATGGATCAGCCATTGCGGGAATATCGGTTGCGCAAAGCGTTAAAGCCGCTAAAAGAACATTACGAGTTTATCTTGATTGATTGCCCGCCTAGCTTGGGTTTGTTAACGGTAAATGGCTTAGCCGCGGCGGACAGATTACTGATTCCGGTGCAATGTGAGTTTTACGCTTTGGAGGGGTTGAATCAGCTATTGCAGACAGTGGAATTAGTGCGCAATCATTTGAACCCGCATTTGCAGGTGCTAGGCGCGCTCTTAACCATGTATGACCGGCGGGTAGCTATGTCACGCAAAATTGTGCGCGAGGTGCGCAAGACTTTTCCCGGCCACGTATTTGAAAGCGTCATTCCGCGGAATACTGAATTAGCCGAAGCCCCGTCTACAGGTAAAACGATTTTGGAATATGACCGGTACTCCAGCGGCGCGAAGGCGTATGAATTTTTGTCTGAGGAATTATTACATTTATATTCTTAACCATTTAATCGTTTAATTTTAAAATTATGGGTGTACTAGGACGGGGGCTAGCATCATTAATACCAAAACGCGATGCGTCAGACGCGCAAGATGCTTTAGATCAGATTGATAAGATGGAGTTAGAGGAAGAAATGGCAGCTAAACCAGCGGCGCCGAAGAAGGCCGGTAAAAAAGTTAGCGTGCTGGAAGATTTTGAACAATTAGACGGTGATGACGCGGAACCGATGCCTGATAAGCCATTGGTAACGCCGCTGACGCTAGACCCTATAACTGATGAAGTGGTAGTAGCGGCAGCTGTAGTGGCTGAAGAGATTGTGACACCAGCTGCCAAGAAGCAAGTCTCCGTACAGGAAGTGACGGATGAGGAGGAAATGACAGTATCAGAAGAGCCGATAGCGCCGTTTTTGAAGCAGAAGAAAGCCGTGGTAGCCGAGGAGCCAGCTGAGGAGGTAGAAGCTCCGGCAGAAGTACCGGCGGTAGAGGCTCCAGTTGAAGTCCCTGAACCAGAAGCAGAAACGCCGGCAGTGGTGCAGCAAGCTGAAGAAGAAGCCGTGCCATCATTTGATAGCGGTATGGGCGGCATGTGGGATAAGCATGAGCAGAATGTGGAGCACATTGCGATTGGCGACATCAAGATTAACCCATTGCAGCCACGGCGGACTTTTAACCCTCAAGAATTGGATGAGCTGGTGCAATCCATTGAACAGCACGGCATTCTGCAGCCTTTAGTAGTGCGCCGGCTGGATGAAGGCGGGTTTGAACTGATTGCCGGTGAGCGGCGCTTGCGGGCAGCCAAGAAGCTGGGTTGGGATAAAGTGCCGGCGGTGGTGCGGCGGGATGTGAAATCTGACCAGTCACGCTTGGTCTTTGCCTTGATCGAAAATATCCAGCGGCAGAATTTGGATCCGATTGAAGAAGCCTTGGCTTACAAGCAGTTAAATGAGGAGTATGGCTTAACCCATGAAGAAATTGGGGCCCGGATGGGCAAGAGCCGCGTGGCCGTAACTAATATTGTGCGGGTGCTGCAATTGCCAGCAGAAATCCAGCGTGGCTTAACAGAAGGCAAGATCACTACCGGGCATGCCAAAGCGATTTTGATGATTCCCGACGCCGAGAAGCAAATCCGTTTCTACCAGCATTTGCTGGATGAAGGTTTGACGGTGCGCAAAGCGGAAGTGCGGGCGCGGCGCATCCAGCGGACGATGAATATTTCTGATCCCTTGCGGCGACGCACGGCTGGCAGGCATCCATTAGCCTTAAAGTATTCACCGATTTTGGAAAAGCGGTACGGGTATGACGCGGCGGTGAAATATGTGGAAGAACAAAATAAATTTGAAATCACCTTCCGGGCTCATAGCGAAGCGGACGTGGATGAATTAGTCGGCCGCTTGATGGGAACTAAGCCGCTGGCGACTGATGTGGATGCGGATTTGATGGGGGAGTAATTATGGGTATTGAGCAGGGTCCAAAGTTACCTATTCCCGAACCTGACTCTTCTTCGGACTCATCCCCCACAGATCGTCGCGAATTTCTCAAGAAGGTTGGTATTGGGGCCGCTGGTTTAGTAGCAGGGGCTGGTATTACTTCCTATCTGGCAAGTGATAAGGCTGTAGATCAAGGTCCAAAGCATGAACCGCAAGAGGGTTTAGAGGAGGTTGAATTGGATGAGTTGCAAGAGAAGGCGGCGGCTGCTTTGAGTGAATGGATGTTACCTGATTTTAAGGACGATGACCCGAAAAAAGTAAGTAAGTCTTTCAAGGAAGCGGCTTTTTCTGATCCTGAGCACGCAAAGAAATGGTTTTCACACTTCTCAGAACGTGTACGTGAGTTAAGTAACAGCCAGGTATCTCTGCGAGAGGTTAATGAACAGGAACGGAAAGAGTTTCGTTCGGGAGCCAGGGGTCCAGCAAAATATCTTTTTTTGACTAAGCAGATGCAAAAAGTACGTATTATTTTTGGACCTTACGAAACTCCTTTCACTCAAGATTAGTGAGTTGATGAATTAGTCGGCCGCTTGATGGGAACAAAACCACTGGCGACTGACGTGGATGCGGATTTAATGGGTGAATAGACGAGCTAACCGGCTCGCCAGCGCATAAGCTGGGCAGCTAAAATACATTTGCGTTTTATGTTGATTTGTGGTATTTGTATGTGTTAAGTGCTTGGTGCGCTTAAGGCTGATTTTTCAGTTGCACATTGCAAAATTAACTGCCAATTAGTTATCCATCCCACAAACATTGTTATAAATGAAGGAGGGAAATCACCATGCTTCATCGACGGACCACTGATCCTGCCAGACGAGCCCGGAGTGTTGCCAGGCGGGCGGCTGAAGGGGTTCGCCCGGTAACTGGCTACGAGAATATTGGTGCCTTACAGTTGCAGGTTTGGCATCAGGTTTTTGCTCAGGCCGAACGTGAATTCCTTGAGCAGGCAGCGGAGTTGGCTGTTCAATTACAATGCCATGAGAAAGGGGAATGACCATGACAGAAGGTACAACTGCAGTTGTGAATGTTTCTGAGCCAGAGGTTCTGACAGTAGGAAACCACTCTTACATTTTCTTGGACCGCCCGGGCCGACCCAATAAGCGGGACAATGTGCGGTTTATTTTGGATCTACTGAAGGACTTTGAGCTTAATCATGAACATCTTACTGTCACTGGCTGGAGGCTCGAAGTGAAAGGTCAGGATGGTATGGCTAGCTCTCCCGCCATGATTTGCGGTTTGTGGGTGGATCATGAGAAAGCACCTAAATATCTTTGAAGCGGTTCTCTTGGTAGAGCATTGGCTCAGGTGAATGTACAGCCGGTTTCTACGGAAGTCGGCTTTTTTCTTGTCTATTCTTCAGTATCTGGGGCGTCTTTTTTGAAGTCGCACTCTTTATTGCTGCATTTGATGGTATTTTTGGGGCCATAGACTAACAGGCTTTGGCAAGTTGGACACTTTTCACCGGTAGGTTTGCTCCAATAGGCGTTCTGACAATCTGGATAGCGGTTACAGGCGAAGAACGGCTTGCCTTTGCGGGTTTTCTTTTCCACGATTTTGCCTTCGTTACATTTGGGACAGACCACGCCGGTATCCTTTTCAATCTTCTTAATATATTTACAGTCAGGGTAGCCGGAGCAGCCCATAAACATACCAAAGCGGCCGCGTTTGACGACTAAATCCCGGCCACAATCCGGGCACTTTTCGCCGGATAATTTTTCTTGCATGGCTTTTTCTTCGCCCATGGCTTCCGTGTGCTTACATTCCGGGTAGCGGCTGCAAGCTTTGAATTTACCAAAGCGGCCGAGCTTGATGACCATGTCGCTGCCGCAAACCGGGCATTTTTCATTGGTTTTTTCTTCGGTTAATTCGGCTTTCTTGAGCTCTTTATCTTTAGCGGCTAAGTTCTTGGCAAACGGTTCATAAAACTCTTTCATCACGGGCTGCCATTTTTTATGGCCGGCAGCAATTTCATCTAAATCATTTTCCATGTTGGCCGTGAACTCAATATCCACAATGTTAGGGAAGTGCTCGGTGAGCACGCCGTTGACCAGCGTGCCGATTTCCGTGGGGCTAAAGCGTTTGTCGTCACCTTTAACTACATATTCGCGGCGCTGGATAACATCAATGGTAGGGGCGTAGGTGCTGGGGCGGCCGATGCCGTGTTCTTCCAAGGCTTTGACTAAGGTGGCTTCAGAATATCTGGCCGGCGGTTGGGTAAAATGTTGTTCCGGATCTAATTTTTGTAAATCGACTTTATCGCCAACGGCTAATTCCGGCAGTAAGGTTTCTTGGAAAGCAGCTTTGGCACCGAGCACTTTCACGTAGCCATCAAATAATACGGTAGAGCCGCGGGCTTTGAACGTATAATTGCCGGCTTCAATATCGGCGACCACTTGCTGTAGCCGGGCTTGCTCCATTTGCGAGGCGATCATGCGTTGCCAGATGAGGCGGTAGACTTTGAGCTGGCCTGGATCAAGATACTTCTCAACACTTTCTGGAGTACGGGACGGATCAGTCGGACGGATAGCTTCGTGGGCTTCCTGGGCGCCTTTGCTTTTACCGGTAAAACGGCGGGGTGAAGCGTAATTGGCACCAAACATTTTCTTAATAGTGGCTTGGGCAGTGGCGATAGCTTCTTCCGCTAAATTGACCGAATCGGTACGCATGTAGGTAATGAGACCGGTGTGGCCTTCATCGCCTAATTCAATACCTTCATATAACTGTTGGGCCAGCATCATGGTTTTTTTGCTAGAGTAGCCTAGCTGGTTCACGCCGGCTTGCTGGAGTTTGCTGGTGGTAAACGGTGCGGGCGGCGTGCGCTTGGTTTCTTTGGTTTCAATATTTTTGACGGTGTAGGTAACGCCTTGTAAATCCCGAACGATATCATCCATGGCGGCTTTCGTAGGAATACCTAATTTTTCAATGGCTTTGCCTTGCTTGTGGGACAATTCGGCATCAAATGGCTTATCGCCTTTTAAGAGGTGGGCAGTTAAAGACCAATATTCATCAGATTTAAATTTCTTGATCTCGTCTTCACGCTCTACGATTAACCGCACGGCCACAGATTGCACGCGGCCGGCAGATAAGCCCATGCGCACTTTTTTCCATAACAGGGGAGACAGTTTATACCCTACTAAGCGGTCTAAGACCCGGCGGCCTTGCTGGGCATCCACTAAGTTTTGGTCTAGCTCTCGAGGATTCTTAATGGCATTTTGGATAGCCGTTTTGGTGATTTCTGAGAACGTGATGCGCTTAGCTTTTTTGGCAGGAGTTTTTAAGACCTCCATTAAATGCCAGGCAATGGCTTCGCCTTCGCGGTCTTCATCAGTAGCGAAGTAGACAATATCTGCTTTCTTAGCGGCGGCCTGCAGGATCTTTACATTCGCTTTGGCTTTTTCCGGAATTTCGTAAACGGGCTCAAACTTCTTTTTAATGTCTACGCCAATTTTGCTTTTGGGCAAATCACGCACGTGGCCATAGCTGCTTTTAACCACGTAGCCAGCGCCCAAATATTTTTGGATAGTTTTGGCTTTGGCTGGTGATTCAACAATGACTAAATTCATAAGTACCAAGGCAATATACCTAGGAGTAAAGCGTTTAGCAATATATAAGTCAACTTGGGCTCAAGATTTTTTGATGTACTGCATACCGCCCACATGCTGAGCGTAGCCTTGTAATTCCAGTTCTAATAACAGGCTGGCAATTTTGGGCGCTTCTTTTTGGGTGACTTGGGTAAGCACGTCTACGTGCTGTGGATCTTGGGTTAATAACTGGTAGACGGCTTGGTGTTCCAGCGTTAAAACGTTGAGGTTGATTTCGGCTGGTTTACTAGCTCCAGCCAAGCCATAAAGCAGCATCAAATCTTCTGGTTCAATGATGCAGTGGGCGCCATCTCTGATTAATTGGTTGGGGCCGGCGGCTAAGGGGTCTGTAATATTGCCGGGTACAGCGCCTACTTCCCGATTACTTTCCAGGGCTAAGCGGCCGGTTATAAGAGAGCCGGATTTGAGGGCGGCTTGGATAATTAAGGTGACTTTAGATAGGCCAGCGATGATGCGGTTACGTTCCGGAAAATTACTTTTGTATGCGTTCGTACCAGGTTTGTATTCCGAAATAATGGCACCGCCGTTATCTAAGATTTCGTGGGCTAATTTTTTGTTGGGGCGGGGATAGATGCTGGGGTCATCGATGCCGGTGCCAAGAACGGCGATGGTTGGCTTACCTTCAGACACGGCGGCTTGGTGAGACAGGCTGTCGATGCCATAAGCCAGGCCAGAAACCACGATCAGGCCGGCGCGGATGGGTTCGGTTAATAACCGCGAGACGGCTTGGGAGCCATATGGTGAAGCCTTACGGCTACCGACGACGGCAAGTAAATTGGGTGAGTGTAAAATTTCTGCATTGCCACGGATGTAAAGTTGAGTTGGAGCATCTGCGATGTGTTTTAATAGCGGCGGATATTTGCGGGTGGATTTTTTAATGACAGAAATTTCGTATTTCATCTCTCTATTGAAGCATATTTTGTAAATTTTGGATAAAGAAAAACTCCCGGCGAGGCTGGTGCTCGCAGGGAGTGGGTAGACTTATACTAAGAATTCGTCAGTAGAGTAAAGGCTTCGGCCAGTTTGGCTTTCTGGTTTTGACGATCTGCTTCCAGAGTCCTAATCATTTCAATGTAGAGGGGACCAAAGATCTTGGAATGATGTCTCAGTGCTTCCCAAAGGAAGCAGCCACGCTCCACGTTATCTATGATTGCTGCCTTGAAGGGTAAACGGTCGGGTGCGGTCCGCAATGCGTGCAGTACAGCATTGCCTTGGTTCAATTGCAGAGCCATGTGAGCGCTAAATACGATTGTGGTCTCATCACAGCCGACTTGGTCGGCCAGGGCGTATTGCCTGATGCCCTTGCCCTCCGCAAACAACAGGCACGTTTCGCTCAAACGATCGATGCCTTCACCGAGCACCAGAGCGGATAGGAACACCGGCATAGCGAATATGTATTGACTGTTGGTGAAGGTATCGCTGATGCCCTGATCTTGTTGGGCTGCCTCTTTAGCTTGGCCAAGATAATGACGCAAGTGGGCGTTGGGAGTGATTTCGGCAATGATCTCAACGGCTGCTGGCAGCGACACGCCCACCTTCAAGGCGATGCCCAGAGCTTGAGATAGAATTGTCACATCGTTATCTGTTGGTATGGGGGCCGCCGCGAGTTCAGTGTCAGAAACTATGGGATTGTAAAGGTTCACCATGGCCGCGAATCTCCTTTATAAGAGAAATTGGAAAATCTGCCGTAGTTCTTTTATGCGCTTACCTTAGGCAAGTTGTCAATATTTTGACTATTCCCAAGTTACACTCCCGAAGTGTAAGATGGGCCGACCATGTCAGCGAGCCAAACGACGCCGCTGGCCAAGAACATGGCCGTGGCGCCTGGCTGAAATTGTTATTTTTTAGATTTAAAGCAAAAAGAAAACCCGTCGAACGTTTCAACGGGGTGTTTTGATTCCAACACCTGGTGTTAGAAATTCCCTGTTCATTTGGAAATTAAGAATGCATCGTCCAGGTACCTTGCGGGAGGATATTCCCAATCACGTAATTTCAACTTAGTTTTCTGGTTATAGATTTCCATGCAAACGAATTGCTGCATAGGATCTATTGAAGATCCTATTGATATGATTCGTTTGTTTGGATAGGGCCAAATGCAGTCTAATAATCTCTTTCTGGCTTCTAAGTTTCTAGTAAGTTGAATCCCTAATTCTAGAAGATGTTCAATGGGAGAAAATTTACGAGAAGGCAACTCGTGGAGTCTTTTTTCGGCCGCTTCAACCATTGGAGTTGATTCACGGTCGGTGCACGGTATGGTATAGACTTCAACTTTTGCTACCTCAATTTTTTTGAGAGGAAACTTTTGAGAGGTGATTCCTGGGTCAACTTCGTCATATGTTCCTTTTGCAATCATTTCTTCAATTGTCAGGTTGTAATTAACTGCAAGGGTCACGCCACTGAAAATGTTGAAAACCATACGCTTCCTTTGCAAGAGAAGGGCGTTTTATTTTTTACAGAACTACTGAATTTTTATAATATATATTATTTAACTTTTGTCAAGTATTTTTGATACGCTTACTATGACAAAATGGCTGCCAGTTTCCGGACAATTTCTTTGGTAATTTTATGGGTGGGCCAGAGGGCTTTGGTGCCTTTGACTTGCCAATTGCCTAGTTGGTTTAATTTGCCTAAGAGTTGGGGCAAATTTTGCGCTTCTATTTCTAATCTGTGATACGGGTCTTCGTCTGTCGGGGTAATGGTAGTAGTTGTAATTTTGGTAATACCGTTTTTGGCGGCGGCGTGCTGAAGTTGTAATAACAGGATGAGGTTTTGCGCTTCTTCGGGAAGGTCGCCATATGTTTTGGCTAATTTATCTTTTTGATCTTGTAAGGTGGCTTCGTTTTGGCTTCTGGATAACCGTTGGTACCAACGGCTGCGTTCTTGCACGTCAGCAATGTAATGCGCTGGTAATAGGGCGGAGATGGGTAACTGAATATCCACATTGTTTGGTTCTAACTCTTGCTCGCCTAAGGCTTGATGCACCATGTCTAAATATAACTGGACACCGATGGCATCACCGGCACCGTGTTGTTCCGCTCCTAATAAATTACCAGCCCCGCGCATTTCTAAATCCCGTTGGGCAATGAGCCAGCCGGAACCTTGGCGGCTGGCTTCGGTAATGGCGGCCAGGCGCTGGCGCTGAATGTCTGTTAATTCTGTTTGGTTATAGAAAAAGTAGGCGTAGCCTTGGGTGGCACGGCGGCCGATACGGCCACGCAGCTGATATAAATCGGACAGGCCAAAGTGCGGGGCATTCATGACAACCATGGTATTGGCGGTGGGCAGGTCTAAGCCGTTTTCAATAATACTGGAAGCAACTAAGACATTTATTTCTTGGGCATCAAATTGGTGGATGACATCACTTAAGGCTTTATCATCCATCTGGCCGTGGGCGATGGCTACTTTAGCTTGCGGGACCAAGGCGTGGATATGTTCTTTAATGGCGTGCAGTTGACGTACTTTTGGTGAGACCACATACACTTGGCCGCTTCTTTTTAACTCACGTTCAATGGCTTCTGTGAGGGCTTCATCATGCAGACGAGAAACTTTTTGAATGATGTCTTGGCGGCCTGGTGGTGGGGTGGCGATGATGGAAAGTTGTCGCAAGCCGGACAGGGCCATGGAAAGGGTGCGGGGGATGGGCGTGGCAGATAATGAAAGAATATCCACTTCGCCGCGGATCTTTTTTAAATGTTCTTTTTGTTTAACGCCAAAGCGTTGCTCTTCATCGATTATAATGAGGCCCAGTTTTTTCCATTGGGTGCGATTAGAGAGCAGGGCGTGGGTGCCGATGATAATGTTGGCTTCGCCAGTGGTAATCTGTTCGCGTACTTTGGCCATAGCGGCGGCGGAAGAAAAGCGAGACAGGGTGGCGATGGAATTTTTAAGATGTGGCAGGCGGGATTGGAAGGTGTCGATGTGTTGTTGGACTAGCAAAGTGGTGGGGGCGAGCACGGCCACTTGATAGCCGTTATGCACAGCGTGGGCTGCGGCGCGGATGGCAATTTCGGTTTTACCGAACCCGACATCACCGACTATTAAACGGTCCATGGGTTCTGATTTGCTTAAGTCCTGTTCAATCTCTTGCCAGGTTTGGGTTTGATCGGCGGTTAAGGCAAATTGGAATGATTGAGCCAATGTTTTTGTTAATTCCGGATCAAAGAAATATGGGGAGCGTTGCTTGAGAGCCCGAGCGCGGGCGATTTGTAATAACTCTTTGGCGAAGGCGATGGCGTCATGCTTAGCCCGTTGCTTGGTTTTAACCCAGGCGGTGCCGCCAAGTCTGTGCACGGCCGGCACGCTGGCGCCAATATATGGGGTGATTTTATGGGCATATTCCACAGGTACGGACAAGGCGTCACCGGCGGCGTACCGCAGCACGATATATTCATGTTCATGGCCATTAATGGTGCGCGTTTGCAGGCCTTCATACAGACCAATGCCGTGGTCCGCATGGACGGCAGCTTTACCGACTTCTAATTGGCCGATAAGTTCCCTAGCTCTCTCGTAACTGACTGGTGAGCTGGATTTTTTTTCGGCAGGGAAGAGTTCGCTTTCAGAAATTATGGTGAGAGTATCGCTTTGGAGATTGAAGGGATATTTCCACAAGTCGTGGCGGATGAGTTGAATATCTTTTGATGTGTTTGATTCTAAAATATGTTTAACCCGGTCTAAGTTATCGTAAAAGACAATGAGGTTTTGGACTTCTGCCCCAGAATTTTTGCTGGCGGTGAATGGGAAGGTAGATTCCGTTTCTAGGCTGTTATAGGTGATAGTGTGTTTGGTTAGTAGGATGGGATCACTGCTGGGTTGGATGAGGGTGAAATGTTGCAAGTGATCAATCAGCTTGGCTTTGGCGGCTGGAAATTTAATAGGGGGCAGAGTGAGGGTGGTGATGTCTTGCGAGCGGCGGTCGTTAATAGCGATGATGCGTTCTACGGTGCTGCCTAAAAATTGGATTTTATATTGGCTAGGAGAAAATGGATCAGCAATGGTAATTTGATCGCCTTGAACAATGAAGCCGCCTTTATCTAAGGAAGTGCGATGGCGGATGTAGCCAGCGGCGGTTAACTCTTCTAGCACTGTACTGGTGGCTTTAGTTTCCGCACGCGTGAGATTGATATGCGCTTTTTGGTACTCTTGGGGATCGGGAATATCGCTGTGCAGCACGGCCTGGGAAAAAATAAAATGGTTAGTAGCCGCTTTGGTAACCGATGTGAGCAAAAGATGCATGGCATAGCTGGCGGGCGTTTGGATATCGCCTTGCCATTCTTGTTCGGTCAGCGGTTCTATGACTAAGTGCCAGGTATGTGGTTGTTGTAAGAAGCTGGCCCAGCTATTTAGATTATCTTGGAGATTTTTCAGGTGAGCAGTCTGGGTTGGGGTAAAGATCAGCGGGGCCGCCCAGAAACTGGGCGAGCCTCGCCCATCTGATGGGCGGGTAGCCATGTCATTAGTGATGAGATTGAGCGCTACCGGCAGGGCGGCCGGGGATATGTTAGCTTTGGTTGGGGAGGCGGAAACTTTTTTTAGGCCAGCCAGGAACTCTTGGGCGGCTTGGCCTATTTTGACAATGCTCTGTCTATGATTGGTGACGATATGCATACTTGACATAGGAGGTTAACATATTGTACCAAGAAGGCAATGTTATGGAATTCATTCAAGAGCTAAAAAAATTAGGATTGAAAGATAAGGAGTCGGCGGTGTACCTGGCTTCATTAGAGCTCGGGCCGGCGCCGGTGCAGAATATTGCCCGCAAAGCCAAGGTAGTCCGGGCTACGACCTATGTGATTTTGGAAGACTTAATGCAGAAGGGCTTGATTACACATTATAAGGAAGGGAAAAAGACGCTGTTTTCGGCGGAGCCGCCGCGGCAGCTGATGCGTTTAATCGAGGTAGAAGAAAGCACACTGCAGGAGAGAAAGCGCGGGCTGGAGCTGGTACTGCCGGAGCTGCAAATGGTGATGAAAGCCGCGGGTGAAAAGCCGTCAGTGCGGTATTTTGAGGGTAAAGAAGGGCTGCATGTTATGCGGCAAGAAATTATTATGTATACCGGATCAGGTGCCACGATTTATAACTTCACGCCGATGGATCATCTGCACGCGACTTTTTCTCAAGATGATGATGCATTTTTTCGGCAGCGGGTGGCTAAGCGCATTCCGGCTAAAACTCTTTTTACCACTCGCTCTGATAAACTGCGCCAATCTACCTTAAAAGGATCTAAGCCGGGTATCTCAGAATACCGTTTTATTCCGGCCCAATCCTTTCCTAGCACCAGCGGTATGACAATATTTGAAGACCGGATTGCTATCGGTACTTTTGTGGGCAAGCAGATGGGCGTGGTGGTGGAAAGTGAACCGATGGCGGAAATGATGCGCCGCATATTTGACTTGGCCTGGAAAGGCGCAGAAAGTGTTGACGGCAAAAAGTAACACCCGTATAATGGTCATGTCATTAGCTCGGTGCTGATGATACTTCTTCCATAAAGGCGAAGAAGGGTTAACAGATGCATGGAACGTACTCAAATGAAAGGGGCCTCACTGTAAGGAGACCGTATCATGGGTAAGTAAGTTCACAATCTGGTAGTTCTGTTTACGAAAGGATGTCCTGGGATGAGGACAATTCGGTTCACGAAGAGCTGTGGATGTCGGGAACTAAGTCTGTGTTGCTCGCTCACCTTTGAGCAATACAATCAGCCGGTTTAGGGTAATTATCATTTGGGGTCCGCCCGCTTGATAAGAACCCAGACCGGCTTATTTCTTTTTTTATGCTAGCATGAGAGGTATGCGGAAGATTTTACTGGTGGGTTTAGGGAATCCGGGAATGGATGCCACCCGCCACAATATTGGCGTGAAGGCTTTGCAGGCGTGGTTTGAGGCAGCGGCCGCATTGCCGGAAGTGGCCTATGTGAACCCTTTCCGAGAAGATAAACAGGCGATGGCGGAAGTAGCCAGAGCCGGCATGCCGGAGGCAGAAGTGATCGGCCTATTTCCGCTGACATATATGAATGATTCCGGCAAGGCGGTGAAAGAATGGCTGCGGCATATGCCGGTGCCCGCGGAAGATATGCTGGTTATTCATGATGAATTGGAATTACCATTGGGCGAAGTGCGGTTGGATGTAGCGGGCGGGAGCGCTCGGGGACATAACGGGGTGCGGTCTGTGCATACGTTTGTCGGAACCAACAGTATGCCGCGCCTGCGTTTAGGCATTGGCCGGCCGGCGGCTGGCGGAATGCCGGTTGATCAATTTGTATTGGCTAAGTTTACGACTGAGGAGCAAGACCAAGCGGCGGCCATGGTAAGCAAGGCGGTAGAAACGATTACGGAATTCATTGAGCAGCGTCGGAGCCAGCAATGACCAAGATATCCGCGGTGCTGGCGGCTTCGCCTTTGGGCACGCCGGAGTCAGCCGCGGCTTTGAGAATGCCAGCAATGGCTTTGGCGTTGTCAGTTTGGTTACCTTTTAAAGCGTAGACGGTAGTGGTGGTGACGGCGCGGTTGGTGGCGTTGCCCACCGTGCTGACAGTGTATTTTTTGGCCGTTAAGATGTCAGAGATTTTTTTGGCCAAGCCGGCTGTGTGCGTACCGTTGCGGATTTCAATGGTGGCGGGAACCGGGGTGGGGGTAGCGTCTGGCGGGGTGCTGCCGCTAACCAGGCCAGTGGTGGCATCGGGGAACGGCGTGGGTTGGTCTGATGGTGAAGGGTAGGGAGTGGCGCCAGGGGCGGGCGTGGCGATGTCTTCAGCATTGAAAATATTTTGGGCAATTTGTTTAATCTCAGAATAATTACCAGCGCGCGGCTTTAAGACATAGGCCGGCACGCCGCCTAGAATTTCTGTGCCGCTGACCAGGACGCCGTCTACGCCGCTGTTGCTTAAGACCACGGAATGGATTTGGGTGCGGTCTACTTGGCGGGCAATTTCATACAGCCGTTTTATTTCCCACAGCTGCATATCGGTTTTAATGTTGTTGGAAAGCGAGTTAAGGATGCCGTCTAAGCGGGTGAAGTTAAGGGCGGTATTGACGGAAAAAACTTTATCCCGGATAGCCACCAGCATTTGCTGCTGCCGGGCGGCGCGCTTAAAATCTCCGCCTTCCGGGCCTTCCACATAGCGGGCGCGCACGTAGGCTAAGGCGCGGTCACCATTCATATTCTCGGTGCCCGCCGGGAAAGAAATTTTGTGCCAGTAATCATAAAAGCCGTTAGGAATGGTGACGGTCACGCCGCCGACCGCGTCTACTAAATTTTTAAAGGCGGTAAAATCTACGCGGGCAAAATAATTGATTTTTAAACCGGTAATCTCGGTAATCTTTTGTTCCAGCAGGGCCGGGCCGGAGCCGGGATTTTTGGCTTCGCCATAGGCGTGGACGGCGTTTAATTTGGAGTAAAATTGTTCGCCGGGGACTTGGACGTATAAATCGCGGGGTACAGATAGCAGCGCCACTGATTTATCGCTGGGCCGGATGCTGGCGATCATCACCGTGTCCGTTAAATTTTCACCGGAGTGGCCTTCGCCGCCCACGGCCATGAGCAAGATGTTAATGCGGTCATCGCTCTCGCCTTTTAATTTTTGGTTGGAAGCAAAGAGCAGATCTGAGAGCTGGCCTAAAACGGACTGTTTAGCGGTGGTGATCTTGTTGCCGGCAGCCAAGATTTTGTAAGCAAAGACGCCGCCGGACGTCAGCAAGATAACAATCAAGAGCGCCAAAACACGCAGCCCCCAATGTTTACGTTTGGGCTGTTTTTTGGGCTTGGGGCTGGAGACAGATCTTTTGGGCGGTTTGCCGGGCGGGGCGGGGGGTTTTTTGAGCGGCGCTAATTCTACCCGGGCTTTGTGGCGGGAAGAGGTATTATATTGCTGCTTCATTTCCCAAAGCACGCGTCTGGCGGCGCGGGACTCTGGGGGCAGGTCGTTAGGGTCGGGCATAGGTTAACGTGCTTTAGCATATACCGCGGCTGCCTAAATCTCAATAGCGCAACGCATAAGTGTTCCCTTAGTGCAGCACATAAGTGTCCCCTTAGCGCAACGCATAAGTGTTCCCTTAGCGCAACGCATAAGTGTTCCCTTAGGATTGCGATTTTGCCAGGCAGCCAGTACAATGCCAATATCTTTATATGGATTACGAAACTTTGCCTTCTGAGCCGGTAAGTTCTCCGTTGACAGCAGTCGGGCGTTTTTTTTGGGAAATCATCAAAGCTTTTCTGATCGCCTTGATTATTATCGTGCCTATCCGCTACTTCTTAATCCAACCTTTTTTTGTGCGGGGCGCCTCGATGGAGCCGACCTTTGAAGACGGGGAATATCTGATCATTGACCAGCTGTCATACCATTTCCGGACGCCGCAGCGCGGCGAGGTGATCGTGTTCCGCTACCCTAACCAGCCTTCGCAATTTTTTATTAAGCGCATTATCGGCTTGCCGGGCGAAACGGTGACGATCGCGGATGGCAAAGTAATGATCCAAAACAGCCAGCATCCGGCGGGCGTGGTGCTGGATGAATCGCCATATTTATCAGCTGAGGTGAGGACGGGCGGGCAAGTAACGATGACGCTGGCTGCCGACCAATATTTTGTGATGGGCGATAACCGGCCGGCCAGTTCTGACTCCCGATCCTGGGGGCCGGTGCCGACTAAAGATGTTATTGGGCGGGTGTGGCTGCGGGCCTTTCCGGTGGATCGGCTGAACGTTTTCAGCCCGCCTAAGCTAGGGTTTCTTAATCTATAAGGTAAGCATGCCTCAAGGGCGGGATTGCGGCTGGCAATAAAACTTGCATTCTGGGTTTTTTTGGTATATGCTCCAGGGAATTATATGGCTAAAGCAACCAAACCAACCAAAGAGTCGGCCGCGCCTGCGGTACAATTTCCTCTGTCCAGCCCGCGGGGTACGCAAGATGTTTTACCTCAAGAGCAAAAGTATTGGGAGTACGTCATAGACGGCGCCCGGCAGTTTTTGCGCGGCTGGTATTTTCAGCAGGTAGATACGCCTTTATATGAAGAAACGGCTTTGTTTACGCGCGGCATCGGCCAAGACACAGATATTGTCTCGAAGGAATTATTTGAATTGAAAGCGCGCGGTCAAGGCGCTCACTACAGCTTGCGGCCGGAAGCCACGGCCCCGATCGTGCGGGCATATATTGAGCACGGCATGCGCACCTGGCCGCGGCCGGTGAAACTGTTTACCATTGGTTCGTTTTTCCGGTATGATCGCCCGCAAGCCGGACGCTTTCGCGAGCTGCACCAGATCGGTATGGAAGTGTTTGGTTCGCCGGCGCCGATTACTGATGCCCAGATTATTTATTTGATCCACTTGTTTTTCCAAAGCCTGGGCTTGGAAAAGTATACGCTGCTCATCAATACGCTGGGGGATCCGGGTGAACGCAAAGCTTACATTAAATTATTGAAAGAACATTATCGCCGCAACCGATCTAAATTATGCCGAGATTGCAAAGAGCGTTTGGTGTCTAACCCGCTGCGCGTGTTGGATTGTAAAGAAGAAAAATGCCAACAGGTGGCTAATACAGCGCCGCGTTTATTGGAGCACTTATCTGATGCTTCTAAACAGCACTTTGAAGGCGTGCTGGCGGCTCTGGATGGTTTAGAAGTGCCGTACCAAATTGCCCCGGGCCTGGTGCGCGGCTTAGATTATTACACGCACACGGTGTTTGAATTTGTGCCTAAGTCTGACAATCCGGAAGAAGCGCAGCAGCCCAGCATTGCGGCCGGCGGGCGGTACAACAACTTAGTCAAAGAATTGGGCGGGCGCGATATGCCGGCTGTGGGCGCGGCTTTGGGAGTGGAACGGATTATTGACCGCATTAAAGCCGAAGGCATTGAATTAACGCTGGCGGATAAGCCGCAGGTGTTTGTGGCCCAGTTAGGTGACGCGGCTAAAGTGGTGGCGCTGAAAATTATGAAAGAATTGCGTGAAGCGGATATCTTGTTCGCGGAAAGCGTGTTCCGTGATGGCATGCAATTGCAATTGAAATTGGCTGACCGCCTGCAGGTGCAGTGGGCTTTAATCGTGGGTCAAAAAGAAGTGCTGGATAACACGGTCATCTTGCGCAATATGGAAAGCGGCATGCAAGAAGTGGTGGCTCAGGAAAAATTAGTCGAAGAATTACAAAAGCGGCTGGCTATCAGCTCAACTTAACACGTCGGCTCCGGCGTCTCGGGGCGTATGTTGAGTTTTGATATTTTCGTTTATACTGGGCTTATATGACTAACGATCAACCAGCAGCCGGAGCGCATGTGCACATGCATGCCGGTTCAACTAATGAGTGTATTTTTTGTGCTATCGCGGACGGCGTGACGCCGGCGGATGTAGTGTTTGACGGCGGCGACACCTTGTTTTTCCGCGATATTAATCCGCAGGCTAAAGCCCATATTGTGGGGATCACTAAGAAACACATTGCTTCTTTAGATGCGGTGGTGGGCGATGATCATGGCGTGATCGGCAAGCTATTGCATGAAGCCGCCCACGTGGCTTCAGATTTGGGCATCGCGGAAAGCGGCTATCGGGTGATTACGAATGTAGGCCATGATGCCGGCCAAGAAGTGCAGCATTTGCATTTCCATATTTTGGGCGGAGAACCCTTGGGCCGTTTAGTGCATCGCAATGAATAAACGGTTACAACAGGCACTGGCTTTTTGGGGCGTAGCTTTTTTATTGTGCCTGCCGATGGTGGCAGATGCGGCGCTGGTGCCATGCAGCGGCACGCCTGCCGATCCTTGTACGGTGGAGAAATTTTTCACGTTGTTGACTAATGTGTATAACTTTTTGCTGGAGTTGGGCGGTGTAGTGGCTTTGTTATTTATTATTTGGGGCGGGGTGCAGATGATTTTGGGATTTTTGGATGGGGGAGAGCACATGGTGCAAGCCGGCAAGGACACCGTCAAGCATGGCGTAATCGGGCTGCTTTTACTGGCCTGCGGCTATTTAATTGTGAACACGATTATTATGGTCCTGGGTGGCGGCGGGATTAATCAGCTGCTGGCGCCTATTTTCAAGTGAAAATTCTCTTGACGGGGGTTTAACCGTATGGCAGACTTTGAGTCGAGCTTATTTTTATCGGCCTTTAGGGCCACATTTTTAACGGGAGGTGACTAATTTGTTTCGTCTCTATTATAAGATGAAACAAGACCACTATATGGCAGTTGAAGTACGAAAACGGGATAACGAAAGCGGGGATAGTTTGATTCGCCGATTTAGCCGCAAAGTGCAGCAAAGCGGCGTGTTATTGCAAGCCCGCAAAGTGCGGTATTACGAACGCAAGAAAAGCAAACGTAAAGTCCGCGAGCAAGCCCAGCGCCGAGCTGAACTGACAGCTGAACGCGAACGCTTAATTAAGTTAGGCGAGATTGATGAATTTGCGCCTTTTCAAGGCGGTCCTAAGCGGCGCTAAGACATTGGTGCGCAGCAACACAAGTTAAAAAGAAGCGGCCATGGCCGCTTCTTTTTGCAACCCGCTTCATTTTTCTTTTTGCATAGCCTTTAGTACAATGCAAAGTATTGTTATCTATGGCTTCACCCCCGCCTAATTTGCCGCTGTCTGCCCCGCCAACTGGTCCGACTTTTGACGGACCCCGTCCGCCTCAGCCGCAATTTCCCCCGCCTAAACCTTTAACGCCACGGCCGAACACGCTACCGCCAAGTATGCCACCGGCTACGCCTTTGCCGCCGCCGACTGGCGGTAACCGCCTTAACCCGCCTTTGCCGCGTAAACCTTTAGCTGCTGTGCCCGGGGCTGGCTTGGACGCGCCGGATCCGTTTGCCGTAGCCGCCACCACGCCGGCGCCGCATTTGCCGCGCCAGGTAGCCTCCACCCCTCCGCCGCCCGCATTTGTACCGACTGCCTCTGCCCCGACGCAATTTATGCCGCCGCCGGTACCGCCATCGGCGAATGCCTCAGCGGCTTTGCCGCCCACGGCTTTTCGCCAACCGGCGCCGCGCCGCCGCAGTTCGCGCGTGTTGATTTTGTTAATCGGCGTGTTAGTGCTGCTGGTATTGGTGGGCGGAATTGTGATTGCGGCTAGCAGATTTTTATCGTCTTCGGCTCAGCCTACACCTACGCCGATCGTGACACCGGCCGTCAGCGCCACGCCAACTCTCAGCACATCGCCATCAGGCAGCCCGGCGGCATCGCCGTCACCGGCTTCAGCCGGCGGGACGGTGCAAAATCCGACTGAAGACCCGGATCATGATGGCTTAACGAACGCTGAAGAAAAATATTATGGAACAGATGCTAATAACCCAGATACGGATGGGGATGGGTATAAGGATGGGGATGAAGTGAAGGCGGGGTACGACCCTAAAGGGCCGGGCAAGCTGGATTCTGATAATGACGGTTTCCCTGATCCAGATGAACGAGCTTTTGGCACTGATCCATTTAATCCGGATACGGATGGGGACGGATATAAGGATGGGGATGAAATTAAACATGGCCATAACCCCTTGATCCCGGCACCGAACGATAAGCTGTAGGGTGGTATGCCAATTATTCTATCGGCAGAATCTTTTCCTTTACCTGAGGCACAAGTACAAGCTTTGTGGGAAGCTGCGTTTACACGTTGCCAGCGGCCGGATGAGACTGTTAATGTGAGCGCAGTGAGCGCGGAAGAAATGAGAACACTAAATAGGGATCATCGGGGCAAAGACAAACCCACAAATGTGCTCACGTTCTCATACGGGGGCTGGCAGGAGGCGATTGATAACGGCGAAGAAGAGGATGAGCATGACGTGGTGGTGTGTTTAGAAGTAGCTCAAGCGGAGGCTAAGGCGCGAGGCATGGACTACGCGCATTACGTAGCTTTGTTATTAGCCCATGCTTTTTTACATGTGTGCGGGTTAGATCATGAGCTATCGGCAGAGGAAGCCACGCGTACAGAACATTTAGAAGAAGAGATTTTGCAGGCGTGTGGATATCCTAAGTATCATTTGGCTTAAACCGGTCAGTCTTTTTGTGGTATTCTGGGCATAACCTATTTGGCTTATGGCACATAAAAAATCCTGGAGAAAAAGCCCATCCTTCCGCCAGTCTTTGCGGCATGCTTGGCGCGGCTTAGAAGAGGCGGTGCGGCGGGATCGCAATATTCAGCGGCAATTAGTAGTCTTGATAGCGGCCCTGCTATTGGCCGGAGCTTTGCGCATATCTGTCGGACAAGTAGAAATTATTATTTTATTGGGCGCTTTGGTAATTGGGCTGGAACTGATGAACTCAGCCTTGGAAGCAGCTGAGGATATTTTGCATCCCCGGTATCATGAGCTGATCGGGCTATCCAAGGACATTGCGGCCGGAGCCGTATTATTTGTTAGCTTAGGGGCGGTAATTATCGGACTGTTAATGTTTAGCGGTCCGCTGGCGGCTATGTACCTCAAGGGTATTAGCCTGAAATAGTCTGGCAGACTATTTCTGTGCATATTTGGCCCAAGATAACCTTATCTAGTACACTTACGATATATGGCACGAGTGCAACACTATGTAGGTATCGATATTGGCTCAGCTTTGGTGCGGGTAGTAGTGGCGCAGCTGGATCCGGAAAGCGGGCAGTTAACAGTATTGGGCGTGGGCACCTCGCCAATGAACGGCATGCAGCGCGGCGTGGTGACAGATGTGGATGAAGCCGTAAAATCCTTAAGCCGGGCGCTGGATATGGCGGAACGGATTTCCGGGGTGCCTGTAGAGCGGGCGTATGTCAGCTTGAACGGTTCGCATGTGACCTCGCAAAATTCACGCGGCGTGATTGCGGTCAGCCGCGCAGATGGGGAAATTAGTGCCGATGATGTGGCGCGGGTCATTAACGCGGCCCAAGCCATTTCTATCCCTAATAACCGGGAAATTTTACACGTCTTGCCGCAAAATTTTATTGTAGATGGGCAGGAATATATCCATGACCCGGTAGGCATGACGGGTGTGCGGCTGGAAGTGGAAGCCCATATTATTGAAGGTTCGGCCCCGTTTATTAAGAATTTAACCAAAGTGGTGAACCAGGCTGGTATTCATATTGAAGACTTTGTGTTTGCGCCGTTAGCGGCGGCCGCGGCAGTGTTAGAAAAGCGGCAGAAAGAGCTGGGCGTGGTGTTAGTAGATTTAGGCGCCGGGACCACCAGCTTAGTGGTCTATGAGGAAAATCGGCTGCTGCATACCGCTGTATTGCCCTTAGGGTCTTCCCATATCACGAATGATATCGCCATTGGCCTGCGGACTTCGATTGATATTGCCGAGACAATTAAAGTGGAGCACGGCACAGCTATGCCAGAGGAAGTGAAGGCCAATGAAATGATTGTGGTCGAGGGCGAGGGCAGTGAACAAGAATCGGTCTCACGCAAAGATGTGTCAGAATTTATCGGTGCGCGCCTGGAAGAAATTTTCCAGTTTGTGGATAAGGAATTAAAGAAGGTGGGACGGTCTGGCTTGTTGCCGGCTGGGGTGATTTTAACGGGCGGCGGAGCGCATATGAACGGCGTGGTAGAGCTAGCCAAGAAAAAGCTGCGCCTGCCGGTACGCATCGGCAAGCCGCATATGCTCCCAGGCTTATCTGAGGCGACTCAGGATCCGGCTTTCGCGGTGGCGGTGGGCTTAATCGGTTGGGCTTTAGAACAACAGCAGCGGCCGGCGGGAAAAGTAGCCATGAGCATGCCGGACATTGGCAACACCGTACATAAAGTCAAAGATTGGTTTAAGACATTTTTACCCTAGCAGGTAGGAAAATACGGGCTGTACACGAAGTGTGTTCAATATGAACACTTTTTGTTGTTGACAATCTGGCTGGTGCCTCTACGCTGAATAAGAAGTACCTATATGCCACTTAAAAAACCCACAATTGAAAATGTCGCGAACATCAAAGTGGTGGGCGTGGGTGGCGGCGGTAACGCGGCTTTAAACCGCATGATGGAAGCCCAGGTGAAGGGCGTGGAGTTTATTGCGGTGAATACGGACGCGCAAGCGCTGCATTATTCCGCGGCGCCAATTAAGCTGCATATCGGCCAGACAGTGACGCGGGGCTTAGGCGCCGGTATGAACCCAGGGATGGGGCAACAAGCAGCGGAAGAATCCCGGGAAGAACTACATGAACTATTGAAGGGTGCCGATATGGTGTTCATTGCGGCTGGATTTGGCGGCGGCACCGGCAGCGGGGCTGGGCCAACCATTTCTGAGATTGCTAAAGAGACCGGAGCTTTAACGGTGGCCGTAGTCACCAAGCCATTTTCTTTTGAAGGCCAACAGCGGATGACGATTGCGGAAGAGGCTTTAGCCGAATTACAAGATAAAGTAGACGCAGCTGTGGTAGTACCGAATGACCGTCTGTTGCAGATTATTGATAAAAAGACCAGCTTAATGGATGCTTTCCGGGTGGTAGATGACGTGCTGCGCCAAGGCGTGCAAGGCATTTCGGACTTAATTACCCACCATGGCATGGTGAACGTGGACTTTGCTGATATTAAAGCCATTATGCAGAATGCCGGCTCGGCTTTGATGGGTATCGGCCGCGGTTCAGGCGAGACGCGCGCCGTAGACGCCGCCAGGGCGGCGATTGAAAGCCCGATGCTGGATGTGACCATTGATGGCGCTAAGGGCATTGTCTTTAACATTACTTCGGGCCCAGACTTGCGTATGTATGAAGTAGAAGAAGCGGCCCGGATTATTACGGAGCACGCCGACCCGAATGCCAAAGTTATTTTTGGCGCCGTGGTAGATCCCGATGCGGTAGAAGCCGGCGAACTGAAGATTACGGTGGTGGCGACGGGTTTTGATAAGCCAGAGCCAGTTCGCCAGCCAAAACAGCGCTATGGCGCAGCCCCGGCTTACCAAGGCCGCCCAGCTTACGCGCCGTTTGCGCCGCAGCCCCAAGCACAGCCTGAACCTATCCAGCCGGTACCGATGGAGCCGCGCTCAGTCTTTACGCCGCAACCTCGCTATGTAGGCCCGACAGGACAAGCCGCCCGGCCACAAGAAGAAACGGAAGATTTAGAGGTACCCACGTTCATCCGGCGCAAGATGCGGGAGCAAAAGGAAGCGCGCAGGCAAGGCAAAGAATTACCAGAGTGACAAAAAAGCCGCTGTAACAAGCGGTTTTTTGCTGGCATGATAAGAAGCAAGTATGAGAGGCCGATTATTACTATTAATTGCGGGCTGGCTGCTGGGCTTGATTATTGGGTTAGGACATTGGCCGGTGCCGTCGGTGGTAGTAGCGATGGGTATTCTGAGCATAGCTTTATTACTGAACCGCGTGGCCCAGCCATATATAGCTGCCACAGCCGCCCTGTTATTTTTAGGGTGGGTTTGGACCGGGGTGGCTACGCCCGTTATAGTTGTTCATCAGGATTGTTTGCGAACACCAATTATAGCCACGGTCAGCCGGGCTATCTCCCGCAAAGAAAATAGCCTTAATTATTTGTTAGCCACTGACAGCGGCTGCCGGTATTTACTGACGGCTACAGCTGAGGTGGTGTACGGGCAAGGTGATGTGCTGGAAGTGAACGGGAAATTAGAATCGGTGGCGGCCATCGCGCAAGCCTTGCCGGATTACGCTGCTTATTTAGACCGGCAAGGTGTGGATGCCACTATCCGCTACGGCAGTGTGGAGTTGAAAAAACCGGCCCAGTCATGGGTAGCCGTTTTCCGGGCGGCGATCAAGAATCGGCTGAATGCCTTATATTTAGAGCCGGAGGCTTCGTTAGGCAATGCCATGTTATTAAATGAAGCCAGCGCTTTGCCGCAGGCGGTGATTGATCATTTTCGCATGACGGGCGTGAGCCATGTGCTGGCGATTTCCGGATCTAATATAACTTTGCTGGTGGGTGTGTTATTGCTGTGCTTATGGCCGTTGCAGTTATCGCCATGGCGGCGATCGGTATTGTTATTAGCTTTGCTGTGGGCCTATATGGTGCTGATCGGCCGGCCGGTTTCGGCCGTGCGGGCGGGATATTTTTGGTCGTTTGCCATTTTGGCATTGCGGCTGTCGCGGTTAATTCCGTTGCCGACCATCATTATCGCTACGGTGACGGTGATGGCTTCGGTCAATCCTTTGGTGCTGGGTGATGTCAGCTTTCAATTGTCGGTAGGAGCTGTAGTTGGCATCGGTCTGGCTCTATGGTTAGCTCAGCCCTGGATATTGCCAGATCATTTGGTGAATATAAAAACGATAGTGTTATCCACATTGGGCGCCACCATTATGACCGGCCCGATTATTGCTTATTGGTTTGGCACGGTGTCACTGCTCGGCCTGCCGGCTAATTTGTTAGTGGTACCGCTGATCTCTATTTTATTTTTATTGATGGTGGTTAGCATCCCCGTCAGTTTTGTGGTGCCGATACTTGCTTCCCTGATTACATTTATTGTCCATGTGTTATGGATAGCGATAGATAAAGCTACGACTTCACTGGCGGCGGTGCCATATGGCTATATGCAAAATATTACGCCAAGTGCGCAATTTATGATCGGGTATTATGTGATTTTATTAAGCGGCATAACGTGGCTAGTGTGGAAACAGCGGCGCACGTGGCGGGAAATTTGGCAGTAATGCCAGCCGGTCAGCTCGCCAGCTAATCAGCTCATCAGCAATAAAAATTTTAGTAAGCATCTGGGTTTGCTGGTTCCTGGTAAGCATTCTTGTCTCTGGCAACCAACAACATACGTTCCTGATCGCCAGGGATAAGAGTGTTTTTTAGGAAAGGTGCTACGAACCTTTAATAATGGCATATATTAAATTATTTGTCAATGGTGACTTTGCAGTATACTAAAGAGGTGAAATATTGGCTTCCTTCAGCTCTATTTTTGGTGGTTACTTTAGGCCTGGTTAGTATCCAGCCTTTGCTAGTGCCCCAAGACAAAATTGTCTTTTTGGATATCGGCCAAGGCGACTCCATTTTAATCCAATCTGGCATGCAGCAGGTGTTGATCGATGGCGGTTCCGGCGCGCAGGTGTTGCCGAAATTAGCCGAGGAGATGCCGTGGTATGACCGCACCATAGATGTGGTTATCTCTACTCATCCGGATAAAGACCATATGGGCGGGTTGTTAGAAGTCGTGCGGCGTTACCACGTGGGGCTGCTGCTGTTGCCGCCGGTGCCGACAGATACGCAAATCCAAACGGTGTGGCTGAATGAACTACAACGCCAGGTGAAGGCGGGCACATTGCACTATCGGTTTGCTTGGCGGGGTGATGAGCTGGCGGTAGGTAAAAAACTGAAATTGCGCATCATTTCGCCCACGCAAGATGTGGTTAACAATCTATATGGCCAGACAAATGACGGCTCGATTGTGGCGCGGGCGGACATGGATGGGTTATCGGTGTTATTAACGGGTGATTTAGAAATGCCGGTGGAAAAACAGCTGGTAGCTGATGATCCGGATCATCTTTTAGATGTGGATGTATTAAAGGTGGGGCATCACGGCAGCAGATATTCCACGGGCGCGGATTTTTTAGCGGCCGTGTCGCCGGGCTTGGCCGCTATTTCGGTGGGCGCCAAAAATTCGTATGGCCACCCCACAGCGGAAACATTAGGGCGCCTGGCGGATGCGCATGTGCCAGCTTTGCGGACGGATTTGTTCGGCTCCATCCGATTGCTAGACGCCGGCGGCAAGTGGCTCTTGTCTTGCCAGGCAAAATTGTGTACTACTAAGTGAGTAATTAGTTAATTTATTTATATATTTATGGCGATTGAACAGACATTGGCGATCATTAAGCCGGATGGCGTGCAGCGGGGTTTAGTGGGTGAGATTGTGGGCCGGTTTGAAAAGGCCGGTTTAAAAATCGTGGCTATGAAATTAGCCTGGGCGGATAAGGAATTGGTAGGCAAGCATTATGAGGATGACGCGGACTATTTAAAGAGCGTGGGGCAGAAGGCTTTAGAAGCAGCCGCGGCTCGGGGCAAAACGATGAAAGAAACAGCTTTGGAAATTGGCCAGCGGGTGCGCAAATCTAACATGCGCTACCTAGCGACCAGCCCGGTGCTAGCTTTTGTGTTGCAAGGCAACACGGCAGTGCAAACGGTGCGCAGCATGATTGGCGGCACGAATCCGTTAACGGCTGATATGGGCACGATCCGCGGCGACTTAACCATTGATGATTTTACCCAAGCAGACGCGGAGAGCCGGTCCGTGCGTAACTTAATGCATGCTTCGGGCACGGTAGAGGAAGCCCAGCGCGAAATTCCATTGTGGTTTAGCAAAAAGGAATTGCATGATTACCAGACGGTAATGGACAAGGTGCTCCATGACCCAAGCTGGGACGCAGAGTAAAAAACGTTTGCATTTGGCCAATTTCTTCGTTATCGCCCTGTGCTAAAGCTAGCCGTACGTTTTTGTGCGGCTAGCTTTGTGCTCGGGCGCTGCCTCGAACTTGGCTCAAATGCAAACGTTTTACGTAAAATTGTGACTATTTTTCTGACAAAAGCTGCTCCTATATAGGAGCAGCTTTTTTGTGTGGCTGGTGACGGGCGAGGTATGATGCAGCTAATCTATGCGTAAGCTTATATGGGTGGTAGCGGGCGACACGGGCGGCTGGAATGCTACTTACCCAGTAGTGCGGCTGGCCGCTGATGCCGGTTTTCATATTAAAACCTTTTTTGTAGGCGCGTGCGCCAAGCAGGCCGAGGCCGGCATATTAAAAACAGACCCGCGCTTTGAAGTGGTGCCGATGTGGGTGGCAGAGGAGTGTGATTTAGTAGTGGTGGGCATGTCGCAGTCTGTGGAAGGGCTGCAGGCGGCGACCCAAGCGGCGCTAACGGCGAAAGCACCGGTGGTGGCTATCCAAGATTATTACGGCAGTGCCACCACCTGGCTAAAAGCTATGCAAGAACATGGGACTTTGGGCAATATACGCAGTCTGGGCGTGATTGATGAAGCGGCTGCCAAAGATATCCAAGAAAAAGTGCCGGCTTTTACAGCCTTGGCCATAACCGGCGGCCCGCATTTTGACCAGGTGATGGCAAAAAAACAAACCTGGGCAGCAGACCGGGCGGCTCTCCGGTCACAATTAGGCGTGGCTGATGGTGAAGTGTTGTTTTTGGTAGTAGGGCAGCCAGATGGTACGGCTGAGATTGTGGCTATGTTGGACGGAGCTTTGCAGCTCATGCAGCCGGCTGTACCGGCGCGCGTGCTGATCAGTATGCATCCGCGGGCTTCGGCCCTTAACCAAACGGCCGTGGCGGCTTATTTGCAACAAGGTACCTTGTCTTTGGTGAACCCGCTGCCGATTGCCAGCGATGATTTGTTGCCGGCAGCTGATTTTGTGCTGGCGGGTTACAGTACAACTAATCATTTTGCGGTGTTGTATGGCATGCCGGGGGTGATGTATGTGCGGACGCCAATTTTACAGGCGGATCTCGAGCGCGATACGGGTTTTGATCGGCCCATGGAGGCGCAGGCCGGAGCCGCTTGGTACGTGACCACGCCAGCAGAGATTACGCATGTGATAACTGAAGTTCAGGCGGGTGATGGTTCGGCTGAGCTAGCCGCTATTAAGCAGCAGCAAGCGGCTATGGGGAAATATAATGATGGGCAGGCGACGCAGCGGGTATGGGCGCAGTGGTCGCGTTATCTTTTACCGTCCCACTCGGCGTAGAATTCTGCTAAAAAGTTTTCCATGAATTTATGGCGGGCGGCGGCTAATCTTTTGCCTTCTTTGGTATTCATTAAGTCTTTAAGCTTTAATAATTTTTCGTAAAAGTGGTTGATAGAGGTTTCGCCAACATTTTTCTGGTAATTATCTGAATTAAGGTCGCGTACTGGGATGCCCGGATCGTGAATGGGATTGCCGCGTTTGCCATTGTAGGCGAAAACACGGGCAATGCCGATAGCACCGATGGCTTCTAATCTGTCAGCATCCTGAACGCACAAGCCAGCCGCAGAATCTAGTTTTTGACCAGTGATGCCGGATTTAGAATACGACTGATTATCTATCACATAAATAATTTCTTCTATTTGTTCATCAGGAATATTGAAGGTGGCTAAAAACTTACGCAATTTAAGCAGTGATTTTTTGGCATTAGCTTCGCCGATTACTTTCCAGTCACTGGCTTCATGTAGCAGGGCCATGAGTTCGGTCAGGAAAAGATCAGCGCCTTCTTGTTTAGCGATTTTTAGGGCGACGATACGCACGCGGTTGATATGGTACCAATCGTGAGCGGATTTTTCTCTGGCCAGAAGCTTGCGGACGTAGTTTTCGACAGCGGCCACAGTGTCTTTTTTCTCCTGGAGCGATAGGTTAGCCATGCCCCAATTCTATTTGGTTTGGCCCATTAAGTGCAATATACTTACGGGTATGTTTAAAGTGGTTAAGTCTGTCGCCAAATCCGCGGCTAAGGGCGTGATGCAAGATCCGGAAGTGCAAAAAATCGCGGCCAAACATCCGCGCGCGGCGCAGTTTATCAAAAAACGGCTGACGCCGGATGAGGAGTTCGGCCTACATTTAACGATTGGTGTGCTGGTGACGGCGCTGTTCATGTATTTCTTTTTCAAAGTGCTGCAGGATTTGATCGGACAAGAAATGTTAGTGCAGGCAGATTTGCGGATTATTAACTTACTACAAATTTTGCGGGCACCGTGGTGGAATCACACCATGCTGCTGGTGACAGATTTAGGTGCCTGGCAGCTCATGTTTTTAGCCGTCTTGTTTGTCAGCGTAGCCTTGATCTTGCGCTCGCGCTGGCACTACGTGATCGCCTTATGGGTGTCTGTAGGCGTGGGTGAAATCTTTTTGTGGGTAGTAAAAAATGTAGTGGATCGGCCCCGGCCGCCGCTGACCAACGCTCTGCTGCCGGCGGAGGGGTTTAGTTTTCCCAGCGGCCATGCCTTCATCGCGGTATCTTTTTATGGCCTACTGTTTTACTTTTTTTGGCGCGCGGCCGGCAAAGGCAAGCTGCGTCGAGCCGCCATTATTGTGGCCGGGCTATTAGTCATCCTGGCGATCGGCTTTTCGCGGATTTACCTGGGCGTGCATTGGCCATCAGATGTGTTGGCCAGTTTTGCCAGCGGGGCGGCCTGGCTGACAGCTATTATTACGGCCTTGGAAATTAACCGGACATTTTTTCAGCGGGGCGAGGGAGCGCCGCTGTTGGCGAAAAAGCCATGGTACGTAGTGGTGATGGTTTTACTGGCGGTGTGGGTAGGGGCGTGGCTCAGTTTTTACCGCGCTTATCCCTTACCGCGCATGAATGATGAAGCCCCGCAAGCGCAAATCCAGGTGCAGCTTAGTGATGTGCCGGCGCAGCTGTTTACGACGCTGCCGCGATATACCGAAGGCGTCAGCGGACGGCGCATTGAGCCGATCAATGTGGTGTTGGTGGCTCAACCGGCACAATTAATAGATGCGTTCCGCGCGGCCGGCTGGCAAGTGGCTGACCAAGTATCGCTGCATAGCTTAGCTAATGCTGTCCGAGCGCTTGTGGGGCACCACGGCTATGCCCAGGCGCCATGCACGCCGACATTTTGGCAGACGCGCAGTAACGACTATTGCTTAGAGCAGGCCATAAATACGCGAAGTTTACAGGAGCGGCATCATTTACGGTTATGGTCTACGCCATATGTGACGGCTAATGGCGCCCGGGTGTGGGTAGGGACGGCGCAATTTGATAAATCTATTAGTCTCACTTCTAGCTTATATATTCCGACACATCAAATTGATCCGGCGGTAGATAAAGAGCGGGATACAATTGTTAAGGATTTGGTGGGCACAGGGCTGGTAGATAAGGTGCAGGTGTATCAAATGGTAGAGCCACTGCTTGGCAAAAACGCCGTGGGCAGTGAATTTTTCACAGACGGGAAGGCGGATGTGTTTTTCTTGAAGTGATATTTGGATTGACTGCCGGCATAAAAGAGAGTAAGGGTTAGATATCAGAGATGGTCTCTGGTTTAGTTTGGCTGTTGTTCTCTTGAAAAAGGAAGTTCTTATGGAAGGCCGCAAAATTGGGTGGGCATGTTTCATCGGCGGTTGTGTGTGCTCGGCGGTAGCGCTGATGGTGACGCCGGCCTATTGGTGGCTGGGGTTGCTGGCTGGCTTTGCCGGTGGGTACTTCGGATACGAATTCCGGGAAGTGTTACGAATGGTGCCCAGGGCTTGGGGGGTGGTGAAGCCGGCTTCCGGAAAAGCATGGCGTGGTCTTGGTTCTCTTGCAGCCGAAATGGTTGCGGATGCTAGGAAGTGGCTGGGTCAACCCCATCCCTTTCTTTATTTTGGCATGCTGCTCGTGTCGCCCGGTAACGTTTGGTGTGTTCAAAGCTATACTGCTTCTGACTTCGCGCAAACCTTTGATGGGTATGGGCTTTGGGCATACGTTCTGACGATAGTAGGATGGAGCGGAGTGTTTCTATTAACAGCCGGCGGAGCAGCAGTGACTTTATCAGTGTTGGCATATATTGGTTCAAGAGGAATGGAGAAGTGCTATTTTCTACCGTTCTTTCTGGAACCTTGTGCTGTCACGGTGATGAAAGAAGTGGCTAACTTGAGAAAGAAGGGATTTGTGGAAAAACCCTTAACGTACACAAATGCGGCGCGGTGGATTATGAAGGGAGTTGGCGGGCTAATCATTTTTTGTGTCATGTGTCCCGTCTTTTTTGTTCTATGGACCTTTCAGTTTTGCTGGCACCTCTTCAAACTTATCCATAATCATAAACGGTTGTTATGTGGGGTGGATGGGATGCTGGGTGGGGCTATCAGTTATCAACTGCTGGCAGTCTCGGCCGGCTCGCTTTTGGAGCAGATGATGCTGGTGTTCTTTGGGGGATTACTCGGTGCGGGGTTGGGTGTGTTGAATTGGGAAATCGTTTCCAAACGCTTGCTCAAAGTCGTGCCAACTAATGGCTAATGCTCTGTAGGTCTGCAGATTGTTTCGGCGAGACGAGGAATTATACTCCTCCTCGCCGATTTTTTATATTTTTTGTCGGGGTGCCGGGAATTGAACCCGGTCTAAACCCACCCCATGGGCTCGTACTACCGGTATACTACACCCCGATATAGGCGGATGATACCTGGCTGCTTAAAAAAATTCAAATGAAAAAACTGACCCTTTCGGGTTAGTTTTGGTGGGTTATTTTACTTTAGCTTCTTTGTTGAGCGTGCGGATGCAGTTGACGCAAAGCAGCAGGTGTTCACCTTGGTGCTTGATTTTTTGCAGGTTAGGGCGGAAGGTCCGTTTGGCCGTGACATTATAATGACCACGCAAAAGCTTGCGGGTGTGGCCCATTTGTTTCTTCTTATCGCAATGTTCGCAGGTCTTTGCCATATGAACACTGATGATACAGAAAGGCTTAAAATTTTGCAAATCCTTTGGCAGTTTTGGGCTTAGCGCTTTACAATGCATCTATGGATACGGGATTACAAATAGCGGCCAGTATTATTGGCTTGGCGCTGGCGATCATTTTGCATGAAGTGGCCCATGGCTGGGCAGCGCTGTATTTGGGTGATCCGACAGCCAAGTATGCTGGGCGGCTATCATTAAACCCGCTTAATCACGTGGATATTATGGGTACGATTGTGGTGCCGTTGTTATTGATATTATCCGGTACGGGGTTTGTGTTCGGTTGGGCCAAGCCGGTGCCGGTGAATTACTATAACTTGCGGCATGGCAAATGGGGGCCGCTGCTGGTGGCTTTAGCTGGACCAGCCGCTAATTTTGTACAGATGCTGGTGTTTTCGCTGTTAGCGCGGTCCGTGGAGCCGAGCTCTTCTTTACCGTATTTATTTGTGACGATTGCCTTGATTAACGGGGTGCTGATGTTATTTAACTTGGTGCCGGTACCGCCGCTGGATGGCTCTAAAGTGCTGTATTTATTTTTGGAGCGGCGGCCGGAGGTGATTGCCTTCTTGGAACGGTACGGCATGCTGATCTTATTAGCCGTGCTTTTCTTGGGGCAAAATATTTTGACGCAGCTCGTGTTTGGACCGGCGCTCCGGTTAGTCAGCCTTTTTTCGGGATATAGCTTGTAAAGAAAAACCCTGAACCATTTGGGGTGCAGGGGACTGGGGTTGGCGAGGCCTTGGATCAAGCCGGTTATTTTTGTTTAAAGAGCTTTGCCAAACGCGTTCTGAGCATTGGCATGTTTATATGTAGCTCCAATTCCCATGTTGTTCTGGTTGAGTCATCGCTCCGTGTGATGCGCATTGCTCTGATCGGGTTTTGTTCCGAACTGATATGCTTGAGCACATGATCTAGCGCCGCTTTGATGCCGGCTGCGTTTTCTGAACATCCAAGCGGCGTTTCTTCTTGGCCAAGCCTACTGGTAGTAAATATTCCGCTGCTGTGATCTAGGCTGAAATCGACATTTTTTAATTCTTTATGTATGGCATCGGCTATCTTTCCAATCACCAGGCCTTGGCCATATATGGATTCTTGGTGGCTATCTGCGGCTTTTGATTTGGGTTTAGTGCGCGTGGTAGATTTCATGGCAGATGGCTCTTTCTAGTAATGGGATGTTTTAAGGGAACAGCTGACTGCTATATTGGTAGTCTTTGATTATAGGAAAGTCAATTGGCAAAATGCTAAGAGGAAAGTTTTGACTTTTATACGGAGTTCTTATAGACTATTTTCATTACACCTGGTGTGCTCGGTGTTTTCAATTTATTTATGCCAACAATCAATCAACTTTTAAAGAAGGGACGCAGCAGCAAGAAAAAGAAATCTAAGGCGCCAGCCATGTTGCGCTCATTTAACGTGTTAACTGACCGGCCGGTAAAATTGCATTCTCCGTTTAAGCGCGGCGTATGTTTACAGGTAAAGACGATGACCCCGAAAAAGCCGAACTCCGCTTTGCGGCGTGTGGCTCGTGTCCGTTTAACGAATGGTATGGAAGTGACGGCTTATATCCCAGGTGAAGGCCATAACTTACAAGAGCATTCTATCGTGGTTATCCGTGGCGGCCGGCGCAAGGATTTGCCAGGCGTGCGGTACCAAGTGGTGCGCGGTGTATTGGATGCTTCTGGAGTGGAAGGCCGCCGTCAGGGCCGCAGCCGGTATGGAGCTAAGAAACCTAAGGCCTAATTGCTATGCCACGAAAAAAGCGAGTCTATAAGAATAAGCGGTATTTAAAGCCAGACCCTAAGTTTGGTAACTTGGCGTTGTCTAAGTTCATCAACCAAATGATGCGCGATGGCAAAAAGAGCACGGCCCAAAAAGTGGTCTACGGCGCGTTGGAATTAGTGTCCGAAAAGACGAAGAATGATCCATTATTGGTCTTTGATACAGCTATGCGTAACGTGGCTCCAGTGTTGGAAGTAAAGGCTCGCCGGATCGGTGGCGCTAACTACCAGATTGCCCAAGAAGTTCGCCCAGAACGCCGCGATACATTAGCTATGCGTTGGTTGCGCGATGCGGCCCGCAGCCGGAATGGCCACTCTACCTCGGAGAAACTGGCCGCGGAGTTGATTGATGCTTCTAATAAGACAGGCGGCGCCATGAAGAAACGTGAAGATGTGCACCGCATGGCTGAATCCAACCGCGCCTTCTCTCATTTCTTGCGTTAATCTTTAGCAGCAGAATTTATTATTTTTTGATCTTTTATGGCCGCTCCCACCAAACAGTTTCCGTCAGTGCCAATTGAAAAAGTCCGCAATTTCGGCATTATTGCCCACATTGACGCGGGTAAAACTACCATGTCTGAGCGGGTGCTGTTTTACACGGGCTTGACGCATAAAATCGGGGAAGTACATGAAGGGGAAGCCACTATGGACTGGATGGTCCAAGAGCAAGAACGGGGCATTACGATTACTTCAGCGACCACGACAGCTTTTTGGAAAGGCTACCGTTTGAATTTAATTGATACACCTGGCCACGTAGATTTTACGGTGGAAGTAGAGCGCAGTTTACGCGTGCTAGACGGCGCGGTGGTGGTATTCGACGGTGTGGCCGGGGTAGAGCCGCAATCTGAAACGGTGTGGCGCCAAGCTGACGTGTACCATGTGCCCCGGATGTGTTTCGTCAATAAATTAGACCGGACCGGCGCAGATTTTTGGAAAGTTATCCATTCTATCCATACCCGCTTAACTAAGAGCACGGTGGTGATGACATTGCCGATCGGGTCAGAAGATAAATTTGAAGGGATTATTGATTTGTTATCCATGAAAGCCTTGTATTTTGAAGGCGAGATGGGCGTGCAGGTAGTGGAAAAAGACATTCCCGCTGACCTCGTAGATGATGCCAAGCTGCGCCGGGCAGAAATGGTGGAGCGTATTGCGGAAAATGATGATGCCTTAACGGAAAAGTTTTTGAACGGGGAAGAGATTTCCGTCGCCGAATTAAATGCGGCTTTGCGCCGGATTGTCATTGCCAGCAAATTGGTGCCGGTGTTTTGCGGGACGGCTTTAAAAAACAAAGGCGTGCAGCGCTTGCTGGATGCTATTGTGGAATATTTGCCAGCTCCGACCGACGTGCCGGCTATTGAAGGGACTGATCCGGATGACGCGGAAGTGAAAATTTCCCGCAAACCTTCCCCAGATGAACCGTTTGCGGCTTTGGCCTTTAAAGTGATGACGGATCCGTTCGTGGGCCAGCTTACTTTTTTCCGGGTATATTCTGGTAAATTAACGGCTGGTTCATATGTCTTGAATGCTTCTAATGGCAAGCGAGAACGCATTAGCCGTATTTTGCGCATGCATGCTAATGAGCGGGAAGAAGTGTCAGAAATTTCCGCAGGTGGGATCGGCGGGTTGGTAGGGTTGAAATACACCACCACCGGTGACACCTTATGCGCTGAAGATGCCCCGATTTTACTAGAACGCATCCATGGCCAAGACCCCGTGATCGCCATTGCCATTGAACCGAAGAGCAAGGCAGACCAAGAAAAGATGGGTATGGCCTTGAAGTCTCTGATGGATGAAGACCCAACTTTCCACGTGAAGACGGATGAAGAAACCGGCCAGACCATTATGGAAGGCATGGGTGAATTGCATTTGGATATTAAAGTAGACCGCTTGAAGCGGGAATTTGGCGTGGAGGTAACAGTCGGTAAGCCGCAAGTAGCTTACAAAGAAACCATTACCAAAGAAGTGGAAGTGGAAGGCAAATATATTAAGCAGAGCGGTGGCCGCGGCCAGTATGGCCATATTTGGCTGCGCTTAACCCCGATGGAACGGGGCACAGGCATCGAATTTGAAGATGAAGTTACCGGCGGCGCCGTACCCAAAGAGTTTATTCCAGCTGTGGAAAAAGGTATTGAAGAAGCGGTGCCGAATGGCGTGATCGCTGGGTTCCCGGTAGTAGACATTAAAGCCGTGGCTTTTGATGGCAGCTACCACGATGTGGATAGCTCGGAAATTGCCTTTAAGATTGCCGGTATTATGGCTTTTAAGGATGGTATTAAAAAAGCCGGACCGATTTTACTCGAGCCGATTATGAAAGTGGAAGCGATTACACCAGAAGAATATATGGGCGATGTGATGGGTGATTTGAACTCCCGCCGCGGCCAAATTAGCGGCATGGAAGACCGCTCCAACGCTAAAGTAATTGGCGCCACGGTGCCGCTGGCCGAAATGTTCGGCTACGCTACCATTTTGCGCTCCATGACGCAGGGCCGGGCCAGCTACTCCATGGAATTTGACCATTACGAACCAGTGCCCCGGAATATCCAAGAACAATTGATCGGTACAGCCGCAGCTGATAAGGCAGCAGGGAAGAAGTAAATAGCTAGGTATTAAAAAACCCTGAACCACGTGGGGTTCAGGGCTAAAGAAAAACCGCGAGTCCAAGAGGGCTCGCGGGTTCGTGGTTAACCAGTTCTTAGGTCATGCCAGTAATCAGCTATGCGATTAGTGGAGTGCCACATGGGAATGGTCTCATCCTCGCCTGGCAACATGTATTGCATTACGTAGGCGTCTTCAGCAGAATCGGAATAATGGTTACGCAGCACACCCGTGGCCCGGAACCCTTGGTTATGGAAGAAGAGCTGAGCAACCACGTTTGTTTCGCGCACTTCCAAGACAATTTCTTGCCGCCGTTGTTGGAAGAGTTTGGTGATGATCTTGTCGATCATTTGGTCACCGATGTGAAGGCGACGGAATCTTGGCGCCACGGCAAAATTCAGAATGTGCACTCGTCTCTTGTGGAGTTCGTAGACCATGAACCCTACCACTCTATTCTCATACTCCGCTACCGAGCCAGTGCAGTTGCGCTGGCGGAGACAATCCAGAAAATCTTCCTCCGTCCAGTTGAATTCGAAACTGGCATTTTCAATCTTTAGCACCTCCGGCATGTCACGGCGGATCATCCAGCGGAGCTGCACGCTGATTGGCTCCTGTATGTATGGAAAACCTCCCATTTTCTCTCTCCCTAGTTAGTACAAATTGGAAGGAACGACGTCTATGTAAGGTGTAAGATATCCGGCCAGCGGTGTCAATGGCTTGCGGGTTTTAAGCGGCTGCCGTACGATACTATGATGTCTTCATCTCAAACCAACGAGAACAGCGATATTAGAGAGGCTGTCGAGCCTATCTTGCGGGTGTTGTCACAACTGGGCGGCCATTTCACGTTTACCGGCCGGCAGGGGGAGCAGTTTGTGATCATTCGCAAAGATGAGCTGGACGGTATGAAGGCTGACGGCGCGAAGGGTAAGCAGCGGGAATTGCCGCTGATGAGCCGCCGCGTAGCCGGGGTTGAAGAGCAGGCTGTGCCGGAAAGCGCGGATGAGGTGCTGGATCTGATTAACCAAGATATTTCTTTATACACCAAGATGCGGCAGGAAGATGAGGCTTTGGCCCAGGAAATTTTAGCGGAAATTGAAAAAGAAGAGCCGCAATCTACCTTATTTGAGACGCCGCTCCCCCCGCCAACGCGCGTGCGGTTTGAGCCACTACGGGGAGATTTGCCACCAGAGTTGCAGGAGTAGCTAGTAGCTTGTAGAAAATGCAGAGAGCTGGTAGATTTTTCGCAGTTGTTTTAACAATTCAAGTTAGCCTTTACGTGAAGGGAGTTGGCTATGGCTGCTCGAGAATCTTCTTATGCGGAAATACAGCATAAAGTTGGGTGGGTGGTTACTCCCTTGCTGTTGGTTGTCATCGTGGCTCTGTATTTTGGGCACGCCGATGAATATTTTTTATCTAACACGCCCAAAGAGAATCTCTTGCTAGCGTTGGATCGAAGCAATGAAGACAGGACGATTCATTTTTTGTGGCAATGGGATGAGCATAGAGTACTGACTGGGCCCCAATCAATTAAGCAGGCGCTGCCAAAGGGAAAAGGGCAAATAAAAGTGCGAGTGCTGACTGTTCATTTGCTGTCTAATGCGCAGGGCGTGCCAACATATCGAGCGGTGTTGATGGAACGATTTGATACCAAGCAGCGAGCGGAGATTTATTTTCCCTTGGAGAAAGGCGAGGGTTTACATTCTTTACATCGCTTTGCGCTTTACAATGATGACGTGGGCACACTGCCATGTGCTGGTGATGAAGGGGTATTGTTTTATGATGATAGCGTTTCACCGAACGGTTTTCGCTTGAGGCTGAAAAAGCCAGATGGAGAGCCTTTTTTAGGAGATAAAAAGGCCGAAGTAGAATAATGTTACCAACCGGACCACTTTCCAGCACATTGGGATCCTAAGCTTAGAATTCCACGTGGACAAGTTGTCGCG
>JADMIO011189631.1_pt1 | contig 37701 bp, 51 predicted proteins | sample 8958161 | NCBI WGS metagenome assembly JADMIO01 (sample SAMN16585339, study PRJNA669376) | soil metagenome | isolation source: Crop rotation soil | place: USA: Cullars Rotation, Alabama | collected 2011 | reverse complement strand
CCGCGACTTCAAGTCACGTGAATTCCAAGCTTCGGATCCCACTGTGCTGGAAAGATTTCCTCGCCCGAAAGAAAACCAGATTTGACAAAGCACCAAGGAACAATGCTGGACAGAATGGACGGGCAAGCACCATGCCGGGACCCGTCCCCTCAGGTGTCGCAATTGCGGTAACAACAAATTCATCGTCCCTCACCACGCGACCGATGACTGTCTCGTCAGGTGCGCTCACTGCGGTGAAACGATAGGCACCTGGGGCGAGGTTCGCATCGGCATGCTTGAAGAAGCCGAAAAGGAGAAAGCCGCCCGACGCGCGAACCCCTACAAAGCAGCCTGAATTGGAGATTCGGTGAGGTGAATTCACAAGTCAACATTTCCTCATGTGATTTTGTGTCGATCTAACATCGCTTCTAGTGGCCGGGCTACTCCAGCCAGGGCATTTGCAATCTGCGCGCCGTAGCGGATGGTCTGCTCTGCAGTCAGCCCCCGCTTGTCAGCCGCTGCTCCAGAGTTTCGGCTTGTGAGCAACTCCATTACCAAATAGTGCAATCCGTTTAGGTGACAGATGTCATGCAGCGTGCAGATATAAGGGTCAGATAGTTTTGAGGCAGCCTTGGCTCCCCGTTCGAGCTGCACTCCAATGCGAGCAATCAAGGAAGCCAGAGGATGAGCGTTTTATCAAGGCAATGGCGCGTTAGTTAAGTGAAGGAAAGCGACAAAAGGCGACGAAGTTAGTAAAACAGTTCGGGACGAGAGGTCCGCATCCGAAGCGCCTCCTCCATCTCAGAACATACGGTATCTGAAACGACTTGACGGAAGGAGTGCCGCCATGTGTTACCCACGGAAATTCGGTTCGGCGACCTTGGTGTTGTCTTTTGCAATCGCGTACGTGGCAAACTCTCTTGCTGTCGAATTTGCTGATCCTGTGCACTATCTGGTGGGATCCGGCCCCAGGGGTGTGGTCGTCGCCGATTTTAATGGAGATGGAAAACAAGATTTGGCAACAAGTAACGTTGGCAGCGGAAACGTAAGTATCTTGCTGGGGAATGGAGATGGTACATTCCAGGCGGCAGTGAATTTCGATAGTGGACTGACGAATCCGGTGGCTCTGGCAACAGGCGACTTCAACAATGACGGAAAGCTGGACTTGGCGATTTTTCAAGCCGGAGACCCTGGTACGCCGACTACAGGTGCACTCAGCATTCTTCTCGGCAAAGGTGATGGCTCTTTTCAGGCTGCCAAGACTATGAAATTGGACGTAGCACTAGACATGGCCGTTGCCGATTTCAATGTCGATCACAAGCCGGACGTTGCTGTCGCTGATTTTGACAGCAGCTCTGGGAACCTCAGAATTCTTATTCTTATCGGAAATGGTGATGGCACATTCCAATCAGGGAAACAGCAGGCAATACTGCAGAGCACCATATCGGGGGGAGATTACTTTAGATATCTCGTGGCGGCGGATTTCAATGGCGATGCCAAGCCTGATCTAGGAGTTCAAGATTCCGGCGGAGTCAGAATCTTGCTGGGTGTCGGCGACGGAACATTTCAAATGCAGCCGGTTGCCGCAGTAAGCAGCGGGTCCAGCGTGTTAGATGTCGACCGAGCCGAGGATGTAAACGGGGATGGCAACCTTGATCTGGTGGTGCACACGATGCAGTTTACCCACAGCGGCGGATCGGAAGGCTCTTCAAGCAGGACAGATCACATCAGCGTGTTTCTGGGAAAAGGCGATGGGACGCTACAACCTGAAAAGATATCCGCCACCTCCGAATGGAGTAAGGGGAACGTCTTCGCTCCCCCGGTTGGCGATTCCATTGGCTCGCCAGTCCTCGCAGACTATGACGGCGACGGAGTGCTGGATTTAGCGTTATGGAGAACTAACCTCACCGACCACACGCAGGGCTTTGAAATTGACCTTGGAAAGGGTGACGGAACGTTTTCGGGTGCGACGACATCTTTTCCTTATTCGACGAACGCTGCACTTCTGGGTGCAGCTGGAGATCTCAACGGGGATCATTTGAGCGATCTTATTATTGGGGACCTTTCCGCGAATGCTGCCGCAGTCGTGGTGAACACAAGTCCATCGAATTTTTCACTCTCGGTCGGCGCACCGTCGCCCGAGTTGGTGTCCGCCGGACAGTCCGCCAGCTCGACAGTCACAATTATTTCGGCCGCCGGTTTCAATATTGAAGTGCAGTTCTCTTGCAGCGTGCAATCATCCGTGACGTTTGCACCGACATGTTCGTTGAATCCAACTTCAGCAACTCCCGCCGTCAATGGTTCGGCGACAACTATGCTCAGTATTAGCACTACGGCTCCGTCTTCGAGGGCGGCGTTCCAGGGCGCCCCTATCTTCTACGCTTTGTGGCTCCCTACCGGCGGACTGCTGTGGACATTCGTTGCAAGGAATCAAAATTCGTCCCGCAGGAGCCAGCTTTTCCTTGTTTCTTTAGGTTCCGTGCTTCTGGCAAGTATTGCGCTTGGGACGGCGTGCGGCGGCGGTTCACCGAAGCCTAAAAGCGGGGGTACACCCGCAGGAGCATACACTATTACAGTTACCGGAACAGCAGGGGCGACTCAACACTCGGCAACGACAGCTCTGACCGTGCAGTGAGCGGGTAGGAGGCCACCTTTTCTGAGTATGTGAGCGCGACCCCTTCGACTACCGAGACTGCTCGATGCATAGCTGCGAAACCTGGAGCAAAGTTTGAAAGCTGTTCCAGCGTGTTGTCGAACAAACCGCAAGACTACATGTTGCTGCGAGAGGGGCAGCCTTGATCGGGCTGTCGGGTGGCTGATGCAGCCGTCATCACCAAGATTCCCACGGGTTTGGGTGAATTCAAAGCCGACCAGGAGTGTATGGTAAGGTATACGGAAACTGAGGTTGGCGTGATATCCTATTTCACTCAGAAAGGCCCTTTTTGGCGGAATAAGTCCTAGAGGTGGCCGTCGCTCTTAGCCTTAGCGCGTTGTTTCTGAGTCGCTGTTCTTTCTCGTCAAGCAGGCGGTTGATTTCCTTCACCAGTTCCAAAAGTTCTTCGTGATCTTGCTCAACGGCAGCAAGGGTGCACAGCCTCTGCCATTCTTCGAGTTTCTCGCCTTTCATCGGCTCGAAATTATGAGCTCGGCGAAAACAGGTGTTTATGGCACGAACGGCCTAAGGGTTTGTACATTATGTCCTGTATCGAACTCAACTCTGAGTTCGCGTTGGCGTTGGTGCAGCCACCCAGATTGCCTGAATCTATCGCCGGGCTCCAAGGAGTAGAGCGATAGCCGGTCTCGATGCGTTTCACAACCAACGTGCTCGTTACTGAATCGAACTGGCCACGGAGGAGAAAACGTTGTTCGCGTTTGAACTAGAGGCACTCTTCCAGCATCGACTCAATCGAGGCTCAAAGCTCTCGGTCGATTTTAGGCTTTCTTCTTATTATTCGGGGTACAGCGATCTTAGTTTTCAAACACTTACAGCGACCGTCAAGCAGAGTGCCCAGAATGCCCGCATTTCGTGGCGTCATCTTCCCCCTAAACCCACACCCCATGTGCTTGGAGTGGCAGCAACCCCCGCGCTGGCCTTTTCGCCCCAATCTTGCTGCCTTATTAAGTCCGATTCCGATTCGCAGTCAGCCATTCCGATTGAAGTCTTCCACCACGAAGAACCGACCGTTATCTAGGCGAGCTTCCGGCTGACCTCTCCATCGAGAGTAAAACATCCTAGTGAGCCAGATCACGCAGCAATGTGATTCCAGACGTTTTTCATTGCCCGACTTGCTGCCTAACATCACTATGGGAGCGATGTGTATGGCAATCGCACAGTCGTCTACTTTGCAGTCGGTGTCGCACTACCGGATTCTCGAGCATTTGGGAAGCGGCGGCATGGGCGTTGTCTACAAGGCGGAAGACACACAATTGAATCGTTTGGTTGCGATTAAGTTCCTGCCGGACGAATTGGTCCACGAGCGTTCAGCCTCAGAACGTTTTCGGCGCGAAGCGCGGATAGCTTCCGCATTGAATCACGCCAATATCTGCACTATTCATGAGATCGGTGATTATGAGGGCCGGCCCTTCATCGTTATGGAATTGCTCGAAGGGCGGACATTGCGGGAAGTGTTGCAGCGCGAACGTATAAGCTGCGAGCGGCTGGTGAATATTGCAATCGAGATTGCCGATGCACTGGCCGCGGCCCACGGTAAGGGCGTGACACATCGCGATCTCAAGCCTGGCAATATCTTCCTCACCGCTGGCGGACATGCTAAATTGCTCGACTTCGGTCTAGCGAGGTACGGGGCCGAGGGCATTCTTTCTAACTCGAAATCGACCGTCAGCCAAAGCCGCCTCACTACCTCAGGCACCGCACTGGGCACGGTCGCGTATATGTCGCCAGAGCAGGCCTTGGGAGAGGAGACCGATGCTCGCAGTGATCTCTTCTCTCTTGGTGTAGTGCTCTATGAAGCGGCAACTGGTGAACTACCCTTCCAGGGAGAGACCTCGGCGGCAATTTTCGATGGCATACTGAATCGCGTCCCGATTGCTCCTCGCCAGCTGAACTCGCGCATACCCGTTCAATTGGATCGTATTATTACCGCCTGTCTTGAGAAAGAGCGCGAAGTCCGATACCAGAGCGCTGCAGAGCTGCACGCCGAATTGAAACGGTTCAAGCGCGATACTGAGTCAGGAAAGATTGCAACTCTGGCAGGACTGGAATGGCGTAGGCACAAGCGACCGATTGCCTGGAGTGCTGCATTAACTCTCGTGTTATTGGTATTTTTGGGATGGCTAGCAACTTGGCTTAGGCCCGCTCCTGAGGTGAGGGTGGTTGGAATCAGTGAATTGACGCGTGCGGGGCACGCGAAAGATAGCCTCGTCTCCGATGATTCCCGCCTCTACTTTACCGAAACCGGGATGTACAAAATGGGGGTATTTCAAATATCAGCGACTGGAGGCGAAGCGTCGGAGATTCCAACGACCTTCCCGGTATTGAGGGTGCACGCGATCTCGCCCGATCGCTCTAATTTGCTTGTGACCGGTTTCACCAGCGCTAGGGCAAAAAGCGCGTTGTGGTCGGTTCCTCTTCCTGCCGGTTCTCCTCGGCGTTTGGGCGAGATCTACGGCGATGAAGGTGACTGGTCTGCAGACGGGACGAGACTGGCTTATGTTGATGGCGACAGTATATACCTTGCAAAGGCAGATGGAAGTGAGCCGCACAAACTGCTGAGCGTCTCCGGATTCCCTTCGGAAGTGCGATTCTCTCCTGATGGCCAGCGGCTGCGCTACACACTGTACGACCCCACCCACAATACCGCCGCACTCTGGGAAGTGCGTGTAGACGGAACTACCGCGCATCCTTTGCTGCCGGGCTGGAACAATCCGCCGGCGCAATGCTGTGGGCGCTGGACTGCGGACGGCCGTTATTACATTTTTCAGGTGAAACATGGGAGATCAGATTTGTGGGCGCTCCGCGAGACCGCAACTTGGTTACCAGTACGCCACACCATGCCTGAGCGACTGACGTCAGGACCGATCTCCTTTGCTGATCCGCTTCCTAGCCTAGATGGCAAGCGCATATTTACTTTGGGCACCTTGCAACGTACTGAACTGGTTAAGTACGACACCGCCAGCCAGCATTTCGTACCTGTGAATAACGGAGTTCCGGTGGGTGAGGTCTCGTTTTCCCGAGATGGGCAATGGGTCGCATGGATCCTCTTTCCGGATGAAACACTCTGGCGTAGTCGACTCGATGGCAGCGAACGGGTGCAGCTTACATTTAGCCCGAACATCGCGTTCCTTCCGCGCTGGTCGCCGGATGGTCAAAGCATCGCGTTTGTTGCAGCCGAGCCTGGAAAGCCCTGGAAGATCTTCATCGTCCCCTCGAGTGGGGGCCCGGCGCGTGAACTCGTGCCCGAAATACGAAACGAAATGGATGTGGACTGGTCGGCTGATGGCAAGCAGCTAGTCTTCGGACGGTTAGCGGAGCAGTTTCCGATGGAGTCCATCAATATTCAATTGTTCGATCTAGCGAGTGGCCACCTTAGCACGTTGCCTGAATCAGACAATCTGTTCAGCCCCCGTTGGTCGCCCGACGGTCGCTACATTGCGGCTCTTACCGCAGATTTCAAGACTCTGCTACGGTTTGACGTACTTTCTCGCAAGTGGTCGAAATGGGTGGAGACTGCTGACAGCATGATTTCATTCCCGGCATGGTCGGACGACAGCAAATACGTCTATTACGAAAATGACAATGAGTATCGGCGAATTGCGGTTGACAAAAGCAAGCCAGAAGGGATCGTCGGCTTTAAAGACATCCGCCTGTTCAATGGCAGATGGGGGCGCTGGGGTACCGTCGCTCCCGGGGGCGCGCCGATGTTCGTGCGCGATATCAGCACCGAGGAGATTTATGCCCTGGACATCTCCTTGCCTTAGAGAATTACTCAAGTCCATTGCACACAACATCCTCATCGAAGATCGAAGGAGCATGCGATTCAAATGGCCCAATTTCCGGGGACAGTCAATCCTGCAACTCCACTGCATGCGATCGGAATGGCAACAATTCCTTTTCTCCTGACTTCTCCGACCGACCGTGCGCTGAAGAAAAGTACATTCAAACACCATCGGACTCTGATTACCTTTGAACAACGGTCTCCACATTCTGGCAAACAGCTCTTAGCATGTTCCGTCGTGTGCCATAGTCATTCTGGTGCAAATGATTAGGTGCACTAATTCGCATAGCGGATCAAAGACGTCGCGCGTTCGTCGGAAAACGGAAAAATTCCTATGGAACGGCACTTTTTCAACGAGAGCGAAATGGCGCTCTTCTCTGAGTGCATGCCTAAGTGTGCTCAAAAACGTCTCGACACCGCCGACATTGTCAGAGACGCCTGATTACAACTTTTGACCTAATCGATTTGTCGCAACTCCTTCTTTGGGACCCAAACTTGCGTTTGATTTACTCATCTTGTGCGGGGATAATTCGCAGATGGATCTGCGCTGCTTCGACTAGCGCAGTTTTAGAATGAACACGTCTGAGCGAGGTGCGCCATCAGCACCGACGCCAAGCTGTCCATCCCAATCCGACGTAAAGAGAACCAGCGGCCGTCGCGCGAAATGCTTCCCGAGGGCTGAGTATTAAAGAACGGATCTATCCATTTGGCACGGTTGTGAGCGAATCGCCAAATGGTTGATGCGACGCCATCGGTCGCCACACAGAATATTTCTCCTGCGTACGGACGATCGATCGAAGATTCACCTTCATAGTTGTAGTTAGATGCACACACGGGAGTCGTATCACCAGGAAGATCATTGTTCCATGTGAAATGAAGCGGATAATCGAATTGGCGCGGTAAGGGATCGGGAAAGACCAACTCCGTGATCTTCGCCAAGCTGTTCAATGGTCGTTTCGCCACCTGCATAGCACCGGTCACAGCTGGACCATTAACGAAGCTGTTGTATCCGAGGACGCCGTATCCGTTGCATTCCCGATCTCGCGGACCGTGATAATAGCAGGGCGTCACCGTCAGGGTGGCCAGATCTCAGAAATAAAGCCCGGTAAAATCGACCAGGATGCGAACGTAGCGCCCATTTTTCGAAAGGTACGCGTGCCGAATGGGATATCGATCAGTCATTGTGACAGTGCCTGCTGGTCCCCACTGCCCACCCACTTCGCCGGTCTCGGTATTGTACCAGCGACAACCGAGTTTCTTGTCATAGATGACGATAAACATGTGGGCTCCGGCGTGCGGACCACCTTCTGAAATAGCAAATCGGGTGTCGTTGCTTGACGTCATGAGGTCGTCATCACTTACGACGCCCGGCGCACTCTTAAGAGCTGGGTGTGTCTCGCACGTGGTTGTATCGACGACAGTCATGCTAGTGTTCGTGGAGAAACTATATTTACTAATCGTGAGCGGCGCTCTTGCGGTTGTTCCATAAACCAAATCAGGATCACTCGAACTGAAGGTTGCGTAACGAAGCGGCAAGACCAGGCCCTGTCCAGGTGTGACATTAAGCAATGACCCTACTTTCATGCTCATCGGATCGAAGGTGAAACCGTATAGCCAACCACCGCTCCCGGCAACATAGAACTTCTTGGTATCACTACTCCACATATCGGTTTCGCCATTCCCAACTGTACGCAGGAATGTTCCTGGCCGTCTGGTGTTTGTGGTCTCATCCGTCACACGAATCATCCATGTGTGAAAATCGGGGTCTCTAAATAAGATTCTGCGCTGGGGAGGAGGCATCGGGGTTTTGTCGTGAGCAGAAAGATCAGAGCAATAAGAGTCGGCATTTTTAGATTCACCATCGGCCGTTCCCTCGGGGAACAAATCGATAGCATATGCCAGATTTGCACGCCGGGGAATCCAAATGGTCCCAGAATCACAGTTTGCCTTAGCCGGTTGGAACACTGACCTGAAGCTTGCCCTCGGAACCGAATCGCTATTTAGAGCATTCGTTCCCCGTTCTGACTTTTCCCGAACTGCCAGGACAATGTTTTGTTAACCTCAAGAGGTGCAAGAGCAAGTTTCCGAGCGGGTAAGGGCATTGAGGGACGAAATAGTGAAAATTCGCTTAGAAGAGAGCCTATACCGCAAGTCGAGAAAGACGGCCACCACAGCGTACGAGCATGAGAAAAGAATACAGCGCTTACGTGAAATCATGGAAGAATTGGGAAATCTTACCGACTGGAAGAAGCAGCCATGAATGTCGGCGAAGTCCATGCGAAGTTTGCCCCTGCCGGCGTTCTCAGCGTATTGACTGATCACATCACCACGCCTTGCGCCCTCGCGAGGCTTAAGTCTCGCCTGTGATTCTCGCCTTTCGCGCATGTGATTGAAGTCTTCTCAGCCCCTGCCGATGGGACACAGCAGGAGGACTTTATGCATCCATGTCTGGTGCCCCGCTGCCCAATATCTCCGCATGTCCACCGATCACCAGCAGTATTCGCTGGTCAACCAAGCTGATGCCATCGCACGCTATGCCGCGAAGGAAGGATTTCACATTGTCAAGACGTACTCCGATGCGGCGCGAAGTGGACTGCAACTAAAGAATCGTTCTGGACTGAAGCAGCTTCTCAAGGACGTGATGGAAGGTCATCTTGAGTTTCGGGTGATTCTCGTTTACGACATAAGCCGCTGGGGGCGTTTTCAGGATACAGACGAAGCAGCACATTACGAGTATCTGTGCAAATCGGGCGGCGCTCCAATTCATTACTGTGCAGAAACCTTTGCGAACGATAACAGCGCTGCGGGGATGATCATGAAGTCCCTGAAGCGCACTATGGCGAGGGAATACAGCCGAGAGCTTAGCGTCAAGGTGCAAACAGGAATGTTTAGGCTTGCAAGCCTAGGTTTCAGAGTGGGTGGACCAGAGGGTTACGGCTTAAGGCGACAGTTACTTGATATAAATGGAGTTCCTAAACAAGTTTTGAGGCCGGGCGAATGCAAGAGTATCACAACGGATCGTGTCATTCTGACACCGGGACCGACCGAGGAGATCAAGATTGTGCGACAGATCTACCGGGAATTTGTAGAGAAACAGCGGAGTGTGCGTGGAATCGCGATGGCCCTAAACCAAAAAGGTGTGCCGTTCCGAAGAGGGACGAAATCGGACTCTCAGCACGTAAACCGAATTCTTCGCAACCCACATTATTGTGGCACTCAAGTGTGGTCACGGACCACCTCAGTTCTGTCCACGCCGATGAAGAAATTACCCCCGGAAAGGTGGGCGATTTGCCCGAATGCGTTTCGGCAGATCGTTTCCCAAGACCTCTTTGACGAGCCCAGGCAAGGTTCACCAGCTTCACCTGGAAATTAACGGAAGATCAACTGCTCGAAAAGCTCAGGGAAGTTATGAAGGCCAACAATGGCAGGATCAGCCTCGAAATCATTAATAGCTCGCCGCTGTGCCCATCCGGCAGAACCTACTACAAGCGATTCGGTGGGCTTGCGAATGCATATTTGCGGGTTGGCATCCTCAGACCAAACCTGGTTTCCACTCTCTCGACCCGGCAAACCATAACTTTGGTCAGAAAACAGATTGTCGAAGCATTTCTGAAAGCGTTTCCCGCGGAGTTGGAGGAGGTGAGCCGTCCTCAATTGCGCTCTCTGTTGAGAGTGCGCGAGACAGGTCGATTAGTTGCAGTCAGGCTGGCCTTGTCGCACGCCAGTCGATATGGGGGAAGCTACTGGCTATTGGATTGTCATCAGGACCGTCCAGAGGAACGCGACAGGGCGACTGTGGTTGCATTTCTGGATAGCAGCAACGACATTGACCATATGAGAATCTTTCCGTGCATGGATTTCCGAACCAAGAGCATCCGTCTCTACAAGCATGACAGTTGGGTCGAAACTGGCATCCGTCTCAAAGGAGTATCCGATTTTTTGAATATCCTGGAGAAAATTGATTGATCCATTACAGCGCCACTTGAATGCCATTTGCCGATACAAACACTCCTCGCGACGCATGCTTCAGGAAATGGAAGCTCCTAAAAGACGTTTCGCTGGATGATTATTTTCAGCTCCCTGATGGCAGATTGAAGAGCTCGACGCTCTGTTGGGGCTAGGCGTGTATTAGCTTCAAGTAAGGTCAACTCGCGTAATCGAACGATGGCTTCGGCGACAGCATCAGCAATGGGTAAATCTCTTCGGCACAGTTCAAGGTTATTTCTGCGTTTCATTGTGTTAAAGCCTAGCAGAATCGATGTTTTAAGAGCAGCCTCATGAAAAACCAAAATCGCTGAGAGTACCTCACAAATCAATGCACGGCATGCACTCACTGACCTGACCTTCATGAGTTGATCTCGGGATCCGCAGGGGCCAGCGCTCCACCCATGCTTTTGCCCATGAAGAGGCCATATGCCATTAGGCGGGCGTTTTCCCAGAGTCCTGCGCAGAGCCGCCCGGCCGGCTATCTATATGACAGAGAACGAGAGCAGGAAGCCGAACAGGGAAGTCTAAAACTTCAACGGTTCCCTGGAGGCAGATAATGTCGCCCTTGTTGATGACTTTGCTGGCTTCGTCGAAGTCATTTTGCTCTCATACCAGTGAGGGCAGTCCGCTTCAATTTAGTGCATGCTCCCTGAACAATAGCAGTCGGCGTAACATCGACATTTCAGCAACCACCTTGGTGAAATCGATGTTTCGTCAACAGAAATGCGAATAAACTCATGCAATGCCTGGTGGTGGCCGCAAAACGCACGATTTTTCGTTCGGGAAACCGCTCCCGCTGACCCTGATCGAGATTGCATCCATAATTTGCTTCATCAATCCGCCGGTGTGTTCGGGCTTCATAGCTGGCGTGGAATTGTCCCACAGTTGGAATAGCTGTTGCTTACGTCATCGCGTATTCGCTTATAGTGCGCCATTATTAGCAGATTGGTCACGGCGATCAGGAGGATCGTTATTGGTGTAAACGCCTTCCATGAGAAGGTCGGTCAGAGTCAAGTGGGTAGGTTTTGTTGTCCGTAGGTCAAGTAGTTTCTCCTCCGCCGAGTAGCCACTGTCGCCATGCTTCCATACGCACTCTCAAGGAGCGATTCGTTCGCTCGGTGCAGGTTGGGCGTTCTCGTTTCAGCCGGTGCTGCCATCTGATTAACGCTCTGTGGTTCTGCTCTTCAAGAGTGGAACCCGGGCCAGGCGATTAACGCAGTCACCGGAACTCGGCTTTGGCTTTTCGTCTTCTTCTCTTCTTGGAACGGTGTTGGGTTGTCTTTCGTTTTTACCCTGCCGCCGCAACTGTGGTTCGGCTGCTGTTGTGCAAAGGCACCCACACTTCTCCGCTCACCCATAGGTGATGCAACAGTACTGCGAGCTTGCGCGCCGTAGCCACGATGGCTCGCTTCTTGGCATTGCGCCCACCACGCTCCGCCAGCTTCAACCCCCAGCGCCTGAGATCGCAGTCGATACCGAACGGCCCCAGAATGTGTTGCGCGCCTTGCACCAGCAGGGTACGCAGATACAGGTCGCCTTCCTTGCTGATGCGCAGCTGCGGATCGCTCTTGCCGGACTTCCGCGGCTGCAGTCCCAGATAGCTGCCCACGTCGCGGCTCTTTGGAAAGCGATGCGGATCTCCCAGCGTGAGCAAGAAGGTCAGCGCGATCAGCGTGCCTACACCCTTGATCTGCTTCAGCAGCGCCACTGCGGATAACTCTGTTCGGCCAGCGCTTCGATCCGCTCGTTGTACTCAGAGATTTGTCCGCTCAGCTCTTCAATCGCCGACAGCAGCGGTCCCAGCGCAGCTTGCAGTGCCGGGCTCAGCGTTCCGGCTTTCTCCAGATTCATGTTCCGTATGTTGCACCCGCGCAGCCGCTCGCCGTAGCTCTTGGCCAGACTGCGGGCCGTGTTCACCAGTGCCGTTCGTGCTCGCACCAATCCAGCTCGCGCCCGAATCAGCGTGAGATCCGCCTGCGCTTGCGCACTGCGGTGTTTCACCGGACACAACAGTTGGGGATCAATCCTTGCCAGCCGCGCCAACGTCTGCGCGTCCAGCCGATCGTCCTTCTTCCGGCTTTCCCCGATCAGCCGCACCTTCCGCGCATTCGCCACAATCACTTCATGTCCCAACTCGCTCAGCAGACGGCTGATCCATGGTGAATGGGTCCCGGTCTCCAGTGCAATCCGGCTGCGCGACATCGCGCCGAATACCTCAGCCAACGCTTTCGGCGTCGTTCGCACTCGCTGTTCCACTTGTATTTGGCCCACTTCATCCAGCACGCAGTACCAACTGTTGCGATCTCCCAGATCCAATCCGATGGTCACTCGGTGCTGCCAAATATTCCTGCTCTGCTCAGCCACTGCGATGCTAACCTTCTTCATTGCCGGTCTCCTTTATCTCTTGTGCCTTGAGCACGTCGATAACTTGGGAGCGTACACCGCATCCCGTCCGGAGACCGGCCTTCTCCCTCGAAAACACTCTGCTCAGGCGGTTCGGGGTTGAAGTGTCACTGAATGCCCGAGACCTTCCAAACGCTTCACCAGGTATCGCTTTAAACCGTCTGCGTGGAGTCGGTCGAAGTAGTTTCCGCCGAGGTCGCTGTAGACGCAGCGCTTGCGTTGGAGGTGATATCCGATGACCAAGATGCTGTGAGCAACGGCAATGATGGCGCACTTCCTGCCTCGCCGAGCGGCAAGCTTTTTAAACTGAGCGGAGAGATAGGTATTCTTCGTGCGAGCCGCAGCCCATGCGGATTGACACGCCATACGACGTAACCATGGACTGCCTTTGCGGATCTTACTGCTGATCCGCTTGCCTGCACTCTCGTTATTTCCAGGACACACGCCGGCCCAACTAGCCAGATGCGCTGCAGTCGGGAACGAAGTGCAATCCGTGCCTATCTCCGCGATGAAGCTCCAGGCGGCCACTCGATCCACGCCCGGAACCGTAATCCAACGATTCAAGGCCTCCGCCAAGTCGGGGTGCTCTTGTCCAAGTTGATCGAGTCGAGCGTCCAGCAACTCCATCTCAGTTTCGATAAAACCCAGTTGGCGAAGTAAGCTCTGTAAAAGGAAACGATGATGCTCACGTACCTTGCCTTCCAAAGCTGCCTGTAGCTGAGGAATCTTTAGTCGTAAGTGACCGAGGGCAAGATCAGCGAGTCGTTCGGAACTCTCTTCTCCCCCGATGATAGCCTACAGAATGGCTCTGCCACTCTTGCCCAACGTGTTGCTGGCCACGCTTGCGAGCTTGATATTGGCATCCTCGAGGACTTTTTGAATCCGGCTTGCAATCCGAGAATGTTCCTGCGACAAGCTAGTCCGTGCCCTGGTGAGATCACGCAGATCGCGAATCACCACCGGTGGTATGAAGCTTCCCCGCAGAAGTCCGTGTTGCAAAAGCTCTGCGATCCACTGACAGTCTTTCGTATCTGTCTTGCGTCCTGGAACTGCCTTGATGTGCTGTGCGTTGGCCAGCAGGATGTGAAAATGACCTTCGAGAACATTCCACACAGGCTTCCAATAAACACCTGTGGATTCCATGGCCACGTGCTCAACGCCGAACTCCTGCAACCAAGCCACCAGTTTGCAGAGTTCGCGTGTCGTGCATCCGAAGCGACGAATCTGCTTCTGTGGTCTGCCGGATTGAGCTACCAAAATACAAGCGGTGATGGACGACTTGTGCACGTCCAGTCCGCAGCACCGACGGTACAGAACTTCCATGGCTGCCTCCTTCCGCCGTGCAACGTAAGGATGCTCAAATCGCGAAAATCTCCCTCGCGTGCTCCTCTCCGAAGAAAGGGCGACAGTCCGTTGTTCTTAACGGCATCCAGGGTCAAACTCATCCGCGGGCTCTTGGGCTCCACTAAGGCGAACGACCTCATACGTCCACGGCTTCGCTCAGCCTAACTCGTTTTCATTCGCCGTTGTGCCAGAGAGGCATGTAGAACTCATCCCATCTGATTCCAAGATTTTGGAACAGCCACCCTCGTCATGTGTGAGACATAACTCCTCAACCCAGACCGGAATCAGTTTCGAGCTCCATTGCGTATTAGGATCTTGGCGGCTGCAATGTCCGTATCAGACGAATACTGCTGAGGACAAAGCGCTGACTCAAAGGTTTTCTGCCATCCCGACATTGCTATTGATGTGGGATTCCAGAATTGCAACGTATTTTCCATTGCGCGAAGGAACGGGCCCAGCCTGGCCAGACAATACCCATTGCCAGATCTCTCCGGCCAAGTCTACATACAGCAAGCTTTGGCTCAGAGTTGTGGGATTGCTGCCCACAAACAGACCTTTTGCATCCGCCGCAAATCGACGGAATGAATCCAGCGCCCTGAACTAATTCGTCAGGGCTTCCTAACAGTTACGACCTCGAAGGTTGTAGCGGTAGGCGGAAAACCGGTATCGTATTTCGCATTAACGGCAACAAGTCGATCGCCGAACCTGGCTACCGTTGTCGGCGCCTCGAAATCCGGGCTGGTAATAACCGCTATTACGGTTCCAGTGGACAGGTCCGAGCTGAGCTCGATTTGCGCGATTTGGTTTAGATCCACCTGCACGGCGTATACCCGACCGCCGTCTAGAAGGATGCCGTCTACTGCGGGGACAGCCACTCCATTGATAAGCTTGCTGACACCAGTGATTGGATCGACGGTTAGGATTGCGCCCAAACCAGAGTGTGACACGATAAGTGTCTTCCCGTCGGGTGTCGCAGCGATTCCATTCAGATTTGGAAAACCGGACAGATCGGCAGCCGGCCCGGTAACGACAATGGTTCGTGGCTTGCCTCCAGGTGCAATTGGAATCCTATAGATATGAGGCAGTAAAGAATCTGTGAACCAGGCGGCATCCTCCGTGACGACAACGTCGTTGATCATCCCACCGAGCTGGAACGTCGCCAGATCTACCCCACTCTGGAGATCGTAAACGTATGCCTGACCTGTAAACCCCCCGGCCACGAAGAGTAGCCCGTGACGAATATCCGCTTTCAGGCCGACTGCTTGCCGTCCGCTCGGCGGATGGATGAATCGCTCGACCTTGCCTGTACGTAAATTTCCCCGGAAGATATCGCCAGCCAGGAAGTCGCCTGCATAGAAAATTGAACCCTGTCCAATCGCAATACCCTCCGCCGATCGTGCCCCTGGCAGCACGATCGTGTTCGGGAAATCAGCTGTGGGTGCGCTTAAGTTTTGCCCCGAAACGAATGTGACTGTAGTTACCAACATAATTGCAGCGGTGATCGCGGCAGGGATGTGTGACATCTTTGGACGAAGCGCAACATTGGACTCGCAAACGGCTTGCCCTTGTGAATTGATCTCGGTTCTAATGGTCATCTCGAACACTCCTTTCGGGCCATTCGAAGCCAAACTGACGGAAACGACCCGTGGCCATCCTGAAGAAATTCATTACACGAGGCCATGGAGAAGTTGTGGAGATTTTGTGATTATGTAAGTAGCTAGATCTTCAATAGTTATGGCATGCTCTACTGCCATGTGATGGCATGAACCCACCATACCCACGAGAAATCGTTCGCTTTGCTCACTTCGAACTTGACACTGCCGCTTACGAGCTGCGGCGTAAGGGACGGCCGATGCGTCTTGAGCGGCAACCCATGGACCTCCTCATCTTGCTCGTTACTCGGCGCGGTGAGCTGGTGACCCGAGACGAAATCATCGCAAGGCTTTGGGGGGACGGCATCTTCGTCGATGTTGAAACCGGCATAAACACCGCGGTTAGGAAGATTCGGCAGGCCTTGAACGATTCGTCCGATAACCCAGCATTCGTTGAGACGGTGATGGGCAAAGGATACCGCTTCGTCGCAAGTGTCGAGGCGAAGCACTCTCCTGGCGGTCGCGAGACAACGATCATGGTGGCTGTATTGCCGTTCGTGAATCTCAGCGGCGATCCGTCACACGAGTACCTTGCCGATGGTCTGACCGAAGAGATGATTGCGTTGCTCAGCCAGCTCGACCGCCAACGCCTTAGGGTCATTGGACGACGGTCGGCGATGTCGTATAAGTGCAGCCCCAAGCCACTTGCGACTATCGGTACCGAATTGAACGTAGAATTTATTGTCGAAGGTTCGATTCGCAATCTCGGAGATCGATGGCAAATTCGGTGTACGCTGAACCGCGCAAGCGATCAGGTGCAGTTATGGTCGCATTCATACCATTGCGACCTGGTGAGCATAGCGCCGCTGCAGCATGAGGTGGCCTTTGCCATCAGCGAACAGGTCCAGCTGCACGTCTCGCCTGAGCGATTGGAATCAGTTGCCCGACGCCATAGCGTGGAAACGGCGGCGTACGACTTGTACTTGCGCGGCCGCCGTTTCTGGAACCAGTTGACACCTGCGACGACACGTCTCGCAATCGAATACTACAACCGTGCTACGGATATCGATCACGATTATGCGTTGGCGTGGGCGGGTCTTGCGGAAGCATTTGCCTCCGCACCGATTAATGGAGACGCGGACCCACGCATTATGTGGCCTCGAGCAAGAGATGCGGCCGAAAGTGCTATTCGCGCGAATCCGAGCCTCTCGGAAGCGCAACACGTTTCGGGACAGGTAAAGTGGTTTTTCGACTGGGATTTTTCGGCCGCGGAGACCGCCTTTCGTAAGGCGGTCGCACTCGATCCCAGCAACGCCTGGGCACACACGATGCTAAGTCACGCTGTTTCACAGATGGGGCGCCATAAAGAAGCTGGCTTGCTGATGGAGCGGGCTTTCTTGCTCGAACCCCTCTCACCGCTTCATCAAACCATGTGGTCCCAAGTGAGTTTTCAAGCGCGAGATCACGAGCAAGCTGCCGAGCGTGCAAGACGAGCCATCGTAATTGATCCTGAATTCTGGGTTGGCTACATGATGCTGGGCCAGGCGTCCGAACAGCTCAACGAAATGGATATTGCACTAGATGCGCTGACAACGGCAACACGCCTCTCCGGTGGAAACAGCAAGCCAGTTGGCTTGAAAGGGTACATACTGGCAAAGATCGGACAAATCAGACCCGCACGCGAAATACTCATTATGTTGGACGAACTTTCACGAACTAGGTACGTACCGCCGTATGCCCCAGCGCTCATCTATGCTGGGCTACAGGAAGACCAGAAGGTATTCGAGGCCCTTGAGCGTGCCTACAAATCTCGTGATGTCCATCTGGTCTTCTTGCCGGTCGATCCCAAGTGGGACCGCTTTCGAGCCGAGCCTCGCTTCGAAGTTCTGCTTCAACAGTGTGGGTTTGAAACAGACCACCAACCGAAACCGCAATAGATTGCGTTCTGTTTCGGGTGGATGTCAACCATTCGGAGCTTACGCGATGGTTGGCGAAAATGTATGGTCCGCTGCCGAAATAGCACAGCCCAGGCAATGCGCGCCAACTTGTTCGCGATCGCTACCACCACCTTGTTGCGGAGTGCACACTGCGCGAGGCGGTGCACCGACTGCCTTGCCTCTCTTGTCCCGTCCGCTTTAACCACGTGTGAACTTTTGCCAACGCGATGAAATTCGAATCCGATTGGGGTTTCTCTGCTACTGAGACCGGTCGGATTGCGCTGGCTAGGTGTTTACAACCAAACCGCACGTGCAAAGCGCACAAAAGGAGCTGTCGCATTTCCTGCGTCAGGGTTAACGCTTCTATGCTTAATCTCGCTATAAATGGCGAGGTGTATAGTGATGGACTGGCGGCAGCGAGCCGGTGTCTCGACGCTGGTTATGGGGATCGGTTGGGCCTAGTTTTCACTTTATTGGCGAAACCGATTGATTTCGTCAGTTAGCTGAGGGCTCGCGGTTTCGCAGTTGCCTCGCTCCTAGCCTCTGGCTCAACCTTGAGCCAGTGGCCACCGTCGTGCCTGCCCACGATCTCCGCGCGGCTGTTGCGTTACAATTCTGCTCGACCGGAGGGCACGATGGAGTTGAGTCGACGTGATCTTCTCAGCAAATGTGTAGCGCTAGGGGTCGTGAAATTAGGTGCAGGATTGACCGTCATGACCGCGTTCAGTTCTTGGGTGAGGGCAGAGACTGCTCCGCGCCCGGCTACCCCCACAGACCAGCTGGGCCCGTTTTACAAGAAGGGAACCCCGCAATCCCGCGGGCACTCCGCCATGTTGCGCGCACCAGGTGATCCCGGACTGCAGCTGGCAGTCGCTGGAACGGTATATAACAGGCGCGGGGAGTTTCTTCCGGGGGCAAGAATCGAGGTTTGGCAGACAAACCATCAAGGTAAGTACGACATCACGGGCTATCGCTACCGTGGGTTGCTGCGCGCCGGAGAGAACGGCGAATACGACTTTCAGTCGGTGTTGCCGGGACACTATCCAGCGCGCAAGTGCCAGCACATCCATTTTCTGGTGCAAGCCGAGGGACATAAACCGCTCGTCACTCAGATGTATTTCGGCTCCGATCCGGTGTTCAAAGGCGATCCATCGAAGAACATGAACGATGATTGCCCGTCCGTCGAATTGGTGCGACCTATTTTGCTGAGCGATCAGGCTACTACTATGGGTGCGAGTGCCACGTTTGAACTGGTGCTGGAGCCGCGATGAGGAGAGCCTCTGTAGCGATTGTCTGGTTGGTGTCCTTTGCCTTAGGCGACGCCAGTTCCGCACAAACCGTAAAGCCTATGGCAAAGCTGGACACATCTGGTGACGTCTACTTCGCAGTCGCCTGCGCGGGCGGCGAAAGTATCGCCGCCGTGGATCGGGCAAACGAAATTCATCTCTGGAATCTGGCAACCGGGATGCAAAAGTTGTTAAAGGACGGCCTGGATGCGCAGGTCGACCCCGGAGCACTTGCCTGTGACCAAAAAGTCATTGCAGTCGGCTCGACACACGGAACCGTTACGCTGCTCGATTTCGATGGGCAGATGAGGCGCCACTTCGATCTGAAGGAGGAGGTGACCGGGCTGGCCCTCTCGCCCGATGGGAGCAAGCTGGTCGTCAGCACCGCAAATTCCCCGGTGCAGATATGGGACGTGGCCAGCGGTTCGCGCGAGTGGAGTGGAACCACTTCATTCGGTAACACGTACAGTGCCCGCATCAGCCCCGATGGTAGATCTGTCTATGCCGCCGACGGAGACACTTACGTACGTGCCTACGACATGAAAGGGAAACTGATCTACGCGGCGGAGGGCGATCTACTGGAGCCCTTTGACGTGAGCGTTTCAGCGGACGGAAAAACACTCGCTGTGGCTGGTGCTGAAGGAACGATTGAGTTGAGGGAAAGCGCGACGGGGAAGATTCTGAAGAAATCTACGAGCTGCGGTAATCCTATCTTTCTGGTCACAATATCGCCAAGGGTGCTCACCGTTTTGGCGTTCATTTTGGATGCGTCGAGTTTACATCCCGCAGGCATTGGTTACTGGAACGCAAACGGCACAGAACTGAAGCAACTGGCCGTCGATCCGAAGTCGGTGATCGGTATGGGAAGCGATGCAAAGGGCCTCCTCCTGATCCGAAAGGAGTCGCCCGCAAAATTGAGCATCGACCGCGTGGATTAGAGAACAATTCTGAACTGACCCGAGATGCGAAACTCAAGGCTATGCACCGAGATCAGGAGAACGGCACCGCAATCAACGACCGCAGGCAGGCAGTTGGCAAAAAATCGCCGTTACACCAAACTACAGGCCTGGACGGGCGTTCTGAGTGTATCGCCTGATTTAGCCAATTGACCTGGGCAGATAATGACTACCTAGCTGTCCTGCCTATCTGTCGGATGCGGAGTTCGGGAAGTAAGAGCCAACTGATGACAAAGCCTTTGCCGAGCGTAATCATCTAAAAGGTTGCTCCGCACGACCAAGGCAAGCCTTCGGCGTCTTCTGCTTGGGGAGAAAGGTATAGGTAATATGCACAGGCACGGAATTCAGCTCGTTCATCGAGCGGTAGCACTGGCGCTTTTCGGCTGGCTGTCAGTGATCTCCATATGCGCTCAAAACTCTGATTCAGACTGGAAGGGCGTCGAAGAAGCCCTGGGGCGTTCTAGACAGGTGCAACCAGGTGATGTGATGAAGTTCTCAATGCCGAGGAAGGATCTTCATATTTCACTAAATGGGACCGAGATTAAGCCCGGCCTTGCTTTGGGTTCGTGGGTGGCTTTCAAGTGTCATAAATCACAAGCAATGGTAATGGGCGATCGATTTGCAAGTTTGCCTGCCGGTATACTTGAGTCACAACATAAAAGGTTTGCGCACCGCCGTCTATCGTGAATATAGCGCGGTGCAGGGACAATGGATGTCACCTGACCCCGCTGGTTTAGCTGCTAGCTCAAATTAGAAGAAAAGTTTGTCTTCAACAGCCAAAGATGGGCGAGGATGCTATCCGTTAAAATGTCCGCTTAAACTCAAAAGCCCCTCACCAAGGTCGGGTTAAGGGGCTCTTTTTCTTCGGCCACTTCGGCCAACAATGTAACCCAGAACCGCAGGGTATGGTCACGATGAGAACAGTTGATTTTCTGCAATCGTATGTCGCTTTTCGTTAAGCCGCTTCTCCTTCTCTTCGAGAAGCTCGTTGATTCGCTTAACTAGCTCCAGCAACTGAACGGGGTCTTGCTCCACCGCAGCTTGCGCACATAGGCTCATCCATAGTTCCTGTGTTTCACCTTTCATGGCACCCCCGTTTCAGCGGAGTAAGCCAGGGCTTTACTACGTACAATCAGAGTGCCACCGTGCACACGTGAGAGAAAGCCACTAACCCCTGTCTGTATCGTTATTTGCAAGAGTAAGAGAAATCCCTACGGCCAAATAGGTATGCAAAAAAGAAGAGATTGCGTAAGATTTGCGCCCAAGGCGACGGAAGGCAGTTCTATCTGAGTTTGAATGCATCCAAGTACAAGTGAAGATGCAGTGCGAGATGAATCGCGAAGGGAGGATCTTCCCATGAGCAGTCTGTCGTGCGTATTAAAAGATGATCGCGGTCAGAGCATTGCTGAATACGCAGTTATGCTTGCGGTGATTCTTGTTTTGGTAGTCGGCACAATCCGACTGATCGGATCGAACGCAAATAACACATTTTCTTCGGTAGCCAGTGCGGTGCAGTAGGTCTGGGTTTGCCTCCAGCGTGGCCTGGGATCAGGCCTCGCTAATCGCATCGATTGATGGGCCTCGTTCCATACCTCCCTACCAAAAGAAATCGGCTAATCATCCTTCACTTACGGCTGTGTCGGCAGTAGCTCCTGCAAGAAATCAGGTAGCGCAGAAGGGGTGGTACTCGGATGTACGACTTTGCAGCGTTCGGTGAATTGGGAGTGCAGCTCGCTTAAATCCCCGCTGGTCAGTTTAGAACGGCTTCTCTTTAGAGCGAAGACCTGGCCACATGCCGAGCACTTCCACCTGCTCGGGTGGAGATGTTGGGTCTTTGTGCACAGGAGGACAGGCATACAGCTCCGAGGCCGCTTGGGATGCGTTATCGCCGTCCAGAGATGCGTCGGTCATGGATGAATCTCGCGATTGCGCTCCTCGACGAATGGCTCTGATTGGGAAGCCTTACCATTCACCCAGGTTGATCAGAGTCAGCATCCTTTACGTCCGCGTCTTGATCGCGTTGTCGGACTCTCTTATTCCTCCTCTTTCGGCGGAACAAAGATCCAATGAATGCTATGGCTCGCAGCCATTTTGAGTAATTCCAGATGTGCTGGTTTGCCATTTAGGGCGCCATCCAGAACGAGGATCACTGGCGAGACAATGCTGAATTTAAAATTCGCATCGGGTAGCGCTCGATTCTCGACATTTCGCAGATCTCTCAGTCTCATCCGACTCCCAGCTTGATCTAACTCCATGACATACGGTTTGCGCGATCCAATCATCAACTCGACTGTTAAAGTCGATGGTCTTTGGAAGGTGATCCAGCGCCATCTCTCCGGCACCGAGTTCATCGATATTTCTTGGCCATCCAACACGAACTTCTCGACCGACCACATCCCATAAAATGGTGGTTCTGCCGGATAAAACTGTTTATACCTTTTTTCACTCTCGAACAGTCCAGCGGCAATCGCGTAACAACCTGCCATTAACACCAAAATGTGGACTGCGCGTTCCGTCCGCTTTCGCGCAAACAATCGGGGAGAACGGTACGGTTCAGGTGTCCTCCGAAGCACGAAAACATCACCGAGCAGCCTTAGGTCAGGGAGTAGCAGTAAAAGCGCAATTATCAGGAGATGAAGAGACGGGAGCTTTACCGAAACGTCGTAGCAGATATTGAGAGCGAATACCATGCCCATGTCTGCCGCCGCAAGCAATGCCCCGAGAAGAACCGTACGAGGTATGAGTAGTAACACCCCCGCGAGTAGTTCAAGCAGGCCCGTCAAAGACTCGAAAATCGGAGATGTGCCGATGAATACCCACAGCAGTCGCATGCGGGTCAGTTCACCAATCCTCTTCCCTAGCAGCCCTAACGGCGGCGGGGCAATCATTTGGGTGGGGATTAACTTCAGTGTGCCATAGTGAATGAGTGTGAATGCCAGTGAGAGCCGAAGCAGAAGCCGCAACCATTCGTACAAATTACTGTGGCTGGTCCGATTTCGATCCAAAGCTGACCAGGCCAAGGTTCCTACTATTGCCAGAGCGATGTAGCAGCACAGCAAGATCCATCCAGCTTCGGTATCGTTCACTTCTGCGCCGAAGAATGCGAGGTCGGCGTTTACATGTAGAAGATGGGCAGCAATCCAGCGCACCACCACATGCCAAAATTCATCGTAGGCAAGTAGAAGGATGTGAGCGAATGGAAAAAATGTCTCGATGAGACCGGGCAGGAGCAGTAGCAGAAAATAACAAAATGCCCATCGGAAGAGTAATTTGCGGGGAAGACCCCAAGATGTTCCGCTGTCCACCTCAATTCGACGCGATGTGAGTCAAGACGTAAGCACGAACTTAAGCCCAAAATCAGACTGAATACTTGGCGAGAAAATACCCCCGTGATTCTGAATGTAATCGCCTGTTATCGTCAATTATAAATGCCATACGGAAAGACATATGAGCTGTATGATCGCAAGGCAAGTTGTTGATCGGAAGAGTAAAGGCCTCGATCATCAAGGCCTTTTAGCCGAGCAAAGATAGCAAACATCCAGCCTAGGAGAAGAACAGTCCGTTTCTCTCATGAGCGAGCAACGAGAATTCATTGACGGTCGTCGAGGCCGGATCTGACACAAAAGTTGCGGTATCAGTCTCGCCCACCCAGGCAATCTGGGCGACGTTCTGAACGAACTCTCCAGCGAAGCCGTTCTGCACGTCGCGAATTTTCGTTCGGCCCATGGGATGGCTCCAGCGAATGTCCCACGAGACTTCTGCATCCACTTCCGGTCCATCCATCAAAGCGTTGACGACGTCATGGTAGTCCTCCACGTCAACATTGCTTGCCTGGAACGCTGCAGTTCCGGCGGCAAAGTTTACTGAGATCGTGTCTGGGGCAATCGGGAGCGTCCAGAACAGCCCGTCTTCGGTAACCCCAGGATTGAAATCGTGAATTTGATTGACCTCACCGAGGTCGCTAAATACATCCAGTCAAACAAAGGCAAAAGCTCCGTGGTGATTACGTCCGTCCGCACCAACGAACTCGCCGACCATGAAGCGCACGTCGGCCTCGAAAGGAAGGTGTTGCGGCGCTCCGCCAATAACCGTGTGCGTGCCCTTGCCGCCCACGGCTGCCCAACCGACGAAGCCGTTGAAGTTTGTAATCGTCGAAGGTTCTGCGCCGGGCCCCGGCAGGAAAAAGTGAAACAGTGGTCCCGACGGCCCAAGCGCCTGTAAACCGCCGGGAATTGGTATAGGCGTTGCCGAGGTTGTACTGTTGCGTCCGTGTGTCTTCACAGCAGCACGTGCCAGGTCCGGTACAAGGCCAGACGCTGCCAGCATGCCCAATGTGGCCCCGGATTTTTCGAGGAAGACTCGACGGTTCAGAAGTCGTTTAGCGAAGTGCGGATGACCGGGATATACCGCTTCAGGAAAGCTGCGAGAGGCCAGGCTGCGCAGACTCATGATTCTTCTCCTTGAGAGGTCCATCGCCTACTACAGAAGAGAGACCGGGCGGAGAAGAGGCGATGCGGCAACCATTATCCGCCCCCAGAACTAGAAGTCAAGCTAGTTTCAGGATTTGCGAACGATTCCTGGCACGAGGACTCACACTCTAGAGCTCTCGCCCCTTCCCGGCTGCACTTTGGCGACCTACTGCATGGCTCGATGCGAAAACGCCCCTCAGGTCCGTCAGAGCATTCTGCGAACCCCATTTCGGAGCTGGTAAGGAAAATACGAAGTCATTTTTGGTCGAGATTGGCGTAGTTGGTGTAAACGCCCAACAGACAATGACAATGCCTTAATTGATTTTCAAGTTCGGCACGTCCGCTTCCGGTGCCATTAACTCGATTCGCCACACCGGCGAATCTTCCGAAATTGGGCCTTCAAACTCAACGAACGTCGGCGCCTCACTCTTCACAATCCATATATGAGCATCTGGCGGTTGCTTCCCCAACAGCGGCGCGATCACTCCTGTAACTCCTTCGATTTTTGTTTTCACCACGAAGTGTTGCGTGTTGAACGTAAGCGACCCCAGCTTAATGACTTTGCCCTCTGCCGGGGAAATGTGCAGCTTTACAATGCGTGGTTTGTCCGAAGCTGCAACCATCGAGACCACAGTCTCAACTGACGGTTCGATGTTCTTCGTGATCATAAACAGCAGTCCATTCGCGGCATCCGCAGGAACATCCAGATGTTTGGTGGTCTGTTTCGATCTGCCGTCTTTGGATGTGCGAACGGTAATCTTGCCGGTGGGCGCATCGATCCGCTTTCCGAATCCTGCTTAAACGACGGCCCTTTCTGCACCACTTGATCGCGCACGAGACGAAACTTGGCTTTCTGCGTGAAATTTGTGATCTCGTCGTATAGTGAACCATCTTTAAAGTGAAACACAAGTTCGTCTGTGACCAGGTACCCCTTTACCACTTGCTTCAGATTGCCGTACGCGATTGCCTTGCCATCAACCGTGCGCAGTACGAGAAAACCAAAGGTGACGCCCTCAACGTGGCGAACGGAAATAACTTCGGCCGAATCACTAGTGGGAAGCAACAGCACGATAAAAATAACGAGCGGTACGATGGTCTGCGATTTCAGCATGATGCAGAACTAGGATGCATTAGCGGGGATGATGGCTTCGAGAAGGATGAAATCCTACCCTCGCACAACCCGGCATTGTTGCGGCAAATCCGCCAACTAGGAGGACGGCGGGATCTTTTAGGGTTCCTCTTCATTGCCGCAGTTGCAGGTTCAACCCCCGGCCCGCTCCATTCGTTTCGCGGAAGGTGCTCGGATGGGACAACACGCGAGGGACAGCGCCCCTTCGGCCCAATTAGCAAGGATTCCGAAAGGCTGGGCCGAAGGCTGTTAGCAATGCCCTTCGGATCTATTGTGCCAATTCCGGGTCGTCCGGGTTTTCTTTCTGCTGATCAGCGGTCGGTTCATTTTGATTGCGGTCTCGCTGGTTAATCTTTGTGTTGTCGGGCAGAGCGCTCGTGTCCTGCTGCGCCCAGAGCAGGCCAAAACCGCTAAGCAACAGCACTGGGCCGAGCAGAGCTGCCCTCAATGTATGTGTCATGTTCTCACCTCGTGCGTACATCAGCGTAATCAAGTACCTCTATGGTCGCTCTTACCAGATACATTGCCGTTTTTCTGATGATCGCACTGCTATGTGGGGCGGCATCCGAACAGAGAAGCGGGCCAAGCGCGAACATTTCTGCACCTGCACGGACGGCCGAAGCGATTCGTGTGGGTAATTCCCCCAAGTTGGGCGGAACGCTTGACGCCCCTTTGTGGCAATTTTCTGCAAAGAGAGCCATGTGAGGGCAGCCTGCAACAGAGAGAACAGAAGTCAGGATTTTATGTACGCGCAATGAAATCTATTTCGGGATGACGTGCTATGACTCTGCTATTCATAACAACGTCGCAACTCAGCTTCGCCGGGACGTTGCGCATGAACTCGACGATTATTGTGAGATTGTGATTGACTCGCCGCGGCGTAACCGCCGAAATGCATACGCTTTTCAGATTAGTCCCTTGGGCACACAAACAAGGGATGCGCTCTTCACCGACGAACAAACGAGCGAAACACCACACGAGGGGATCCGGGGTGGGATCGAATATGGACCTCCGAAGCGAAACTCACGCGTATCTGGCTGGACGGCCACCATAAACAGCCCCATTTCACCCAATATTCGTGTGGGCTATCCCAAGCACCAGGCCAAAATGCCGCCGCGCCAATTTACATCCCACTTGCCAAGACTAGGATTCCAGCAGCGCCCGCAACTTGTGAGCGTATCTGCGGCTCGACGTGACCACCGTTCCTTCTGCCAGTACGATGTCGAAAGCCCCATCGAACATCGGACGAATCTCGCTAATGCAGGTGCCGTTCACGATGGCCGATTTCCGCACGCGGATGAAGTGGTGTGGCGCCAGCTTTTCTTCCAGGTGTGCCAGGGTGTCCCGCAACAGGTGACTGCCGCTGGCGGTGTGTAGGCAGGCATAGTTTCCCGTGGCTTCGATCCACAAAACGTCAGAAACAGGAACGAAGAAAATCCGCTTCTTGTCCTTCACCACAAAGCGTTCCAATGGGTGGAGACTACGGAGGGATTGAAGCAGTGGTTCGAGACCTCGCTTTGTTGTCCCGCGCTGTTCTACGACCTGGAGTGCGTGAACCAGGGCCTTGGCGAATCGCTCCTTATCATACGGCTTCAAGAGATAGTCAACAGCGTGGACTTCGAATGCGCGAATGGCATGCGCATCGTGGGCCGTGACGAAGACAAAAACGGGAGCGGGGCTAACCGATGGTTCCACATTTTCGATAACTCCAAAACCATCCAGATCAGGCATCTGCACATCGAGAAAAACGATGTCGGGATGAAGTTCGTTGATCTGCTCCACCGCACTGATTCCGTTCGCCGCCTCGCCTACAACTTCAATGTCGTTGTGTTTGGCCAGATAGCGACGGATACCGCGCCGTGCGATCGGTTCATCATCGACTATGAGGACCCGCGTCTTCATGCGAACTCCGCAGTGGAATAGTGATGATGGCCTCACAGCCTCGACCCTCGCCCCTGGTGAGTTCCAGCGACGACTCGTCCCCGTACAGCTGTTTCAAGCGTGACCGGACATTGTTGAGTCCCACGCCGAATCGCAGACTCGATCCTGGTGCCGGACCCGGGCCATCATCGCGGACGCGGAGCGAAACTCTGCCATTGTTGCGCTGCGCAGCGATCTCTAGCCGGCCTGCGGCGGAATCGACGCTGATGCCGTGCTTGATGGCATTCTCAACCAGAGGCTGAAGCGCCAGGCTCGGTACATATATTCCGAGAAGGTCAGTCGGTACGTCCGTGCGGACTTTCAACCGATCATGAAAGCGGGTCTGTTCGATCTCCAGATATTTGCCGACAAACTCGAGCTCGCTCTGTAAGGTGATCTCGTTCTCGCGCCGTTCGAGGGCCATACGCAGCAAGTCGCCGAGGCTGACCAGCAGGTGGCCCGCAGCCTCGACGTCTTCCTGCATCAGGACTCCAATGGTGTGGAGACTGTTGAACAAAAAGTGCGGATGTAACTGGCTCTTAAGGTTCTCAAGTTCGGCATGGGAGAGCTGCGTCTCCAGTTGCGCTGCTCGAGTCTGACGCTCCATAGCGGCCTGGTAAAAGTGGATCGACTGATACAGCCCCACAACTAGCCAGTATGTAAGCACGCCAGTGAAGCTCATCGACAGAACACTGACTGCGAACGTCGGGGGAAGGGGCGGCGCACCAGGATCAGTTATGCGAAGAAGTAAGCGCAGAAGTCCATGGCTCAGAAAGTATGCGGTGACCGATCCCAGAGGAGCCAGCATAAACGACGTGACCGTGTGGATCTCTATATGAGGTACAAACCTCGGCCCCGTCAACGGGAACCGTTTTGCTAGAACGATCACGAGCGGCGTGCACGCCGCCCATACGTTCCAGTAGACGAGTTCGATCGCACCCACGATCACCCAGCTGACATGCCCGCCGTGAACCTTCGCCACCACGATCTCCCGCACCGTGAACAACAATCCTACAATCGTCCACGCACACAGGATCAAAATCCATCTCGTTCGTCCCATATCTGGTGTGGCCTGCAGCGATAGGTGTGTCAACCCTTCCGGCACGGATTATAGCGGAAGCTTTGAAGAGGACATCACTGAGTACAGACCGCTTGTCTCACTTCGGACGCCGCATGTCATTTTTCCTGCAAAAGCTGGCTCTTCGCGGCATATAGGTTCCATGCCCGCTACCCAGTATCCACAGGAGTTTGCGATGAGCAAGACCGCAATTATCTCTCCGGAACTCACGCCGCCGATCGGCCCATTTTCCCACGCGGTCGAAGTCGGGGGTCTCCTCTACTTCAGCGGTCAGGTCGGCCAGGAGCCGTCCACTGGCAAGGTCGTCGAGGGGGGTATTGTGGCCGAGACGGAGCGCGTCTTCCAGAATCTATCGGCGGTTCTCAAGGCGGCGGGCAAGGGTTTCGATCACGTTGCGTGCACCCGCGTGTTTCTCACGAACATGAGTGACTACGTCCCGATGAATGGCGTCTACGCAAAGTACTTCAGTCCGCCCTTTCCCGCCCGCACGGCGGTCGGGGTGGCCGCGCTGCCGCTTGGGGCCCGCGTTGAAATCGATCTAATCGTCAAGGCTTGAGGCCCAAACGGAGGGTGATCTAATGAAGTACGTATTTCAAATCGTCGATGTTTTCAGTTCGACGCCGTTTGGGGGTAATCAATTGGCGATTCTGCCTGACGCAGCCGGCATTTCGACCGAGGGCATGCAAAAGATTGCTCGCGAATTCAATTTCGGCGAAACGACTTTCGTCCTGCCGAAGAACGATTCTGCAAACAACTTCCGGGTGCGGATCTTTACACCTCGGGTGGAACTCGATTTTGCGGGACATCCCTCGGTCGGCACAGCCTGTGCTCTTGTGATGAAACAGCACCTACGGCTTAGTGATCCAGTCCAGCTCATCCTGGAGGAGAATATCGGTCCAGTGACAGTTGACGTCGCTCAGCGAAACGGAGGATTTTACGGCAAGTTGACACTATCGGGGAAGATCGAGACGCCGAGCGGCGCACCTTCTCCGGCTGAACTCGCCTCCGTACTGTCCGTCGAGCCCGCCGAGGTGAGCCAGGTTTTTTTCGCGGGCGCCGGTGTTCCATTCTGTTTTGCGCAACTGAGCTCGAGCGAGGTCGTCGACCGGGCGACGATCAATCGGGCTGCCTGGGCGACAACTCTCTCACGAGCGTGGTCTCCCCACATCTTCTTCTTCGCGGGAAATCTACGAGATGGCGGCAAGCTGTACGCTCGCATGTGGGCACCCGCGCTGGGCATCGAAGAAGATTCCGCGACAGGCGCCGCTTGTGCCGGCCTCGTCGGGGCAATGGCATCGAAGCCCGATTTTGGCGGGATAGCCTATCGCCTTTCGATCCAGCAAGGTGTCTCGATGGGCCGCCGAAGCGAAATCGACGCGGAGGCGCGTAAGGGCAGAGGCGTCGTAACCTCTGTCAGCGTTGGTGGAGCCGCGGCCCATATTGCAAGCGGCGAAATCGAGGTGCCGCCATCCGCGCTGGTGTCTTAGACCGTCGCTAGAGGTTCAAGAATGCAGACACTGATAGTAGGAATCGGTGCGCTAGGTGGAACCATTGCTGCGCGTGCGGTCCGTGCAGGATTGCCCGTCCGGCTTGCGGCTCGCAACACGGATTCTGCGGTGGCGTTACGAAGATCGGGTCTGCGAGTAACGGGCACCGGAGGAGAGGTGAGGACAGATGCTGTCGATGTTGCATTAATTGAGGATTACAAAAAGGGCAGCCAATTTGATCTGATCCTGCTCGCCACCAAAGCGCACGACGCGTTGGAAGTCGCGCCCCACCTCTTAGACCTGCTCGCGCCCTGCGGGGTCATATTGCCTATACAGAACGGCGGGATTGCGCGGGTGCTTGCGGACAGTTTGGGCGAAGACAAGATATTAGGAGGATTCTCAAACCTTGGCGCCACGATGGTAGAAGCCGGCGTCTACGAGCAGAAGAATGCAGGACATTTACTGATAGGCGAACTTGCTGGTGGTGTCAGCGAGCGCGTCGAGCGGGTTGCGCGCGCTTTAGGTCCAGCGATTGAGGTCAAGGTATCTTCAAACCTGACCGGTGCCATCTGGTCGAAACTCCTGATCAATTGCTCGGTTACAACCCTCGGCGCGCTCTGTTCGCAAACCATGCGTCAGTACATGGAAACGGAGGCAGGTAAGAAGGTCTTCCGACGAACTTACGAGGAGGCGTTATCCGTGGCACTTTCGATTGGCACTCGGCTGGAGCGTCTGGCCGTGGACCCGATTCCACCCGGATGGGCGGGCAATGTCACGGTCGAGAAATGCTATGAGTCGTGGGTCGAAACAATAATTGCCTTCTACGGAGATGTCAAACCCTCGATGCTCCAAGACTTCGAGCGTAGCCGGAAGACGGAGGTCGATTTCATTAACGGCTATGTGGTGACTTTAGGGCACACGTCCGGAGTACCCGTACATATGAATGCCGCAATTACCAATCTCGTACACCAGATCGAACGTGGAGTTCTCCAGCCGACACGAGAACGGATGAACGAGCTAGCTGATCAAACCTGTGAGCGGACCTGCGGCAACCGTAATTGACTGTCAACTCTGACCGCTTGTCTCACTTCGGATGCCGGATGTCACTTTTCCTGCAAAGACCGGTTCTTCCGAGCATATTGTCCGGTGAGCAGGAGCATCGCCTAGAGGAGTTCCACATGGAGAAGATTCTTACTCAGTATGTAGTGTGCGCGCTTGCGGTCGCTCTGATGCTGCCGCTGGCGCAGGCGCAGCCGGCAGGAATACAGGTCGCCTTTGGAAAAGATGCCGCCACGCTTTCCGACAAATTCACCGGACTCGCGCGCGTTATGTCGGGAAAGTACGATTGGAAGCCCGGCCAGGGCATTCGCTCCGTCGGCGATGTGTTCAACCTGATCCTTAAGGAGAACGGCATGCTCGCTGGTGTGCTTTCGGGCACACCGAATAGAGAGGCAAAGCTCGCACCCATCACCGATCCGGACAAATTGCAGGAAGCGCTAAAGGCTTCTTACGTCAATCTGCAAGAAGCGATTACGGGGCTATCCGACCAAGAGCTCCAGACGCCGGTGAAACTGTTCGGAAGAGACATGACGAAGCTGGGCGCGCTGATGCTGATTCTCGAAGATCAACACGAGCATCTGGGGCAGTCGATCGCCTATGCGCGCAGCAACGGCGTGGTTCCGCCCTGGTCTAAGTAGGACAACAATGGAAATCGAGGTGAAGAGAAAATGATCAAAGCCACTATCTTTTCCATGTGTCTCGCAATTTCCGCACTTTTGCTTAATGCACGTGCCCAGGATGTGCGCCGGTATAGCTACGGTCCGGTCACTGAGGTTGACTTTGTACACGTTGAGTATGGGCACTTTGATGAATACATGGCATGGGTGACTTCGACATGGGTGCCGACCATGGAAGCCGCGAAGAAAGCCGGACTGATCATCGGTTACAAGATCTTCCAGGCCTCTCCAAAATCACCGGATCAGCCCAATGTGTATCTCGAGATTACTTATAAAAGCATGGCGGCTTATGCCGGGGACATCGGCGATCAAGCGGACGCGTTTGAAGCAGTGACGGAAAAAGTAATCTGTAACAGCGCGTGTCAGAACCAGGCCAGAGTGCATCGGAATGAGATCAGAAAAGTTCTGGGCACTGAAGTCACTCGTGAAATTACTGTTAAGTGAAATTGTAATACATGGCGAAGAGGTTTTGCCACCTCAGGTTTTCCGTTGAGCAATGCTTTGCTCGCACCGCTGCGCCACCTTGTTTAGAAAACCCAGATGGCTGGGTGGGCAGTGGCTCTCAGTCAGGCTTAATTTCCGGCAGTTGAACAGCTGGAGATTGCGGAGGGCTAGAGAAATTACCAAGAGATTTTGCCTGACCGCCATAGCCGTGTCTCTCGTAGAACTTCATAGCTGCCGTGAGCGGTTCAGTTGTGTCGAGAGTGATTTGACGGCATCCCTGGGAGTGCAAACAGTACTCGATCTCCGCGAGTAGCTTTCCGGCGACTCCTGTGCCTTGGAAATCGGGCACTACAGCCATACCGAACAAGTGGCCGACCTGCGTTGAAGCTGGCAGAGGCCGCCCTACCACTCTCTCGCCTGATTTCAAAAGTTGGCTCTGAACGGTCAATCCCAAATTGGTACGAGAGTAATCTACTAGCCCTTCTGAGCATCCGCTGTAATGAACTGAGCAGCTCTGGCCCAGGAGATTTCTTGACATGCGGTCCTTATTTGGCCTTTCCATTCCCGCCGTTATTGCGTGTGCCATTCTATTTATCAGCTGCGGCGGCGGTCAGCCTGGAACAGTGAATGTCTCCATGAGCGATCCGGCAACCTGTGCGGCGCCGACCGGTCCTTACCGGCACGTATACGTGACGATCACAGACGTCCTTATTCATCAGAGCGCAAGCGCCTCCTCCAATGACCCCGGCTGGAAAGACCTAACTCCAAAGCTCAAAGACAACCCCGTTCAGGTCGATCTTCTGGGCGTCGCGAACCAGTGCTTCCTCGCAATGCTTGGCTCCGGCGGAATCGACCCCGGCCATTATCAACAGGTTCGCGTGATCCTGGCCGCTAACAACGTGAGTGTCGCAAATAACAAGTGCGGGAGCTTCGCGAACTGCGTGACACTAACCAACGACCCGTTGAATACGCCACTCGCGCTCCAGCTCTCTTCCGAGTCAAAAACGGGAATAAAGATCCCGTCCGGTCAACTGGCGGCAGGCGAATTTGTGATCGGCTCCGGCGAAACAAAGGATCTGAACATCGACTTTAATGCATGCGCATCCCTGCTTATACAGGGTAACGGCCAGTATCGATTGAAGCCGGTTCTGCACGCCGGCGAAGTATCTACTCAGACAACCGCGACCACCATCACTGGCACCATCATTGACGCCCAGACATTGCAATCTGTTGCTGGTGGAAACACTATCGTCGCGTTAGAACAGAATGACGGCAACGGCACAGATCGCGTCATCATGGAAGCGACCGCCGCCTCGAACGGCGCGTTTTCATTCTGCCCGGTTCCTGCGGGAACTTACGACATCGTGGCTGTGGCTGTGAACGGCTCGGGGAACACTTATTCCGCAACCGTAATCACTGGAGTGAAACCGGGAGATGCGGTTGGAACGATTCCGCTCACGCCAGCTGGCTTGCCCGCGTCCCTTACCGGACAGATCACGACCGTGGGCAACTCCGGAGCAGTTTCGGTCGACCTCTCCGTTTCCGCGCTTCAGTCTGCTGGTAACAACCTGCTCGTGACGGTGCCGCTGGCGCAACAATCCGGAGCAACCGCCAGCCTTACGACTGCGAATTGCGGAAGCGTGGATTGCGCGAACTATACGCTGTCGCTGCCCGGCGCAAATCCGGCTGTGGCTGCGTTCACCACCATAAATCCAGTGCCGGCAGCACCAGCAGGTCCGCCAGTCAACTATCTGGTTGATGGGCAGGCATTCGTTCCGGGAATGGCAGGCCAGCAGGACTGCACTTCGCCTGACTTGCGAACTTCGCCTGTTTCCGTGACTCCTGGGTCCAACACACCGGTTGCCGACGTAAACTTTACGGGTTGCCAATAAAGTTTTTCTCCGAATTGGGAGTCTGCGGTTGTCGCCTTTAAGAGGCTCAACATCCTGATCGAGCACGCTCCGGGCGTCTTTGGCTCCGATTATCAGGAAATTTCTTTTATCGGGTACGACACTAAGCACAAACGTGTACGTAAGCACGACGCTTGGCAGCACTGGGGACAGTTGAATGCAATGTGGATAAGCTCAACGAGAACACATGGGACTTGGGTGGCCGACACCACTGTATCAGAGCAGGCTGAAAAACAAGCTACGAAGGTGCGCGAAATCTGAAATGTGCCTTCGCCATCCGCTACACGATCAAATTCGAGGTGTCACAGGATGGCACAAAAGTGGGAGGCGGCTTGGGATGCGAAAGCGACCAAGAAGCGGTGACCATCATGAAATGTGCGCACCGTGCTAGTTCTCATCGTAGTTGGCGAAACGTCCCCGCCCCCGACTGCCGGAAACCAGGTCGTCACCATTAGGTCCCGATTTCGATGTGTCTGCAAAAACGAATGTCTGGGAACCGACCGCGTAACGGCCTTTTGGGGGCGGAAGGTCCAGTGATGCTTGTTCACCGTCAGTAACTTGAGATGAAGGAGAGGAAATAACCATGACGGGACAGAGGACAAGGAAAAGAAGACCTACCTTAAGGTTGGCCATGGGCTGCCTTGATGGATTGACAAAGCTGTCCAGTAGACGGCCGTTACACACGTTTGTGAGCCCTTACAATCGACCGATTATTGACGGCAAACCAGAAGCTATGCAGTTATTGCCGTAACGTCGCGATTGCCTCATTGACGATTTCGCGCAGTCTCAACCCATGCCCGAAGCTCATCCACAGTCATAAAATTCAGAATCCGGTCTTTGCTAATACCGGCTCGGATCGCGGCAGCGAGCGAGTATTCCATAAACCGGAGCTGTAACGGATCGTGCGCATCTGTTCCCAAAGAAATTCGGCAGCCGGACTTCTTTGCGATCTTTAGTAAGTCTTGGCTCAAGTCCTGGCGGTCTGGATAGCCGTCAATCTCGACGGCTTTGTCCAGTTCGGCTGCAACCCCAAATACTCGCTCCCAATCTGCTTTGAGCCCTAGCCGAAAGTTGTAAATACGTCCCCGAGGGTGGCCGAGGATCTGAATGTCAGGATTCCGCAGGGCGGAGACGTATCTCTGAGTTTGGTCTTCTTTTTTACGTAAAGCGGAATGAAAACAGCCGAGCACCAGATCAATACTCTGTAGGCACACGGGATCCATATCACCCTCTCCAATGGGATTGAGATTCAGCTCAATGGAGCGGAGCGCCTGAAACTGAATGCCTTCTGCTCGCAATTTGTCATTGACGCTCTGAATCTCTTGGCCTTGTTGTTCCAATTGTTCTTCATTGATCCCGCCCGCGATTTTCAAACCTTTAGAATGATCCGTAATCGCGATGAATCGATAACCTCGTTCCAAACCGGCCCTTGCCATGTCCTCAATCGAGCCAGCTCCGTCACTCCACAGCGTATGCATTTGCAGATCACCCTTGAGGGCATCTGCCCAGTCAGGTTTGTTCGTCAATATGGCTTTTGCTTCGGTTGCTGTAAGGAAGTGCTCCCGAATGTCGGGACGTGTCGTTACTTTAGGCGGATCTTCAATCCAAGATCGTACTATCCGGCTGAGAGTTGGCCCAACCGCAGGAAGATCAGTGAGAGAACGGCCGTCTTGAAGAAGAAGAGCAGCTTCTTCAGTCCACATAAAGGCCTTACGTGAAGCTCGTCTTAAGGCCCTTTGCACGGGCATCTTTGCTTGCTCGGCAGCAAGCGCTAACAACTCTGCAATCCTCGAGTTCGGAAGAAATCCGTTTTCGCTGATTCTTGGCACAGCCCTTCCTTCCAAAAGAGAGATCGGACGCCGCCAACATTTGATGCGGAAACTCGAACATCTGACTTCAAATGCATGAACGGAGGCACGTAGTCGGCGGAATTGATTCCATGACAATGTCGGCTCCCATGCCCGAGTAAGCTTTGGTGGTGCTAACCAACCAAGGGTCGAGCGAAAGGAGCCGAACAATGATCATTATAGGAGTCGATTACCACCCCGAGTTTCAGCAAATCGCGTTGTTGGACAAAGACAGTGGAGATCGCTAATGCGCTTTCTGTTGGTGGAGGCAGCCCAGGTTACGGTGCGGAGTCTGCCGGAGTGGCGCAGTCAGTACTTCCGTCTGCTGCTGCGACGGGGACGGAAAACAGCGAAAGTGGCGATGGCGCGCCGGCTGGCGATTGATTTGTACTGGATGTGGCGTGAGCAACGAGACTACCAGGGGAAGAGTTCGGTTCGCACGCAGGACAGCTCGGATCAGGCGATGGTGTGTAGCAGAACACCGAGAAATCGATTGGGCATCCTGCTCCCCGTCAGCGGGGAGTCTGAATTAGTAATCATGATCGGAGTAGCGACCGAAGAGACGAATGGGTCGGACCGAGTTCCTGACCTGAAACGATTACGATGCGAGCCTTTGGTTGGAAGGGCACTTTTTTCAACGAGAGCGAAATGGCGCTCTTCTCTGAGTGCATGCCGAAGTGTGCTCGAAAAGGGTCTTGACACCGCCGACATTGTCAGAGACGCCTGATTACAACCTTTACCTTCTGGGAAATGGCCAAGCACGAATCTCACCATCGGTTTTAACCCCAACTACATGATTAACTCCCTGAAGGCTGTGGCGTGACTGGGGATGTGAAGCTCGAACTCAAGGTTTTTACTCCGCCGGTCAGCTTCGCCCCGCCGAAGGTGACGACTACAAATACGGCTACATTGTCATGCTCATCGCATCTGAGGGGCTCCTGGCGCCTAAAATCCGCAATTGACGGCCTCCGCTTGAACCGCTAACCTATCGCCGTTTCTTGGAGGAATTTCATGCTCAGCGGATTCAAGCAATTTATCCTGCGTGGCAACATGGTTGACTTGGCGGTTGGCGTGGTAATCGGTGCTGCGTTCGGTGCAGTTGTCACCGCCTTTACTAAAGACCTGCTTACGCCCCTCATTGCTGCCATCGTCGGCAAACCAGACTTTTCTGCCCTCAGATTCACCATCAATGGCACAGCTTTCCCTGTCGGGGACTTCATTAATGCGCTCGTCTCTTTCCTTCTGGTCGCCGCCGCTGTCTACTTTTTTGTAATTACGCCAATCAATGCTTTGGTGGCGCGTATGCGTAAAGCTCCAGCGCCTGCCGATCCCACCACAAAAAAGTGCCCGGAATGCCTGAGCGAAATTCCCATCGATGCCCGCCGCTGCTCCTTCTGCACCCAGCCGGTCGCCGTGGGGATAGCTGCCGACTGATTTCTGCCGCGCTAACTACGTTCCCGCTCCGTCGCGGGGGCGGAGGCTCGGCTCCTGGTCTGCGCCTCACGGGCCGTCTATCAGAGCCAGGCTACCCACCGCGCCCGCCTGCTTCACAGATCTTATCGCAACTCCCAGTTCGAGGCCGGGCCGGATGGGGTTCTGAGTGCAATCGCCTTCCATGAGAAGGTCGGTCAGAGTCAAGTGGGTAGGTTTTGTTGTCCGTAGGTCAAGTAGTTTCTCCTCCGCCGAGTAGCCACTGTCGCCATGCTTCCATACGCACTCTCAAGGAGCGATTCGTTCGCTCG
>JADMIO010819977.1_pt1 | contig 37701 bp, 3 predicted proteins | sample 8958161 | NCBI WGS metagenome assembly JADMIO01 (sample SAMN16585339, study PRJNA669376) | soil metagenome | isolation source: Crop rotation soil | place: USA: Cullars Rotation, Alabama | collected 2011 | reverse complement strand
GCCGCGACTTCAAGTCACGTGAATTCCAAGCTTCGGATCCCACTGTGCTGGAAAGATCACCACGGCGGGCTCCCTGACGGTCGCGGCAACCGCGCCCAAGACCCGCATCCTCTACCTGGGCGACTACGAGAAGCTGCAGTTCCAGCGCGACCTGGTCGCGGCCCGGGAGCCCTTGCAGGCCTACGGCCTGGGCGCCGCTTCCACCGACCTGCAGATCGCCGCCGCGCTGATGGCGGAGGCCGGCACCTCGGGTGCGTACGCCGAGCGGGTGGCCGACCGCGACCGGGTCGCGGCCGACGATGGCTTCATGGCGGCCTGGCGCAAGCTGGCTGCCTACGGCGTCGACGAGATGACGCCCCTGGAGGACCTGGAGGCCGCCCTGGCGCAGGACGGCCAGCAAGGGCTGGCCGTGGCCGTGCAGCAGATGCTGGGTGACGGCGGCATGCTGGAGCGGCAGGAGGGCGAGCCGGCCATCAACACGATGCTGCGCAGCCTGCTGCAGAGTTTCCTCAGCGGCCGCGGGCTGACGGCGGATTCTTCGCCCGAAGACGTGGAAGCGGCCTTCGACACCAGCGCCACGCTGGAGGACCTGCTCGCGGCGCAGGAAGCGGTGAGCAACGCAGCGCCGTCCGTGCTGGCCGCGCACCAGCGCCTGCGGGCCCAGGGGCTGGACGGCTTTGCCTCGGACATCGACATCGCTTCACCGCTCGTGGACGCCACGCAGTTCGGCCGGTTGAAGTACTACCGCAGTGCGCTGGCAGCGAACGCAGGCGCGGTTCCGGCGGCGGTGGACACCCTCGCGGCCCTGGGCCTGAGCGCCACGTCCACCGAGGCGGAGCTAGCCCGCAAGGTGATCGACGGCGAGCGCTTCGACGCGCTGAAGGAAGACCTGGCGGCCTACCGCGAGTACGCCCTCAACCGCATCTTCACCATCAGCTACGTCGGCGGCGACTTCAATTTCGACTTCGACTTCGAGAAGAGCGTCGTCGCCACGCTGCCCTTCGACCTCGACCTCGCGGACCTGGCCGACCAGCTTGGCGACTCGGGCGCCGAACAGGCGATCAAGGCGCTGATCGGCGCCGGCGGGCTGCTGGAGTTCCAGGCGGCCGGCGAACTGGAGGCGCGCGCCTTCGCGCGGGCCGAGTTCGGCTTCCAGATGGACCTGAGCGACATCTTCGCGCCCCGGTTCCTGGTGGACGAGCGCAGTGGCATCACGCTGGGGGCCTCGGTCGGCACCGCCGACGGCGGTGACATCGACGCCAGCCTCAGCTTCGGCGGCCTGCTGACCGCGGCGGTCATCGACGGCACCGCCAGCGCCTCGCTGACGGCGCGCCTGGGCCTGGCCCAGCGCAGCGGCGGCGGCGGCCAGTACGCCGTGAGCGAACTGGTGTCGCTCGGGCTGGACGCGTTCGACTTCACCGTGGCCGGGGACCTGCAGGTCGACCTGCCGGTCTACTTCCCGATCGAGAGCATGCCGCTGGGCGGCAGCACGGCGGACCGCAACGGCGACGGTTTCGGCGACAACGTGCTGCACATAGGCAGCGGCTTCGACAACCATGGCGGCTTCCAGGGCCTGGAGATCGTCACGCCCGACCTGGCGGGCAACTTCGACCTGTTCGCCTTCCTGAACGACCCGGGCAACATCCTGCGCGGGCTGGAAGGCTTCTTCGACGGCCTGGACAAGATCGCCGACGGCATCGACTTCGTCGAGCTGCCGCTGATAGGCGGGGCACCCTTTGACGACCTGGCGGCCAGCATCCGCGGCATCCGCGCGGAGGTGCTGGGCGCCAAGTCGGGCGGTGACTACCTGGACGGCCTGGGCAAGTGGCTGCAGGACCTGGACCGCGATCCGTCGAATCCGGGCGTCGCCCAGGCCGTGCTGGAGATGATCCGCACCGAGCTGTTCAACGCCCTCAGCCCGCTGAACAGCGAGATGTTCGCGCTGGTCGTACCGGTGCTGGGACCCGACGGCGAACTGCAGTACGACGCGCGCGGCAAGCTCGTCACGCGCGTGGCGCAGAGCGCCGAGGACATCGAACTGAAGCTGATCGACAAGGGCGTCGCGTTCAACATCCGCTTCGGCGGCGTGCTGGTCGGCGAGCGGGACGAAGCGACCGGCGTCATCTCCGCGGCCGCGCTCCCCATCGACTTCAGCGCGGGCATCCCGGGCATCGACATAGCCATCGACGCGTCGCTGCTCACCACGATCGACTACCTGATGGGGATCGGCCTCGCGATCTCGGCCACCGACGGCATCTACCTGGACACCCGTGGCGTGAGCGCCGCCGGCGAGGAGATCGTCCTGGACATCAGCGCGGAGCTGGATGTCGGCGACACGGCGAAGGGCACGCTGGGCTTCCTGGCCATGCAGTTCGAGGTGGCGGGCGCGACGGGCCTGCACGGCCACTTCGGGCTCGACCTGGCGGACTTCGACAACGACGGCAAGCTGAAGTTCGGCGAGTCCGCCAGCCTCGCCCTGAACGCCAACGCCACCGCGCAGGCGGACATCAAGGCGCACGTGGACACCATCGCCGGCGACCTGCTGCCCTCGGTCGAAACACGCCTCAAGTACGACCAGCTGCTGGGCCGCGTCAGCCTGTCCACCAACGGCGGCCTGAAGTTCGAGTCGGGCACCCCGCAACTGACCCTGGAGGACGTCACCCTCGACGTCGGCTCCATCTTCGAGAGCTTCCTCGGCAACGCCCTCGACACCATCGACCAGATCGTCTCGCCGCTGAAGCCGGTGGTGGACCTGCTGACGATGGAGATCGACCTGGGCTTCACCAAGGTCCAGTTCATCGACATCGCCTACCTGAAGCTGCCGGCCAAGGTGGTCGACACCGCCAAGAAGGTGCTGGAAGTCCTCAAGAGCACGATCGAGTTCGTCGAGATGGCGCGCGGGCTCGCGGACAGCGGCGGCAAGATCAACTTCGGCACCTTCAACCTCGGCGCGTCCATGCTGGAGGACCCGGACGCGGCGGCCACCGAGGAAGACGCCGCGCAAAGCCAGGCGGAGAAGGACAAGCGCACCGCCGGCATGACGGCGCAGCAGAAGAAGGACCTCGAAACCACCACCAAGGGCCCGTCGCAGAAGGGCCTGACGCCCGACCCGAAGAAGAGCGCCAAGGCGCCCAAGAACACCAAGGGCAGCGCCTTCAGCATCCCGATCCTGGACGACCCGATGACGGTGCTGGACTTCGTCCTGGGCAAGGGCGACGCCACGCTGTTCTATTACGACCTGCCGGACCTGGAGCTGATCTTCGAGTACTCGAAGACCTTCCCGGTCTTCCCGGGCCTGAACGTCGGCCTGAAGGGCGCGGTGGGCGCCACCACCAACTTCGACTTCGGCTACGACACCCGCGGACTGCGCGAGTGGATGGACCGCGACTTCGACCCGGCCGAGAGCTGGCGCCTGTTCAACGGCTTCTTCCTGGACGACCACGGCCAGGAGAACACGCCGGACGACCAGCCGGAGGTCACGCTGTTCGCGCAGATCGCCGCCATCGCCAGCCTGGGCATAGGCGGGCTGGTGGAGGCCGGCGTCGAGGGCGGCCTGATCGCCACCATCGATTTCGACCTGAACGACAAGGAAACCACCTTCCTCAACGACACGCCGGTGGGCGACGGCAAGATGTACGGCTCGGAGCTGATCGAGCGCATCCTGCACGGCCCGCAGTGCCTGTTCGACGTGCACGGCGAGCTGCGCGCCTACGTCGAGGCCTTCCTCTGGATCGGCCTGGACCTGGGCTTCAGCGAGATCACGATCTTCGAGGCGCGCGAGCGCTTCATCGACGAGGTGATCGCCGAGTTCGACTGGGAGTGCATCCACGACTCGCCTTCGGACATCGCCATCCAGCAGGGCGACGTGCTCACGCTGCGCTACGGCGACACCACCGTGCCCGAGACCTACACGGTCGACGTGCTGGACGTCAACGACGACCTGACGCTGGCCAACCTGGCCAACGGCTTCCTCGACACCGAGTTCTACTCGCGGGCCGAGGAGAACGCGCTGCGCGACCAGCTGGCGAACTGGCGCGCCACCAAGGCCGGCGACAAGGTCATCGTGGTCAGCACCGGCGTGCGCGCGAACGTCTACCTCGGCAGCGAGATCGACAAGCTGGTCATCCTGGGCAGCGCCAACTCCGACCGCTACATCCTCAAGCGCCTGAACGGCGTGGTCAGCAGCATCGACATCCACGGCGGCGGCAACGACGACCTGATCGAGCTGTATGCGGACACCAAGAGCAGCGCGAAGCTGGCCTCGCTCACCATCGACGGCGACGCCGGCGACGACCGCATCACGGTCGACAGCGCGATGCTGGGCCTGGCCGCGGCCGACAAGTACACGATCAAGGGCGGCGCGGGCAAGGACGTGCTGCGCATCAGCGGCAAGGGCGAGTACAGCGGCACCTTCCTGAGCGGCGACCTGGGCGACGACACGCTGTTCGGCGGAGAAAGTGCCGACCACATCGACGGCGGCCGCGGCTTCGACGTGATCTTCGGCTACGGCGGCGCGGACCGCATCTACGGCGGCGACGAGAACGAGGTGAGCGACCTCGCCACCTACCTGGATGCCGACGGCCGGACCCAGGTCTCCCGCATCTACCAGCCGGACGGCAGCCGCTTCGCCGAATACGGCGTCAACGGCAAGCCGAAGAACGTTCCGTCCACCGCGCCCTTCATGGTGCGCTCGTTCCAGGGCGACGTCATCGACGGCGGCATCGGCAACGACGAGATCCACGGCGGCCAGGGCTACGACCGGATCCTCGGCGGCGACGGCAACAACACCATCTTCGGCGACTCGGGCCGCGACGTCATCGATGCCGGCACCGGCATCAGCAACATCGACGGCGGTGCCGACGACGACGTGATCTCCTGGGTCTACGCCGGCTTCACCGGCAACGGCCCCACGCTGCGCGGCGGCGACACTGGCCAGCAGGACGGCGACACCATCGACGTGCGCATGTCGGCGGCGCTGGCGGACCAGAGCAACGCCGTCACGCTCGTCAAGGATGCGAGCGGCGACGCGAAGATGACGGTCGGCGGCGGCATCGTGTTCCTGGTCGGCATCGAGAACGTCAAGATCGACGTCGGCGGCCAGGCCGACGACCTGGACATCGGCGACCTGCTGGACACCAGCATCCAGACGGTGGACGTCACGCTGGGCCAGCGCAAGGCCACCATGTGGCAGGCCGAGCGCGCCGACGACGGCAACTACCAGGTCTACCCGGACGACTTCTCGAAGTTCACCGGCGACGCTTCCTACCAGGTCGGTTCCTACTTCTACCGCTACGACCTGGCCGACGGCGGCCAGTTCCTGTTCAACGCCGACGGCTCGCCCCGGCTGGAGAAGGTGACGAAGGCCGCCACGGTGGACGCGACGGCGGCCAGGAACGCGGTCCAGAGGCTCTCGCTGGACGAGGGGCTGGAACGCGTCACGCTGTTCTACGGCCTGGAGCAGAACAGCACGGTGGTGCAGGGCGGCGTGCAGGCGGCCACGGTGGTGACCGACGCCACCCAGCCGGAAAACGCGGTGCAGCGCTTCTGGCTGGCGCCCGGCATCAACCGCACGACGCTGTTCTACGGCTACGACGACGACGCGGCGCTGTCCGGCCGCACGGCGCAGAACAGCATCACCTTGACGGTCAGCGACGATGAAGTCAGCGTGCGCAACAAGCTGCAGGCGGTGCTGGGCTCCGGCATCACGGTGACGGTGAAGGGCACCGGCAGCCAGCAGGATCCCTTCGAGGCGAAGTTCACCCGCACCGGTGGCGGCACGGCGGCCTTCGGCCGGCTGGCGCAGACCATGGTGGCGGCCGACGTCGAAGCGGCGATCGAGTCCATCGCGGCGGTCGTTCCAATGCCTCGGTCACCGGCGCCGGCACGCGAGCGGATCCCTGGGTCATCACCTTCTCCGGCCAGGCCGGCCAGGACGCCGCCGGCAACTACCGCATCCTCAGCGAACAGCACCAGATCCAGTCGTTTGCCGGCCGGGTGGCGCCGCGCGACGACACGCGGGTGTTCGACCGCATCTACCGGCTGGCCGATGCGGCCGGCGAGTTCCAGTTCAAGACCGGTGGCGCGCCCGACCTGGTGACGGTGGCGCGCACCGGCGTCGAGATCGCGCACAACGCGGTGCAGCAGCTGGCGCTGGGCGGCGCCCCCGTCAACGGCATCCTCTGGCTGGGCAGCCAGGGCATCGCCGCCAGCAGCAGCACGACGGCGGCGACGCTGGAGGCGCGGCTGCAGAAGCTGCAAGGCGTGGGCAGCGTCACGCTGGTGTCGCAGGGCACCGAGGGCGCCCCGCGCTGGACCTTCAGCGGGACGCTGACGGACAGCGGCATCACGGCGCAGCAGCTGAAGCAACGGCTGGAAGACGCGGCGGACGGCACGACCGCCGGCGGCGTGGTGGTCACGGTCACGGGCAGCGCCGCGGCCGGCTGGAGCTTCAGCAGCACGGCCTTCACGCGCGACGCGCAGGCCGATGCGATCGTGGCCAGCCTGCTCGTGGGCGGCAACATCCTGCAGGTCGACGTGTCCGGCTTGGGCACGGCGGCGCGGCCCTGGGAATTCCGCTTCCAGGGCGCCACCCGCAACGGCAGCAGCGCTGACTACCAGCAGCTGCTGTTCGTCGCCGGCGGCGCGGCGGCCAACGAGACCCAGGTCCACCAGCGCACCAGCACGGTCGCGGTCGATGAAGCGCAGCTGCCCGCGGGCAGCCGGCAGCAGGTCACGCTGTCGCGCGAGGCCACGGATGCGACGTTCTGGTACGGCAGCCAGCAGGTCAGCGTGCCGCTGGACGGCCGCAGCGCCGCGGCGGCTTTCAGCGGCGGCATCGTCGTGGGCAACACCTGGAAGGTCGTGATCAACCAGGGCCTGGGCTCCAGCCTCGAGAAGACCCTGTCCTATGTGGTGCAGCAGGGCGACACGATGGAGCAGGTCGTGGCCGGCCTGGCGCGCCTGGCGACCGGGCCTTACGTGGCCACGAGCAAGGGCTCGGTGCTCACCATCAGCCGCACCGACGGCGAACTCTTCACGCTGGTCGGCGACAGCCGCGGCACCACGGGCGGCGGCTCCACGATCCGCGTCGAGTACCAGAGCGGCGGCGTGGCACGCGCCGTGGCCCTGGAACATGCGCTGAATTCGCTGGCGGGGCTGCAGGTGGCGGTTGCCGCGGGCGACACCCCCAGCGCGCCGCTCGACGTGGTGCTGCTCAACGCCGCGACCACCACCTCGGCGCGGCTGGACCGCGCCGCCGCGAGCGGTGAGACCTGGAAGCTCGAACTCCTGCAAGGCGAGGCCGTGGTCCAGTCGGCGAGCCTGACGCTGGACGGCGACGACGTCGCCGCCGACGTGGCCGCCGCCCTGGCCAGCCAGCTCGATGCCGCGCTGGCGAGCAGCTTCGCCATCAGCTTCGAGGGCGGCCGCTTCGTCGCCAGCGACGCGAACGGTTCACTGTTCACCCTGCGCTACACGGCCCATTCCGGTGCCGCGCTGCTGACCACCGCCCTTGGCCAATCGGCCTACCGCTCGCTGCAGGTCGAGGTGACGAAGCAGGCGGTGTCTGCGCCGGCGTCCGGCACTTCGCTGGCGAGCCAGGGCATCGTCGCCGCCGCCGGCAGCGAGCTGACGCTCTGGTACGGCGCCGAGACGGCACGCATCGCCACGCTCTCCAGCGCCGCCCAGATCGAAGCGGCGCTGGAAGCGTTGGACGGGCTGCGCGACACCAACGTCACCGTGGTGGCGGCTACCCAGGTCGCCAACGGCTGGGACGTGCAGCTGGCGCCGAAGGACGCAGGCGCCAGCCCGAGCTGGCAGCGGATCCAGTTCGCGGTCACCCAGGCCGTGAGCGGCCCGCGCGTCAGCGCGACGCCGGTGACGGTCGCCCACGCGGTGCAATTGCTGCAGATGGCGGGCGACACCCTGGACTTCAGCTCCCTGTGGATGGGCGGGCAGGGCGTGGCCCTGCGCGCCCCGCCGCAGACGGCCGACCAGCTGGAAGACGCGCTGGAACTGCTGCCCGGCATCGACCGGGCCGAAGTCACCAAGGTGGTTCGCGCCAACGCTCCGGACCTGTGGCGCATCGTGCTGGTCGACGCCCAGCAGGGCGCCGACGGCAGCTTCACGCTGCTGCGCGGCGAACGGGCCACCGCGGGCGGGACGCAGCTGCTGGCGGGCGCGCAGCCGCTGCGCGCCGAGGTGCAGGCGCGCACCGCCGACCGCTCCTTCTACCTGGATGCCTGGCAGGAGTATGCGGACCTGCGCTATGGCAACGAGCGCGTCGAGATTTCGCGCGGCATGACCTTGGCGCAGGTGGAAGCCGCGCTGGAAGCGCTGGGCAACATCGGCGACGTCGCCCTGAGCGGCGAGGGAACGGCCGCGAACCCGTGGCATGTCTCCTTCCTGGCGGCCAACCGCAATGCCGACGGCACGCTGCTGCCGTTTGCCGTGGAGACGGGCGTGCAGGTCATGCGGCGCGCGCTGGACACCACCTCCACCAGCATCCTCGCCACGCAGTGGCTGCCGGCCGCGGCGCTGTTCAACGGCGCCGAGCTCGGCTACCTCGGCACCCCCATCGTCCTGAGCCCCTCGGACCTGAGCGCCGACACGGCGGTGCAGGCGCAGAAACTGCAGGACAAGCTGCGCGCGGCGGTGCCGGACCTGGGCCGGCTGGTCGTCAGCTACGACAACACCGGCGGGCGCGACGCCTACAAGCTGGTCTACGAGGAACTGCGGCAGCAGTGGATCCCGGCGACGGTGCTGGCCGAAGGCGCGGTGCTGCGCCACGGCACGGCCAGCGTGACGCTGGTGGCCGCCGACATCGACGCCGAGCCTTCCGTGCAGGCGGGCAAGCTGCAAGCCGCTCTGCGCACCGTCAGCGGCCTCGCCAATGCCGTCGTCGGCTACGACGCCGACCGCGGCGCCTTCAAGGTGAGCCTCGATGCCGGGGCGCAAGTGCTCCGCTACGACCCGTCCCAGGTCTGGGCGACGGAAGAAGCCGACCTGCAGAAGCAATACCTGCCGGCCGACGGCCTGGTCGCCGGCACCAGGATCTACTACGGAACGGCCAGCGTCACCCTGGCGTCCACCGACGTCACCGGCCAGATGCCGCAGCGCGCCGGCCTGCTGCGGGCCAAGCTGGCTACGGTGGCCGGCCTGGGCAACGTGGCCGTGACGGTGGACGGCACCCGCTTCGTGGTGACATTCGCCGCCAACGATCCGGCCAGCAGCGCCATGGCCTACGAGACCAATGGCGTGCGCCGCGCGGCCGACACCGATTCCTCCGCGCAGTGGCTGGCCATGGGCGCCATCCACGCCGGCACGGTCATCGCCTACGGCAGCGCGACGCTGACCCTGACGGCGGCGCAGACCGACCTGTCGCCGCTGCCTGGCAGCGACCCGGACGCGCCGGCCCTGGCGCCCACGGCGCTGCAGGCGCTGAAGCTGCAGGCCGCCCTGCGCACGCTGGCCGGCCTGCAGAACGTGACGGTCGCCTTCGACGACACGCGGCAGGCCTACCAGGTGAGCTTCCCGGCCACGGCCCGCGGCGCCTTCCTGCTGCGCTACGACGACGGCCAGGGCTTCACCGCGGCCGGCACCGAGCCGGTGGGCAACGTGCTCTATCGCAGCACCGCCGGCTCCTTCGACGTCGGCGTCGGCGGCAACCTGCAGCATCAGTGGATCTCCGCCGCCCTGGTGCGCAGTGGCATCCAGTTCCGCTACGGCGCCGGCAACCCCGGCACCACGCCGCTGACCATCAGCCTCGGCGACACCGCCCGCCAGGCCACCGACCTGCAGGCGCTGCTGCGCACGCTGACCGGCGTTGCCACCCTCGCGGTGAACTACGACGCGCAGCTCGGGGCCTTCCACGTGGCCGCGACGACGCTCACGCAGGTGCTGCGCTACAACCTGCCGGCGCCGGAAAACGGCCAGGTTTCGCTGAAGGACGGCGCGGTCACGGTGCAGACCGGGGCCTCGCTCACGCTGCCGGCGCTGCTGCCCGGCGCGACCTTCCGCTCCGGTACCGCTTCCATCCACGTCACGATGCCGGCCGACGACGGCTCCGACTTCGAGGCCGGCCTGGCGCAGCTGCGCACCGCGCTCGATGGCTGGGCGCCCGCGGGCGGCGCTGCCAACGTGGAGATCACCGGCCGCGGCACGCGGGAGGACCCCTGGGTCGTCACGCTGCTGGTCTACGACACGGCGCATCCGATCACGGTGCAGTACGACTACGGCGCCGACATGCTGGCCCAGAACGCGGTCGCCAGCTACCAGGTGGTCGAGCGGCGCAGCGATGCCGGCGTCTGGGCCATCGAGCGCAGCACCGACAGCAACTACGCCCTCTATCCCAGCGCGCAGGACGTTTCGGGCAACGCGCTCTACATCACGCCTTACCGGACGGTGGAGAAGCTGGGTCCGCGCCTGCTGCAGAAGGACGTGTGGGCCGACCTCGACGGCGATGGCCGCGTCGAGAAGACCGGCGCGAAGGACTGGTTCGAAGACCCGCTGTGGGAAACCGACAAGACCGTCGACCAGGTCAACATCACCGGCTCGTCGCTCGCCGACTACTTCCTGGTCGGCCACGAGGTGATAGGGCGCGACCTGCCGGTGGACCAGCAGGTGACCCACACCGACACCGTGCAGGTGGCGCACCAGCGCCTGGGCCGGCCGCAGGACGGCATGGTGCTGATCACGCTGCGCGGCATCGACCTGAAGGCGAACCCGGCGCAGGCGAACGCCCCGCACGACGAGATCCGCGTCGACGGCGGTGCCGGCGACGACCGCATCATCGCCGGCCTGGTGCCGAACTCCACCGAGATCCGCGCCAACCGCGTGATCGCCTTCCGGGCGGTCGACGACCTCATCCTGTCCGGCGGTGACGGCAACGACTGGATCGTCGGCACCGGCTTCGCCGACGTCATCGAGTCGGGCGCCGGCAACGACACGGTCACCGGTGGCGGCGGCGTCGACGTCTTCATCGACCCGTCGGGGGTCGACACGCTGGTCGAGCAGCGCGACCTCAACTTCACGCTGGATTCGCATATCGTCACCGAGGTGATCAGCGGCCAGCAGGTGCAGACCCGGGTCGAGACCCTGCGCATCTTCGGCCTGCAGGAATCGCTGGCGGTGGGCGGCCAGTCCGTGGCCGTGGACGAGACCGAGCAGGTCAACATCTTCGAGAGCTTCCGCCTGTACGGCGGCCAGCGCGCCAACGCCTTCGCCATCAGCAACTTCACCAAGGAAACCTGGCTGGACGGCACGGAGAAGGGCGACACCTACGTCATCACCCTCAGCGGCGACCTGCTGGGCGGCTCCAATATCCACGTCACCGACACCGGCACCGGCAGCTCCGACGCCGACACGATGCTGATCACCGGCGGCGACCTGGACGACACGCTGCACCTGGACGCCGACGGCTCGCTGCAGGAAGTGCTGCGCAACGCCGGCGGCACCTTCAAGCTGGGCTACCACGGCTTCAACAGCGCCGATGTCGTGATCCCGCAGAGCCTGGAAGCCACCGCGACACTGGCCGGCACGGTGGTGAGCGGCGAGATCTGGACCCTGGTCATCGACCAGGGCCTGGCCGGCGCCTACCGCGCCAACTACCAGGTGAAGTTCACCGACACCACGCTGGCGCAGGTGGCGGCCGGCCTGGCAGGCCAGCTGACGCGCGACGGCTTCACCGCGACGTCCGCGAACAACAAGGTCACCCTGCGCCGCGGCGACGGCAGGGTCTACACGCTGGATGGCGACCTGTCCGGCACCACCGGCGGCACCGTCGTCATCGACGACCGGCAGTCCTCGGGCGCCAGCGCCATCGAGGCGGCGCTGGAAGGCATCGTCGACGGCACCGGCCACCGCTTGGTGCGCGACGTGCAGGTGGAAGGCAGCGGGCGCCTCGGCGACCGCTGGCGCATCACGGTGGTGGACGCCGACCGCGACGTCGAAGGCCGCATCTTCCGCATCACCAGCAGCAACGAGGCGGTGGCGTCCGCGCGCATCGGCCGCGGCACGGTGACCCGCATCGACAACACCGTGGCCGGCGCGCTGCTGGCCGGTGCGCCGAACGTGGACGCCATGTTCGGCCGGCCCGCCAACGAGACCCAGGTGTTCAACGTCTGGGGCACGAACGAGGGTTCGTTCCAGCTGACGTACAACGGCCAGACCACCGCCCAGTCCTTCACCCGCCATTCCACGGCCGCCCAGATCAAGCAGGCCCTGGAGGCGCTGTCCACGCTGGACCTGGTGGACGTGGCGGGCGAGGGCACCAACCGCAATCCGTGGCGCGTGACCATCAAGCAGGGCGACAAGGACGCCCGCGGCGGCTACTTCATGCTGGCGACCACCCAGACCTCGGTGGTCTCGGCGCCCACGGACGCCGCCGACGCGGCGGCAACCACGCGGCCGTCGATCTCGCTGTCCGCCCCGGCGCACTACCAGCGCGTGTTCTACGACTTCAGCGCCGAGCTGGTCACCATCCGCGGCGGCCTGGGCGACGACGTGTTCATCGCCGACGACGGCATCGCCGCCATGGCGATCTACGGCGACGGCGGCGACGACAGCTTCCTGGTCGGGCGCGTGCTGGACACGGTGGTCGAGACCATCGACGGCCGGCAGGTCGAGGTGATCAACGGGCCGGACGGCATCACCAACGGCATCACCTTCAACACCGACTTCTACGGCGGCGGCGGCGACGACTACTTCGAGGTGAACCACAACGTCGGCGCCCTGCGGCTGTTCGGCGAATCGGGCGACGACACCTTCTTCCTCAAGGCGCAGCTGATCAAGGAAGCCAGCACCGGCAAGGGCAAGGAGATAGGCCGCGGCCAGATCAGCGCCGGCGCCGGCGACGACCAGGGCCAGGTGGACGAGAAGGACCAGGACGTCCTGATCAACTACGTGCAGAACAACAAGGTGGAGATCTTCGGCGGCACCGGCTTCGACACCGTGGTGGTCGCCGGCACGGCCCTGGACGACACCTTCTACATCTTCACCGACAACGACAACCGGCAGTACCTGTACGGCGCCGGCATCAAGCTGGAGAACCTGGAAGGCGTGGAACGGCTGGCGGTGGTCACCGGCGCCGGCAACGACAAGGTCTACCTGTACGGACTCAAGTCCAACATCAGCCTGGCGCTGGGACTGGGTTCGGGCAACGACCAGTTGATCGTGGGCGGGCAGGAGCAGACCTTCCAGGTCACCTACCCGGCCTCCAGCGCCTCCTACGTGGTCGGCCAGAAGGTGGCCGAGGACGTGTACTGGTACGAGCGCTCGATCAACAACGACGTCGTGTTCCAGAAGCACGACTGGTCGCTGCAGGACAAGCAGGAAGCCTTCCAGCAGTTCTACACGCGCTGGATCAGCTCCGGCAACACCAGCACGCAGCAGGCCGATGCCAAGGGCCTGGCCGTGCGCATCGACGACGCCCACTGGAACCTGCTGGAGACCAACTTCACGCTGGCGCTCAAGCTGTTCCTGCAGGGCCTGGAAAAGGCCGACCTGCAGGCGGTGGCCGGCCAGTGGCTGTGGCCGGACTTCCGCGGCGGCATCGGCTGGGGCGACTACTACGAGTACATCAACAACGCCAACGACCTGGAGCGGCAGATCCTGGCCGCCAATTCGGCCGGCAACTACCAGTCGCTGCGCAACTTCACCTGGGACAAGATCGGCGAGTACCGCCACTGGTTCCACTGGGACAACATCTACGGCACCAACGCCGGCAATGCGCTGCTGAACGGCCAGTACGTCAAGCTGCCCGACCAGATCGACTTCAAGACCCTGGCGGGACTCGCGCCCTCCAGCGGCTTCTACGGCAACGGCCAGCTGCAGAACCGCTTCGTGGTGGGATGGGGCACCGGCACGCCGCTGGACCAGATCCTGTTCTCGACCTACCTGCGGCCCATGCTGGCCTACACCATCTGGGGCGACGTCAGCAACTCGGCCCAGGTGCGCATAGGCACCAACCTGAACAGCCCGCGCATCCAGGACTGGGGCTACGAGCCGGACTTCTACTACGAGGACCTCGTGTACCCGTTCGAGGTGCCCTGGTTCGGCGGCACCATGCCGCACGTGAGCGGCGAGACCGGCGTCTGGACGCCGGACGGCTTCGTCCGCGAGCCCAACGTCGGCACGCGGATGCTGTGGGACCTGATCGGCCTGTTCTACGACGTGCAGGCGCCGAAGAACGTGGCGGTCAACTACGAGCGCTACTACCGCACGCAGATCGTCGACGGCACCGGCGCCTACCGCTTCGACGCCATGCCGCAGCGCACGGCCGACAAGATCCTGCCGGCCAACTACGACCTGAACCGGATCGCGGGCGTGGTGCGCCTGTCCGGCGGGGCCGGCGACGACACGGTCACCGTCAACGCACGCACCAGCGCCGAAGTGACGGTGGAACAGCACACGCTGACGATGGCGGAGTACGACTTCGACAACACCAAGCTGGTGCTGTCGCAGGCCGCGATCACCGCCGGCGTCACCGCCGACGAGGTGCAGGCGGCGCTGGTCCGCGCCGACAAGGAAACCAACCTCGGCATCCTCGGCAAGCTGGCGCGCGACCAGGCGACCGGCCCGGTCACGGTGGAAGTCTCCAAGGAGCAGCAGCACGAGACCTACACGCTGCAGGACCGCATCACCGCGCTGAAGACGCGGGTCGATGCGCTGGCGTCCGCCCTGGGCGGCGAGGCCCAGAGCCCGCTGGCCAGCGCGCTCACAGAATTCGTCAAGAAGGGCAACTGGCTGCTGGACTCCACCCGCCCGACTTCCACCGCGCAGTTCTCGGTGGATGCGCTGGACGTGCTGCGCAACGACGCCACGCTGCGCGGCCTGGCCGCGGGCGGTTCCTTCCAGGCCCTGGCGCAGGCGGTGGATGCCGAACTGCTGACCCTGCGCAACTACCTGACGCTGGCCTCGGTCGACACCGCGCTGCGCGGGGCGCTCTACAACTGGACCGACTCCGCGCTCACCGTCTACCGGCAGAACGCGCCGGACATCGACGGCCGCGTCACGGTCAAGATGTACTCGCAGAACATCTGGGAACAGGAACGGCTGGACCAGGCCAACGCCTGGAACGGCTCGCAGGGCGTGGACCCCTACGGGAACTACCAGAACCGCCTGGACTACCGCGACAAGCCGCTGCCGGCGCCCGCGCCCGGCGGCTTCCCCAAGGTGAACGACGGCGCCGACAAGCGCGAGCTGCGCGAGATCCAGTTCACCGTGGGCGGCGTCACCTACCGCGTCGGCGGCACGCAGGACCCGCAGCTGGTCGGCAACGACGTCGCCATGGGCAACGAGTACGTCCGGCGGCTCGACAACCTCGACACCTCCTACTACACCTATGCCAACTACGGCGTCGGCTCCAACGGCGCCCGCATCCTGGAAAGCGTGGTGGTGCGCCGGCTGAACGACACCGAAAGCGGCGGCCAGCGCGTGGTGGGCTGGGAAAAGCTCGATGGCGGCATGTACCTGAGCGCGGCGAACTGGACGAAGTACGTCGACGAACTGACTGCCCGCGGCCTGCTGGACGCCAGCCAGGCGCCGACGATCCGGGCCATGAAGTTCACCGCGGCCAACGTCGAGACCCTGATCTCCACCGCCTTCGGGCAGACCAGGCGCACCGACGTCAAGGCGCCGCTGGTGGACGGGCTGCGCATCTTCAAGGGCGGCAAGGAATACAGCGTCGACATCGAGACGGTGCAGGACACGGCGGGCTTCTACCTGCCCAAGCAGCTGGCCGTCCGCTCCGAGCTGCTGGTGCAGGTCTCGGTCGGCAACGACTTCGTCAAGCCGAACATCGCCGACGAGCGCAGCGTCTCCTTCGACACCGTGCGCGGCCTCAACGCCTGGGGCCTGTGGTTCAGCGGCTTCGAAACCGAGAACCTGAACATCAACACGACCTCGGTGGTGCCGCAGGCAGCCGACGTGGTGGTCGGCAGCACCGACTCGCTGGCCACCCTCAACGTGACCACCGGCGCCGGCGGCGACAGCGTGGTGGTGCAGGCGGCGCGCGCCACCACCAACGTGCTGACGGGCGCGGGCAACGACATCATCAGCATCGGCAACGCGGCGCTCAACCTCGACGGCATCGCCGCCGTGGTGAGCGTCAACGCGGGCGGCGACAACGACATGCTGCAGGTGTTCGACACCACCGGCGGGCCGGTGCCGGCCGCGGGCGTGCGCATCAACCTGGAAGGCAACTCCGGCACCGACGTGTTCCAGGTTTTCGGCAGCGGGGCGCTGAGCATCCCGGTCTACGTGACCGACTCCGCCGCCAACGACAGCAACGGCTACGACTTCCTCTACGTCAACGGCGGCTCCGGCGCCGACTACGTGCGCCTCTATGCCAGCGGCAACGAGGGCCTGATCGACATCGGCATAGGCGCGGCCACGGTGCACCACGACATCGGCATCGAGCGCCTGTTCGTCAACACCTTCGGCGGCGACGACACGGTGCTGATGGACGACAACCGGGCCGACACCGAGATCTACCTCGGCGCCGGCAAGGACACGCTGACCGTCGGCACGGTGGTCACCAAGGCTTCCAGCCGCGGCGACGGCATCCCGGTGGTGGACCTGACGCTCACCACCCCGGGCCTGAGCGCCCGCACCGCGGTGTACGGCGGCAGCGGCAACGACGAATTCGAGCTGAACTACAACAAGGCCGAGATCTGGCTCTATGGCGAGAGCGGCGACGACCTGTTCATCCTCAACACCTTCCTGGTGGAGAAGCAGGGATTCGACAAGGACAAGCTGCCGGCGCTGAAGGGCCTGTCGGGCGGCGAGGGCAAGAACACCTACGACGTCAAGACCGGCTCCGACACGCCGCAGACGCAGGCGCAGTTCTACGACTACCTGCAGAGCGCCAACGTCAACATCGACGGCGGCCCGGGCATCGACACCATCGTGCTGAACGGCACGCCGATCGCCGACGTGTTCGTGATCGCGAAGAACTTCGCGGCGGGCGCGGGCCGCTTCCTCAACTTCGAGAACATCGAGCGGCTGGAGATCAACGGCGGCGACGGCGACGACGAGTTCTACATCGTCAGCACCAGCCCGCTGGTGGACGTGGTGGTGCGCGGCGGCTCCGGCAAGGACGTGATCCACATGGGCGGCGACCAGACGCCCATCCTGCGCGACCTGCCCGAATTCATCTACACGCCGGAGCCGGTGCTGGTGCAGGACCCGCGCCGGATCTACCCCAACGAGTCGCGGGCGCCCACGGGCGAGCAGGTCTACGAGTTCTTCCAGGACGTGCCGGTGTACCACTACGGCTTCTTCGGGCTGGACTCCTGGTGGGCCTGGCCGGAGAACATCGACCAGCTGGTGCTGGACAAGGTCCGCGCCGAACTGCTGGCGGCGGGCTTCGGCAGCGACAAGCACATCCAGGCGCCGGACCCGGTGCCGGGCTACCAGGGCTTCACCTTCGACCGGGCCAGCGAGTCCGCCGCCACGGCCCTGAACAACTTCCTGAACTTCAGCAACGTGCGCGTCACCAGCCGCAACGACGAGGCGAACGACCGCGTCGACGACTTCTGGTGGTGGGCCTGGTGGTGGTGGTGGTGGCGCAGCGAGCTGGAAGTGCGCACGACCGGCACCTACACGGTGGGCGGCTTCGCCTGGCACGACCTCGACGACTTCTACTACCAGGCGCCGACCACGATCCAGCCACCCAAGCTGAAGCTGGACCCGAAGGCCTACTGGATCGACGAGGAGCGGGTCGACAACCTGACCGGGCGCTATGCCGGCCGGCTCAACGTCGATGGCGGCTCCGACGAGGACCGCTTCGTGGTGCACAACGAGAACGGCACCACCAACAGCGGCAGCCTGGAACTGCTGTACCAGGTGCAGCAGCGCGACGGCAGCAAGCTGCTGTACCAGGGCGGCACGCAGGAGTTCGACGACGAAACGCTGCAGCACGAGATCACGCTGGCTGGCGCGGTGGCGAGCGGTGACGACTGGCTGCTGAAGCTGGATACCAGCACCTACCGGGCCACGGCCGGCGCCGGCAGCACGACGCAATCCATTGCCGCGGCGCTGCGCGACGCGGTCAATGCCGGCGGCATCTACACCGCCAGCATCGCCACCCCGCTGGCCACCGTGGCCGGCAACGTGGTGACCATCGGCCAGGCGGTGCAGGCCAACGAGAGCTACAGCGTGACCGTTGGCCAGTCGACCATCAGCTACAAGGCGGTGGCCGGCGACACCCGCGCGATCGTCGCGGGCAAGCTGCGCGACACCCTGGAGCAGGCGGTGGTGGGCTTCACCTTCACCGCCGGCGACGGCACCATCACCGTCAGCAAGAACGGCGGCGGCACCTTCGTGCTGAAGGCGGACGACCCGCGGCTGCTGGTGAAGCGCACCACCAACCCGGTGCGGCTGACGGTCAGCCTGCTGACCACCGGCAGCACGGAGCGCGATGCGGCCACCACCTCGGTGCTGCGCACCGGGCTGGACCCGGTGCTGGACCAGGTCGTGTCCACCCGCGGCGTGCTGATCGGCTTCGGCCAGGACGTCTCGGCCTTCACCAATGCCGGCTACTACGGCGTCGAGTTCGAGCGCTTCGAGTCGACCGAACTGCGCCTGTCCGGCGGCGCCGACACGCTGACCGTCAACATGGACAAGTCGGCCGCGCCGGCCGTGACCAACATCGGTGCGGTCGAAGTGGCGCTGGGCGGAGGCAACGACAGCGTGGCGGTGCTGGCCACGGCCGGCAACGTCACCCTGCTGGGCGGCGCCGGGGACGACACGGTGACCGTGGGCGACGGCACCTCGCATTCGATGGACCACATCCGCGGCACGCTGGACTTCCGCGGCGACGCGCACCGCTACGAGGTGTCCACGGCCGGCGAGATGATCGCCGTGGCGCAGGTCACGGCAGCGGGCAAGGTCAACGAGCCCGAGATCACGATCAACGCCGCCAACCTGGCCGCCAACTTCACCCGTGCGACCCTGGTCGACGGCACGGTGTTCACGTCCGCCCTGGACGGCCAGTTCATCTTCGACAACGCCGCGGTGTTCGACGACGCCCTGGATTCCGCCTTCAGCCTGACGCGCAAGGAAAACGGGCGCGTGGTCTACCTCGACCCGGTCACCGGCGAGCGGCAGACGGCGGCCCAGCACGGGCGCCAGGTGTTCAACAACGCCAGCGGCAGCTTCAAGGGCACGCCGGTCACGCGCGGCACCGTGAACGGCCAGCCGGTGGTCATGCCCAACGGCAACCTGCTGCCGGCGGTGCGCAGCCTCACGGCCAAGGTGCCGGTGGCGCAGACCGTGCAGAAGGCCAGGACGACCGTCACCACGCAGTACGTGGACGTGCAGTCCGGCAGCGGCAACGACCGCCTGTTCATCTTCAACCAGGCCGACACCGGCCCGGTCACGGGCACGCTGACGGCGACGACGCTGACCCTGGACGGCGCGCGCACCGACTACAGCCGGCTGGAGCTGGTGGACATCCGGCTCGGCAGCGGCGGCGACACGTTCACCATCGACGGCACCGGCGCCACCACCGCGCTGGATACCGGCGGCGGCGTGGACAGCATCAACGTCTACAAGGTGCTGCACGCGACCACCGTGCAGGGCGGCAACGGCGCCGACATCGTGACGGTGTCCAACGCGGCCGGCACGCTGTACGACATCGACGCCACGCTGACGGTCAAGGGCGGCAGCAGCGGCACGGACCTCGACCAGCTGCGCGTGTCCAACGCCAACGACGCCCTGGGGGCCGCCGGTACCTTGTCGGCCACCGAGATCACCGGCCTCGGCATGGGCGGCAAGGTGGTGTACGACACCTTCGAGTCGCTGCTGCTCACCCTGGGCAGCGTCGCGGACACGCTGACGGTCACGGGGACCGCGGCCGGCACGCCGACCACCGTCCTCGGCCGCAACGGCGGCGACACGGTCAACATTTCCGGCGCCGACGGCCGGCTCGGCGGCATCCTGTCGCTGCTGACCGTGGACCTGGGCGGCGCGCTGCCTGGCGAGACCGGCAACGACACGCTGAACGTCAGCGACCTCGGTGACACCACCGAGCGCAGCGGCGTGCTGACTGCCAGCACGCTGGCGGGCCTGGGCATGGGCGCCGCGGGCTCCATCGCCTACCTGCAGGCGGAGCAGCTGAACGTCGACCTGGGCCAGGCCAAGGACAGCTTCACCGTGGCCAGTTCCATGGGCAAGAGCACGCGCGTGCGCGGCGGCGGCGGCGCGGACAGCTTCAAGGTGGAAACCGTCAGCGGCAGCCTGCTGCTGGAAGGCGGCGTGGGCGAGGACCAGTTCCAGGTGTTCGACGGCAGCGGCGACGCCGCCGGCGCGGGGGCGCAGCTGACGCTGGACGGCGGCTTCGAACTGGACGTGCTGCGGCTGCGCCTGGCCGGCCAGACCGGCCTGGCGATCCACGTGGCCAATGCGGCGGGCAGCGTCAGCCGCGGGCGCGACCAGCTGATCCTGGAAGGCACGGCGGCCGCCGAGAGCTACCGCCTGTACTCCGACGCCGCGGCGCGGGCCCTGGACATCTCCTCGGGCATCGTGCGCGTCGGCGCCGGCGCGGGCGCCGAGCTGCTGGACTACCGCGAGATCCTGGCGCTGACGATCAACAGCCTGGGCGGCAACGACTCCTACCTGGTGGACGACACCGGCGTCGAAGCGGTGATCAACATGGGCGAGGGCAACGACCTCGTCACCATCGGCACGGTCAACACCGTGCTCGACGAGCATGGCATCCCGGTGGTGACCAGCACGACGCCGGGCAACTCGGTGACGCTCACGGTCAACGGCGGCGAGGGCAACGACGAATTCGAGGTCAACCACAACGAGTCCGAGCTGTTCCTCAACGGCGATGCCGGCGACGACCGCTTCGTCGTCAACACCTTCCTGGTGAAGCGGGCCAACCCGAGCGACCTCAACAGCGCCATCCTGAACCGCACCAACATCGTCGGTGGCGGCGGGCTGGACCGCTACGAGTACCTGCAGAACGCGGCGGTCAGCATCGACGGCGGCGAAGGCTTCGACACTTTCGTCATCAACGGCACGCCGATCGGCGACGTGTTCGTCATCACCGCCGACGGCGTCTACGGCGGCGGCACCCGCGTCTCGATCAAGAACGTCGAGCGCATCGAGGTCAACGGCGGCACCGGCGACGACGAGATCTACGTCCTGAGCACGGCAGCCGGCAGCGAAGTGGTGGTCAGCGGCGGCTCGGGTGCGGACCGCATCTACCTGGGCGGCGACCACCCGGTGATCCAGGTCGACCCGCCGGAGCAGACCGTCCAGACCGACCCCTACACGGTGAGCCAGCCGACCTTCGTCACGCAGACGATCGTGCAGGACGCGCCGCCGCACGTGGTCGAGAACGTCAGCGTCTGGGACCTCTGGTTCAACTGGTACGGCGTGCAGGACGCGCTGAACGCCGACATCATCGGCCTGCTCAATTTCGACTGGTGGTCGTGGACCTACACGCTGCTGGTCGATCCGCGGCCGATCGTGACCACCACCGTGGTGCAAGGCCCGCCGCTGGTGACCGAGTTCATCCCGCCGCCGGTGTCCTTCAACCCGCCGCCCTTCCTGCTGAAGTTCGACGCGGACTACGACCTGTCCGACATCCAGGGCAAGCTGATCATCGAAGGCGGCACCAGTGCCGACGCGACCGGCCAGCACGAGGACCACCTGATCGTCCACAACGAGCAGGGCGCCAACCACGTCGGCACGCTGAAGGAGACGACGGTGCCGGTGAACGTGCGCGAAAGCGTGCCGCTGCTCGTGAACGGCCAGCCGGTGCTGGGCCTGGACGGCCAGCCCAAGTACGTGGCCGGCGACGGCTTCGTGCAGCAGCTGGACGGAGCCGGCCAGCCCGTGACGCGGACCTTCCTGAACCTGTCCGGCTTCGGCATGGGCTCGGGCCTGACCGCGGCGGAAGTGCCGTATTCCGGCGTCGAGATCCACGGCATCGAGGACATGGACGTGCGCCTGTCCAATGCCGCCGACGAGGTCACCATCGCCGCCACCGACACCGGCAAGCTGCGCCTGGTGCTGGGCGGCGGCGACGACGTCGTCAACGTGCAGAAGATCTCGGGCGACGTGACGCTGTACGGCGGCGCCGGCAGCGACATCTTCAACGTCTCCTCCGATGCCACCCTCGGAGACCGCAGCGACGCGGACCTGGGCGGCACGCTCGCGGGCATAGCCGCGAAGCTCACCATCGACGGCGACGCCCACGTCTGGGAACGCGTCGTGCCGGTGACGGCGCAGGAGGACGCGACCGGCACCTTCAACATGGCGGTGCAGCAGCGCTTCGAGGACGTCCAGGCGCGGGCATTCACGCAGGTGGAGAACGGGGTCGTGAAGATCCCGGTGGCGCTGGTCGGCGACGACGGCCGGGTGGTGGAGCGCGACATCCTGGGCACCATCACGGTGGACCGCATCCACCCGGTGACCGGCCTGCCCGTGCGCGACGCCAACGGCAACATCATCCGCGACACCGCGATCGTCCGCTACCCGGTGGCCGACACGCGCCTGGTGCCGCTGCACTACTCCAACACGATCCTGGAGACCGGGCTGGAAGCGGGCCAGGTGGCGGGCACCGACACCATCAATGTCGTGGACCGTGCCAGGGCGACCGGCACCACGCTGACGCTGACGCCGGACACCATCACCTCCGCCGGCATGGCGGGCTCCATCCGGTACGTGGCCGACGTGCTGCGCATCCGGCTCGGGTCCGGCAATGACGACGTGACGATCCAGGGCACGTCCGCGCGCACCACCTTGCTGGCCGGCGCGGGCGACGACCGGATCACGGTTTCGAAGCTGGGTTCACTGGATGCCGTGCAGGGCGAGCTGTGGCTGGACGCCGAGCAGGGCCAGTCCAACGTGCTGGCCATCGACGACTCGGCCGACGCCAACGCCGACACGGCCATCGTGGTGACGGCCGACACGGTGACGGGCATCGCGCCCGCCGCCATCCACTACACGGCCGCCGGCGGACTGTTCCGCAGCAACTACGACGCGCTGGAGCAAGGCTTCTCGGCCGGCGTCACCATCTCCGGCGGCACCGGCGGCAACACCTTCACCGTCGCTTCCGCGCGCAAGAACGGGGGCGCGGTGGAGGTCACGCGCATCTTCGCCGGCGCGGGCAACGACACGGTCACCGTCACCGACGGCGACCCGCGCTACACCGAGATCCGCGCCCAGCAGGGCAACGACACCGTGGTGCTGCAGCAGCCGGCCAACACGCAGTCCGCGCTGGGCGGCCTGGCGGTGTTCGGCGACGAAGGCAACGACAGCATCACCGGCGGCGTGCAGGCGGACGTGCTGGTGGGCGGCCTGGGCGAGGACACGATCCGCGGCGGCGCCGAGAATGACATCATCGTCGGCGACGAGGCAGCGATCCTGCGCGCGGCCAGCTACGCCGTGACCAGCGTCGCGACCCGGCGCGATTCCGAGGGCGGCGACGACCACCTGTTCTCCAGCGAAGGCGACGACATCGTCATCGGCGGTGCCGGCGGCGACGAGATCGAGGCGCTGGTCGGCCGGGCCATCGTGCTGGGCGACGCCGGCGTGGTGGTCAAGGGCGGCGACGTCTACAGCACGACGCCGGCCGTGGGTGGCCGCGACCGCATCACCGGCGGTGCCGGCCGCAACATCATCATCGGCGGCGCCGACGCGGACTGGATCCGCGGCGGCGCGGCCGACGACTTCATCCTGGGCGATGGCGGCCACGTGGCGCGCGATGCCGCCGGCAACCCGACCGCCGTCTACACCGTGGACGACGGGACCGGCGGTGCCGACGACATCGGCGGCGGCGACGGCAGCGACGTGATCCTGGGCGGCGCGGACGGCGACACCATCACGGCGAGCCTGGGCGGCGACATCATCCTGGGCGACGCCGGCCACGCCGACGTGTCCGGCAATGTCTACACGACCAGCGCCACGGTCGGCGGCAACGACAAGATCACGGGCGGCAGCGGCGGCACGGCCACCGGCCTGGCGAGCATCCTGATCGGCGGCGCTGGCAACGACACCCTCACCGGCACCGCGGGAGACGACGTGATCGTCGGCGACGGCGGCTACGTGACGCGCACCGTCCTGGGCGGCACGGTGAAGCCGCTCACGGTGGAAACCTACGACGACACCACGGGCGGCATCGACCGCATCGAGGGCGGCGAGGGCCGCGACGTGATCCTGGGCGGCGCCGAGGGCGACTCCATCGCAGCCAGCCTGGGCGGCGACATCATCCTCGGCGACGGCGGCTTCGCCGACCTGCAGGGCCGGGTCGAGACGCGCAGCCCGACGCTGGGCGGCAACGACTCCATCACCGGCGGCAACGGCACCGGCGCAGGCAACCGCAGCATCATCCTGGGCGGCGCCGGCGACGACGAGTTGCTGGGCGGCGACGGCGACAACGTGCTGCTGGGCGACGGCGGCCTGGTCGAGCGGCTGGCCGACGGCACGGTGCTGCGCGTGGTGAGCACGGACGAGGGCGAGGGCGGCCGCGACGAGATCCACAGCGGCGCCGGCAACGACGTCGTCCTCGGCGGTGCGGGCGGAGATGCGATCTACGCCGGCGGCGGCAGCGACATCATCCTCGGCGACAGCGGCGAGGTGGTGCTGAACAACGCCTCCAGCAACAACGTGACCACGTCCGCCGAAGGCACGGGCGGCAACGACACCATCGAAGGCGGCTCCGCCACCAGCATCCTGATCGGCGGCACCGGCGCCGACCGCATCACCACCGGCAGCGGCAAGGCCATCGTGCTGGGCGACAACGGCCGCGTGCTGCGCGACGCCCTCGAGCACTGGCGCGAAGTGCATGCGGTGGAAGCCGACCCAGCCCACGCCGGCGCGGACACCATCATTAGCGGCAACGGCGTCAACGTGATCCTGGGCGGGCTGGGCGCCGACGACATCCAGCTGGGCGGCGGCACCAACACCGTGCTGGGCGACAACGGGGTCGTGTTCCTGGGCGGCACCGCCTCCAACGACGTGCAGAGCACCGACATCACCCTGGGCGGCGACGACGTGATCGTGGCGGGCGCGGGCGTCAACACCATCCTGGGCGGCTTCGGCGCGGACCACATCACCTTGGCGGGCGGCACCAACACCGCGCTGGGCGACAACGGCACGGTGGCGCGCGACGGCGCCGAGGCGATCACGCGGGTCAGCAGCTCGGACAGCACGGAAGGCAGCGGCGGCGCGGACATCATCCGCAGCGAGGGCGGCACCAACATCATCTTCGGCGGTGTAGGGGCCGACGACATCCGGGCCCCGTCCGGCACCAGCATCATCCTGGGCGACAACGGCGTGGCCGAATTCGCCGGCGCCAACCGTGACGTCTACACGCAGGACCCGCGGCTGGGCGGCGCCGACAGCATCGTCGGCGGCAGCGGCGACAACATCATCCTGGGCGGCGCCGGGGCCGACATGCTGCGCGGTGGCGACGGCGACGACGTGCTGCTGGGCGACGGTGGCCGGGTCTACCGCAGGCCGGGTGCCTTGGCGGGCAGCGTGCCGGTGGTGACGCACGTGGCGACCACGGCGCCCCGGGACGGCGGCGGCGACGACATCCAGGGCGGCGCGGGCGCGGACGTGATCCTCGGCGGCGCCGGGGCGGACACGATCAAGGCGCCTTCGGGCGGCAAGATCATCGTGGGCGACAACGGGTGGGTGAACCTGGCGGACCGGTTCGAACCGGATGCGCTCGGCTTCCTGGTGCAGCGCACCGACCGCGACGTCTACACGACCGACCCGCTGGACGGCGGCAACGACACCATCACCGGCGGCCAGGGCCTGGGGAACATCATCCTCGGCGGCTCGGGCGCCGACCAGCTGCGCGGCGGCGACGGCGCCGACGTGATCCTGGGCGACAACGGCCGGGTCTTCCGCACGGCGGACGGCGTCACGCACGTGGCCAGCACGGACGAAGACGCAGGCGCGGACGACGACATCCAGGGCGGCGACGGCCGCGACGTCATCATCGGCGGCAAGGGCTCGGACACGATCTACGCGCCTTCCGGCGGCAAGATCATCCTGGGCGACAGCGGCCGGGCCAACGTGGCCGACTATTTCGAAGGCCTGGACGCCATGGGCTTCCCGGTGCTGCATACCGACCGGGACGTCTACACGACCCGCGCGGACGTCGGCGACATCGACTACATCACCGGTGGCGCGGATGGGCTGGGCAACATCATCCTCGGCGGCTCCGGCGCAGACGAAATCGCGGGCGGCAGCGGCGACGACGTGATCCTCGGCGACAGCGGCCACGTGTACCGCACCAGCGTGACGGTGACGAGCGTGGCCAGCACCGACGACGACGTCGGCGACGGCGACGACATCCAGGGCGGCGATGGCCGCGACGTGATCATCGGTGGCAAGGGATCGGACACGATCAACGCGCCCACCGGCGGCAAGATCATCCTGGGCGACAACGGCCGGGTGAACCTGGCCGACCGGACCGAACGCGACGCCATGGGCTTCCCGGTGCTGCGCACCGACCGCGACGTCTACACGACCAGCGCGGACATCGGCGACGTCGACTACATCACCGGCGGCGCGGATGGCCTGGGCAACATCATCCTGGGCGGCTTCGGCGCGGATGAAATTGCGGGCGGCAGCGGCGACGACGTGATCCTCGGCGACAGCGGGCGGGTGTTCCGCTCCAGCGTGGAAGTCACGCACGTGGAGAGCACCGACGACGACGTTGGCGACGGCGATGACATCCAGGGCGGCGATGGTCGCGACGTGATCATTGGCGGCAAGGGTTCGGACACGATCAACGCGCCCACGGGCGGCAAGATCATCCTGGGCGACAACGGCAGGGTCAACCTTGCGGACCGTTTCGAGGGCTTCGACGCCTTCGGTTTCCCGGTGCTGCGCACCGACCGCGACGTCTATACCACCAGCCCCGCCATCGGCGACGTCGACTACATCACCGGCGGCGCGGACGGCCTGGGCAACATCATCCTCGGTGGCTTCGGCGCCGACGAGATCGCGGGCGGCAGCGGCGATGACGTCATCCTCGGGGACAGCGGCCACGTGTATCGCACGAGCGTGACAGTGACGAGCGTGGCCAGCACCGACGACGACATCGGCGACGGCGATGACATCCAGGGCGGCGATGGCCGTGACGTGATCATCGGCGGCAAGGGCTCCGACACGATCAATGCGCCTACCGGCGGCAAGATCATCCTGGGCGACAACGGCCGGGTGAACCTCGCCGACCGGACCGAGCGCGATGCCATGGGCTTCCCGGTCCTGCGCACCGACCGCGACGTCTACACGACCAGCGCGGACATCGGCGACGTCGACTACATCACCGGCGGCGCGGATGGCCTGGGCAACATCATTCTCGGCGGCTTCGGCGCCGACCTGATCGAAGGCGGCAGTGGCGACGACGTGATCCTCGGCGACAGCGGCCACGTGTACCGCACCAGCGTGGCAGTGACGAGCGTGGCGAGCACCGACGACGACATCGGTGACGGCGACGACATCCAGGGCGGCGACGGCCGGGACGTGATCATCGGCGGCAAGGGCTCCGACACGATCAATGCGCCTACCGGCGGCAAGATCATCCTGGGCGACAACGGCCGGGTGAACCTGGCGGACCGCTTCGAGGGCTTCGATGCCTTTGGCTTCCCGGTGCTGCGGACCGACCGCGACGTCTACACCACCAGCCCCGGCATAGGCGACGTCGACTACATCACGGGCGGCGCGGACGGCCTGGGCAACATCATCCTGGGCGGCTTCGGCGCCGACGAGATCGCGGGCGGCAGCGGCGACGACGTCATCCTGGGCGACAGCGGCCACGTGTATCGCACGAGCGTGACAGTGACGAGCGTGGCCAGCACCGATGACGACATCGGCGACGGCGACGACATCCAGGGCGGCGATGGCCGCGACGTCATCATCGGCGGCAAGGGCTCGGACACCATCAATGCGCCCACCGGCGGCAAGATCATCCTCGGCGACAACGGCCGGGTGAACCTGGCGGACCGCACCGAGCGCGACGCCATGGGCTTCCAGGTGCTGCGCACCGACCGCGACGTCTACACGACCAGCCCGGACATCGGCGACGTCGACTACATCACGGGCGGCGCGGATGGGGTGGGCAACATCATCCTCGGCGGCTACGGCGCGGACGAGATCGAGGGCGGCAGCGGCGACGACGTGATCCTCGGCGACAACGGGCGGGTCTTCCGGACCAGCGTGGAAGTCACGAGCGTGGCCAGCACCGATGACGACATAGGCGCCAACGACGACATCCAGGGCGGGGACGGCCGCGACATCATCATCGGCGGCAAGGGCTCCGACACGATCAATGCGCCCACCGGCGGCAAGATCATCCTGGGCGACAACGGGCAGGTGAACCTGGCCGACCGCTTCGAGGGCTTCGACGCCCTGGGCCTGCCGATCTGGCGCACCGACCGCGACGTCTACAGCACCAGCCCGGACATCGGCGACGTCGACTACATCACTGGCGGGGCTGATGGCGTCGGCAACATCATCCTCGGCGGCTTCGGTGCGGACGAGATCGCGGGCGGCTCGGGCGACGACGTGATCCTGGGCGACAACGGGCGGGTCTTCCGCACCAGCGTGGAAGTGACGCACGTCGCCAGCATTGCCGACGATATCGGCGACGGCGACCAGATCGAAGGCGGCGACGGCCGGGACATCATCATCGGCGGCAAGGGCTCCGACACGATCAACGCGCCCACCGGCGGCAAGATCATCCTGGGCGACAACGGGCGCGTGAACCTGGCCGACCGGACCGAGCGGGACGCCATGGGCTTCCTGGTGCTGCGCACGGACCGCGACGTCTACACGACCAGCCCGGACATCGGCGACGTCGACTACATCACCGGCGGCGCGGATGGCGTGGGCAACATCATCCTGGGCGGCTACGGCGCGGACGAGATCGCGGGCGGCAGCGGCGACGACGTGATCCTGGGTGACAGCGGCCGGGTCTACCGCACCGCGGATGGCGCGACCCGCGTGGCGAGCACCGACGACGACATCGGCGACGGTGACTCGATCGAAGGCGGCGACGGCGCCGACATCATCCTCGGCGGCAAGGGCTCCGACCGCATCAATGCGCCCACCGGCGGCAAGATCATCCTGGGCGACAACGGCCAGGTGAACCTGGCGGACCGCTTCGAAGGCCTGGATGCCATGGGCTTCCCGGTGTGGCGCACCGACCGCGACGTCTACAGCACCAGCCCGGACATCGGCGACGTCGACTACATCACTGGCGGCGCCGACGGCGTCGGCAACATCATCCTGGGCGGCTTCGGCGCGGACGTCATCGACGGCGGCAGCGGCGACGACATCATCCTCGGCGACAACGGGCGCGTCTTCCGCACCAGCGTGGAGGTCACGCGGGTCCTCAGCACCGATGACGACATCGGCGGCGACGACACCATCCGGGGCGGCGCGGGCCGGGACGTGATCATCGGCGGCAAGGGTTCGGACACGCTCAAGGCGCCGTCCGGCGGCAAGATCATGCTCGGCGACAACGGCGGCGTGAACCTGGGCGACTACCTTGAGCCGGGCTGGCCGCTGCCCCGCACCGACCGCGACGTGTACACGACCAGCGCGGGCATCGGCGACGTCGACACCATCAGCGGCGGCGCCGACGGCGTGGGCAACATCATCCTCGGCGGCTTCGGCGCCGACGAGATCGCCGGCGGCAGCGGCGACGACGTGATCCTCGGCGACAGCGGGCGGGTGTACCGCACGGCGGCCGGCGTCACGCGGGTGGCCAGCACCGACGAGGACATCGGCGGCGACGACCGCATCCAGGGCGGCCAGGGCGCGGACGTCATCATCGGCGGCAAGGGATCCGACACGATAGGCGCCCCGCTGGGCGGCAAGATCATCCTGGGCGACAACGGCCAGGTGAACCTCGCGGACCGCTTCGAAGGGCTGGACGCCCTGGGCTTCCCGCTCTGGCGCACCGACCGCGACGTCTTCAGCACCGCGACCGGCATCGGGGACATCGATTACATCACCGCGGGCGCCGACGGCGCCGGCAACATCGTGCTGGGTGGCGCGGGCGCGGACCAGATCGAGGGCGGCAGCGGCCCCGACATCGTCCTGGGCGACAACGGCCGGGTGTTCCGCGACAGCGGCCGGCGGCTCCTGCGCATCGAGAGCACGGCACCGTCGGACGGCGGCGACGACCGCATCGTCACCGGCGGCGGCGACGACATCGTGGTCGGCGGCTTCGGCCACGACCTCATCCTGGCCGGCGCCGGCCGCAACGTGGTCGTCGGCGACAACGGCAAGCTGGTGTTCGAAACCACGGGTACGGGCGATGTGCTGCTCGCGAGCGTGACCAGCCGCGTCGAGGACGGCGATGCCTGGGACGACATCAGCAGCGGCGCGGACGACGACGTCATCGTCGGCGGACAGGGCGACGACGTGATTCGTGCCGGTGACGGTGCCAACGTCATCCTCGGCGACTACGGCTCCATCCACTGGTCGGGCGGCCTGCTGGAGGACGCGCAGAGCCTGGACACCGGCACCGGCGGCGACGACAAGGTCACCACCGGAACCGGCGCCGACATCGTCGTCGGTGGCTTCGGCAAGGACACGATCACGGTTTCGACCGCGGGCGTGGCCGACGCCGGCAACGTCGTCTTCGGTGACAGCGGTCAGATCGACTTCACCGCCGGCGTGCTGGCCAGCGCGATGAGCCTGGACGTGAACACCGGCGGCAACGACACGATCACCAGCGGCAGCGGCCGCGACGTGGTGGTCGGCGGCACCGGTGCAGACACGATCTGCGCCGGCGAAGGTGACAACATTGTCCTGGGCGACAACGGCAGCATCCGCTACGACCTCGATGCGAACGGCCTGTCCACGCTGGACTTCGCCACGAGCAGTTTCGAGACGGGCGACGCGGCTGACAGCATCACGACCGGCGACGGCAACGACGTCGTGGTCGGCGGCGGTGGCGGTGACACGCTCACGGTGTCCGGTGGCAACAACACGGTGTTCGGCGACTACGGAACGATCACGTGGGTAGCCGGGCTGCTGGAACAAGCCGACAGCGCCAGTACCGGCGAAGGCGGCAACGACGGCATCACCAGCGGCAACGGCTGCGACATCATCGTGGGCGGCTTCGGCGCCGACACGATCACTGGTGGCGGCGGCGACAACGTGGTCCTCGGTGACAGCGGCTCGCTGGACTACACGGCTGGGGTGCTGGCCATCGCTAAGAGCACCGACGTCGCAACCGGCGGCGCCGACACCATCACCACCGCCAGCGGCCGCGATGTGGTGGTAGGCGGTGCGGCCGGCGACACGATCACCGTGGGCGATGGCGCCAACGTCATCCTCGGCGACACCGGGACCATTCGCTACGACCTGGATGCGGCGGGCTTGGCGACGCTGGACGAAGCCATCAGCACCGTGCAGGCCGCCGATGCGGCAGATTGCATCTCCAGTGGCGCGGGCCTGGACGTGGTCGTCGGCGGGCAGGGCGGCGACACGATCCTGGCTGGCGACGGCGCCAATGTGATCCTCGGCGACTACGGCTCCATCCACTGGACGGCCGGCCTGCTGGAGGATGCGACAAGCCTGGACACCGGCACCGGCGGCGACGACAAGGTCACCACCGGAACCGGCGCCGACATCGTCGTCGGTGGCTTCGGCAAGGACACGATCACGGTTTCGACCGCGGGCGTGGCCGACGCCGGCAACGTCGTCTTCGGTGACAGCGGTCAGATCGACTTCACCGCCGGCGTGCTGGCCAGCGCGATGAGCCTGGACGTGAACACCGGCGGCAACGACACGATCACCAGCGGCAGCGGCCGCGACGTGGTGGTCGGCGGCACCGGTGCAGACACGATCTGCGCCGGCGAAGGTGACAACATTGTCCTGGGCGACAACGGCAGCATCCGCTACGACCTCGATGCGAACGGCCTGTCCACGCTGGACTTCGCCACGAGCAGTTTCGAGACGGGCGACGCGGCTGACAGCATCACGACCGGCGACGGCAACGACGTCGTGGTCGGCGGCGGTGGCGGTGACACGCTCACGGTGTCCGGTGGCAACAACACGGTGTTCGGCGACTACGGAACGATCACGTGGGTAGCCGGGCTGCTGGAACAAGCCGACAGCGCCAGTACCGGCGAAGGCGGCAACGACGGCATCACCAGCGGCAACGGCTGCGACATCATCGTGGGCGGCTTCGGGGCCGACACGATCACTGGTGCCGGCGGCGACAACGTCGTCCTCGGCGACAGCGGCTCGCTGGACTATACGGCCGGCGTGCTGGCCATCGCGAAGAGCTCCGACGTTGCGACAGGCGGCAATGACAGCATCACAACCGGCGGCGGCCGCGACGTCGTGCTCGGCGGAGCAGGCAGCGACACCATCACCGTGGGCGAGGGCGGCAACGTGGTGCTGGGCGACACCGGCACGATCCGCTACGACCTCGATGCGGCGGGCCTGTCTACGCTCGACGAGGCCATCAGCACCGTGCAGGCCGCCGATGCGGCAGATTGCATCTCCAGTGGCGCGGGCCTGGACGTGGTCGTCGGCGGGCAGGGCGGCGACACGATCCTGGCTGGCGACGGCGCCAATGTGATCCTGGGCGACTACGGCTCCATCCACTGGACGGCCGGATTGCTGGAGGACGCGGCAAGCCTCGACACCGGTACGGGAGGCGACGACAAGGTGACCAGTGGAACCGGCGCCGACATCGTCGTCGGCGGCTTCGGCAAGGACACGATCACTGTTTCGACTGCGGGCGTGGCCGACGCCGGCAACGTCGTCTTCGGCGACAGCGGTTCGCTCGACTTCACCGCCGGCGTGCTGGCCAGCGCGATGAGCCTGGATGTGAACACCGGCGGCAACGACGCGATCACCAGCGGCAGCGGCCGCGACGTCGTGGTCGGTGGCACCGGCTCCGACACGATCTGTGCCGGCGAAGGCGACAACGTCGTCCTCGGCGACAACGGCAGCATCCGCTACGACCTCGACGGCGCCGGCTTGCAGACGCTGGACCTCGCCACGAGCAGCTTCGAGACGGGCGACGCGGCTGACAGCATCACGACGGGCGACGGCAACGACGTCGTGGTCGCCGGTGGCGGCGGTGACACGCTCACGGTGTCCGGTGGCAACAACACGGTGTTCGGCGACTACGGAACGATCACGTGGGTGGCCGGCCTGCTGGAACAAGCGGACAGCGCCAGCACCGGCGAAGGCGGCAATGACGGCATCACCAGCGGCAATGGCTGCGACATCATCGTGGGCGGCTTCGGCGCCGACACGATCACCGGCGCCGGCGGCGACAACGTCGTCCTCGGTGACAGCGGCTCGCTGGACTACACGGCCGGCGTGCTGGCCATTGCGAAGAGCACCGACGTCGCAATCGGCGGCGCCGATAGCATCACCACCGGCAGCGGCCGCGACGTGGTGCTCGGAGGCGCGGGCAGCGACACGATCACCGTGGGCGATGGCGCCAACGTCATCCTCGGCGACACCGGCACCATCCGCTACGACCTCGATGCCAACGGCCTGTCCACGCTCGACCTGGCGACCAGCACGGTGCAGGCTGCCGACGGCGCCGACACCATCGTCTCCGGCAGCGGCAAGGACGTGGTGATCGGCGGCCAGGGCGGGGACAACATCAACGCCGGCGACGGCGACAACCTGGTCCTGGGCGACTACGGCTCGTCCGAGTGGACGGCCGGCCTGCTGGAGTTCGTCACCACGCTCGATCCCACCGAGGGCGGCAACGACACGGTGCGCTCCGGCAGCGGCCGCGACATCCTCGCGGGCGGCAGCGCCAACGACGACATGGATGCCGGAACCGGCGACGACCTGCTGCTGGGCGACCAGGCCGTCATCGTGTTCGACGGCGGCGTCGTGGTTTCCGTCACCGACCCGAACACCACCGGCAACGACACGCTGGTGGGCGGTGGCGGCAACGACACCATCATCGGCGGCCTGGGCAACGACAACCTGGCGGGCAACGCGGGCCAGGACCTGGTCTTCGGCGACGAAGCGACGCTGCTGTACGTCGACGGCGTGCTGCGCAGCGCCTCCACCCCCGGGACCGGCGCGCCCGGCGGCGGCGACGCGATCGACGGCGGCGAGGGCAACGACATCGTCGTCAGCGGCGCCGGCAGCGACACGCTCAACGACCCGTCCGGGCAGAACCTGCTGATTGCCGGCAACGCGGTGCTCACCTTCGATGCCGCCGGCCTGCTGGTGCAGGTACAGGCGCTGGATGCCGCGGCCAACGGCGGCCATGCCATCTACGGCGGCACCGACGTCGACGTGCTGGTCGGCTCGGCCGACGCCGACCTGCTGGTGGGCAATGGCGCCAACGACCTGATCCTCGGCGACGGCGCCGTGCTGACCTACCTGGCCGGCGTGCTGGTGGACGTGCGGCCGAGCGCGACCATCGCGCTGGGCGGCCGCGACACGGTCTGGGGCGGCGAAGGCAACGACAGCATCGTTGGCGGCGCGGCGGCCGACGAAATCCACGGCGGCGGCGGCGAGGACGTCATCTTCGGCGACCACGGCTGGTTCGACCCGCGCGGCCCGCGCAACGCCCACTACACCTCGGTGTCCACGCAGGATGCCGACAACGGCGCCGGCGACGCCATCTGGGGCGACGCCGGCGACGACCGCATGCTGGGCGGCCAGGGCGGCGACACCCTCTACGGCGGCGACGGCGAGGACGACATCACCGGCGGCCACAACGTGCTGGGTGGCAGCGACGGCTCCGACGTCATCGATGCCGGCGAGCAGCAGGACGTGGTGCTGGGCGACAACGGCACCATCGTCCGGCGCCTGGCCGCCGGCGGCGCGTGGGCACGCTACCCCGCTCCGTTCGCCGACGTGATCCGCGACGTCACGCGTTTCGACGACGTCGACCTGGTGGCCGGCAACGACAGCATTTCCGGCGGCGGCGGCGCCGACATCCTGCACGGCCAGCGCGGCGACGACGTGCTCGCCGGCGGCGAGGGCGACGACGAGGTCTTCGGCGAGCTGGGCAACGACCGCCTGTCCGGCGACGGCGGCCGCGACTTCCTGCTGGGCGACGTGGGCGTCGTGGTTCGCGCCCGCAACGCGGACGGCAGCGCGCGCATCGACGCGGACGGCTCGTGGCATCGCGACGTGCTGCTGCTCGACATGGCGTACCTCAGTGGCAGCGTGGCGCTCAACACCACCTCCTGGTTGTGGGCCACGCCGTCGGCTTCACGAGCCACCGTGGACGCCCTGATAGGCGCCGACCTGGTGCTGCTGGCGGGGCGGTTCAACGCGGCGGGCATCAACGTGCTCCTGTCCAACGGTGCCTGGGACAGCCGCGCGCTGCTGCTGGAGCTGATCGCCGACGGCAACGACAGCATCGCCGGTGGCGACGGCAAGGACGTCCTGTTCGGCCAGCGCGGCAACGACCTGCTGGCGGGCGATGCCGGCGACGACCTGCTGTCCGGCGGAACCGGCAACGACAGCCTGGACGGCGGTGCCGGCGACGACACTGAGGTGGGCGACACCCTGATGGTCGACACCGCCACCGGCACCTCGCCCAACGTCATGCACGGCCAGTGGGTGATCCACACGCCCGCCTCGGCGGAGGGCGCGTTGGGGGTCAACCTGGGCCCGTTCGGGACGACCATCGTCCCGATGGTGACGGTCACGCCCGGCGGCACCATGGCGCCGGAGACGGCGGTGCTGCCCTTCGTGTTCGGCACCTCCAACCTGCTGCCGGCGGACAACGCACTGCGCCTCGCCGACGGCGGCAGCCTGGTGGGCTATGCCGCCGTCACGCCGGAGGTCGGCGGGCACCTGCGGCAGGTCCGCGGCAACGACACCATCAACGGCGGCGATGGCATCGACACGCTGATCGGCGACGACCAGGTGCTGTTCGCGCGCTCGCTCACCTTCACCGACGCGGCGATGGCGAAGGCCAAGGACCTGACGATCCGCTTCTACGACCTGTCGGACGACTTCGCCGACCTCGTCAACCGCAATTTCGAGCTGGTCGGCGACCGCTACTACTGGGACCACATCGACTACTGGGTGGTCGACAACGAGTACCGCCTGGGCGCCGACGTGCTGCAGGGGCAGGGCGGCAACGACGTGATGGTGGGCGACGACAGCGTGGTGGTGGAGCCCACGTTCACGCTGCCGGTGCACCTGGCGGGCGACTTCGAGCGCTTCATCGAGGGCATCTCGGATTCCGGCCACGAGATCGCGCGCGGGGTGTTCGACCTGGTCGACCTGGAGTACCTGCTGCGCGACGAACTGGGCACGACGGTCATCAACCGCAAGACCTACAAGACCATCCGCCACCACGCCGACCTCGTGCTGTGGGGCAACGACGCCCTCTACGGCGGCGACGGCAACGACCTGATCATCGGCGACGCGCTGGTGGTCCGCACCCCGGTGATCAACGTCGTGGCGTCCGGCGTGCCGGTCTACAAGTACGGCGACGACATCTGGCAGAACAGCGACTGGCGCGACGACTACGACCGCTGGTACGACTGCAACGACGGCTGGCGCAAGCACTACCACGACCACTACGACTTCGACCTGAAGTCGCTGGCGATGGGCCGCGACACCATCGACGGCGGGGCCGGGCAGGACCTGGCCTACGGCGACAGCCTGGCGGTGCTGGACTTCGCGGTGAACCGGGGCAGCGGCATCAGCAGCCGCGACTGGGGCTACGCCGCCGACAGCGTGGACGACGGGGCGTCGCGCATCGCCATCCTGACGGACAGCGCCGATTACTGGGGCCACCTCAACGGCCGCGTGAATGAGGATTACCCGGATGACTGGAGCCACGACTGGCCTTACCGTGCCTGCACGCGGTTCGACCACGGCGACGAACTGCGCGGCGGCGACGGGGACGACATCCTGTTCGGCCAGGATGGCGACGACAAGCTGTACGGCGACGCCGGCGACGACTGGCTGGTCGGCGGCGACGGCTACGACACCATGAGCACGGGCTATGGCCGCCGCAACGACTACGAGGGCTACAACAGTTCGTCGACGCTGCGCTACCTCGTCGGGTCGCGGATGGTGAACTGGGACGGGACCTACAGCGAATTCGGCCTGGCCTACGTGCCTTTCGGCCAGACGAGCGTGGCGAAGAAGGGCGTGTCGTCGCACCTGGACGACTTCGCCTTCCTCACCCCGAATTGAGATCTGCAAGCTCTTGTCAGAAGGAAGAAGTCTCCATGGCTGAAACGAAAGACGCACAGCAACCCGCGGGCCCCCGCATCAAGTGGGACGACAGCAAGATGTCGAGCGCCTACGCCAACGTTTGCAACGTCAGCAGCACCCGGGAAGAGGTCGTGCTGCTGTTCGGGGTGAACCAGGCGTGGAACCGCGGGCAGCAGGAAGTCACCATCCAGCTCACCGACCGCATCATCATCAGCCCGTACGCGGCCAAGCGGCTGAGCCTGGTGCTGGCGGGCGTGGTCAAGGAATACGAGGCCCGCTTCGGCCAGCTGGATGTCGAAGCCGGCGCCATCCAGGCCATGCAGGGCGGCCGGAACGACAAGTAAGGGCCGCGCAGGCCGGCGGGGCGGGCCGCCGCGCCGCCCCAGGCAGTGCCAGGGGAGAACGCCATCGAAACCAGCATGCACGAAGGCCGGGTCCTCGCCGCCGCGGCCGCCGCCGCCGGCCGCGGGGCGCGCGACGAGGCCTGGAAGCGCTTCGCCCATGCGGACACGGCGGAGGAGTTCTGCC
>JADMIO011200149.1_pt1 | contig 37703 bp, 35 predicted proteins | sample 8958161 | NCBI WGS metagenome assembly JADMIO01 (sample SAMN16585339, study PRJNA669376) | soil metagenome | isolation source: Crop rotation soil | place: USA: Cullars Rotation, Alabama | collected 2011 | reverse complement strand
CGCGACAACTTGTCCACGTGGAATTCTAAGCTTAGGATCCCAATGTGCTGGAAAGGAAAATGCAGCGTCGCTCTATGACGGCTCGCGCCGGTCGCGAAAGGTTCAGAGCGCTTTCGCGCTAGGCTCCATTTTTAGAGCGGTTTTCAAGTCTACGCAGGCCGTCCGCCTGAGCAGGCCGTCTGGCTGGTTTGAAAACCGCTCTAATCCAGAAGCCTCGATAAGCAATTAACGATACGCCCGTCTCATTAAAGCAGAGCTAATCGCCGGCCACCCAAGCGGCGGCGGACTGCGCCCCTGCGGCGGCTGCCGGCTGAGTCTCTGCCTCTTCCCCTTGCAAGCGGCAAACCTGGAACAGGGTCGCATGGGAAGCGAGCGCGCCTCTGACGACTTCGCTGTAAAGCTGATCGGCTGTGACTGCCACGTCTCGGATTGGCTGCATGAACATCAGGAAAAACTCCGGGAAATTGAAGCTTTCGATCAAATGAATGCCGTGCTCCTTGAGTTGAGCAAGCACCATGACGCGAACCTTCAATTTTCGCAGCAGCTCGATGCGGCGATTGACCAGGCTCTCGAAATCGTCACCGGAATTTCGTGCCAGCGCCGCCTGGAACTCTTTGCCCCGCCCGGCCTCTAAAGCGCTGCGGGCATACGCGGTCAGCTCGCGGTACTTGTTCAACGCAAAGTTGATGCGCTCGACCGTAGGCTGGAGCGCTTCAAAGCTACGGCCATAGCTTTGCCCGACGTTCTGAGCTGCAGCGCTGACCCCTTGCGGCGGTGCCCCTGACGAGGGCGGGCCAGCCGCCCACACCGAGACGATATTGCCGACCGTGTCGTCCATCGCGGCCAGAGCGTTCAAGCAATCGGCCAGCGCCTTCAGTAAGGCCGACGTGGCTTCTTCACCGACCACTATTCCCTGACAAATCGCTTTCGTGTCGCTGCCAAATTCGACCGGCGGCCCTTCATTATGCAAGCTAAGAACTCCCATAATTACCTCCTTAACTTAATCAGGTTGAATGCGACGCGAGTCAAAGGAGCAACACGCCGCTGTTAATTTCCTTCAAGCCACGGCTGCCGGCATCTCAGTCCTGCAGCATCTCAAGCTCTTCCTTTGTCAGATAGGTGCCCATGGCGAACTTGAGTGCGGTGATATAGGACGCAGGCGCGCCATCCGGATCATTCACGTTGTAGAGCGGCAACAACTGGTAGATCTGTCCTTGACCAGGATTGCCTGCGGGCGGGATCGCCCTGACGTTGTCAATGGTCAACAGGATGGGCTCTTTGTTAAACAGTTTCACACCCAAGTTCGGCAGATCGAACACGGCAGAGACGGCCATCCGGCAAGCCTTCTCCGGCTGGGCACAACTCATATCGGCCCAGGGCGTCCTCAACATTCCTGTAGAAAGGCAATCCGGGTTGAGTCTGACGATGATCGGGCCGGTCTGTTCGGACTCGCCGTACATACGCATCTCGATCAGGTTGGTATAGACCTCAGAGGTCACCCAATCGCTGGTCGTCGGCTGAGACCGCGCGACACGGACATAGCCTTTGAAATCAACCGTGACTTCGCCCTTCCCAGGGATCATGAAGGTGTCCGTGGAAGAAATGCCCAAATTATCAATGCCCGGATGCGGCGGAGTAAACTCAGGGACCGTTTGCGGCGCGAACACATCGCTGACCTGGGTCAGGTCAATGCGCGGCCCCCATTCCATCTTCGTATTGCTCTTGACTGAAGTTGACATAGACTGCTCCTTTCGAAAAATGGTGATCTAGAGTTGCGCGCTATACTACAGCGACACGATAGGCAATCCGGCGCTCGGCGCCAGAGCGATGGTGACCCGTCTTAGATCGGGAAGCGCTTCGCGCCGGGGCAGCAAGCCTGACCCGGAGTGTCCGCCACGCCGTCCATATTCATGTCAATCTCGCCTTCGGTCGTCGAATACACGTCGCGCGAGTTCAGGTCTATGAGTCCATCGCCATCCCAGTCGTTGAGCTTGCCCTTAAAGGTTCCGTGAATAAACACGTTCGTCAAAGGCCCAGCCACCGGATCATGCAGCGATGAGAGGATGCCATTGCCCGGAACCAGGATTTGCTCAAGCCCCTTGCCCGCGATTCCTTGCAGGTTCGTATAGCCCCAGCCTTGGAAGCGGCCTCTCACATAGCGTATCGCGTTAGCCCCACGCACCTGGAAGCGGTCATCGAGGTGCCAGCAACCTTCTCGCATAAAGCCAATGTAGGCATCCTTGATGCCTTGCGAGGGATCGTCTGCCCGTCCGGCTACGTAGAAGGGGCGTTTGACATGCGATTCGAAGTAAAAGTTGCCTCTGTCCTCACGCGTCCTTTCCGTAAAGCCTCGGAACAGATAGTTGTCTACGTGCAGGCTGCCATCGGCGTGCAGACCGGAGATCTGCTTGGCGATGACGAGTTGCCGCTCGCGTGTCAGAACATTCGGGCACGCATGGGCCTGTCCATAGACACGCGCCAGTCCCTGGGGCGACAGCGACAGCTTGCCCCATTGCTGGTTAGAGTCACCGAGCCGCATGTAAAGGTCGCAGTGAATCAGGAGGTAGATGGTCTCGTCAAATGTACGCCCTGGCGTGTAGCGGCACCCGCGGTTGTCGAAGCTCGGATCGCCCGACTGAAGCTCGCCGATGAAGAGCGTGGCCCACTCGGCTATCTCCGGGTCAGCGTCTTTCTGGAACTTCCGCAAGGCCTGGATGGCTTGGGTTCCCCCCAGCTTTTCGATAGCCCACAGGGAATCCCATCTCACCTGGCGGTTAGAGTCATTGGCCGCAGCTTCGCTCAACAACTCAATCGCGTCCTCTTGGGCGCGATCCGCGTACTCGTAAAGCGCTTGCTCGCGCATGACCGGATCCGGATGGGTCAGGGCCTGCTTGCGCAGTTCTTCGTTCGGACGCGAATCCAATCGCACCGCGACACGGTCCAGCGCATGCCCAAAGTTGCTTTCCCAGGCTGCGGGATCCCCAACTACGTGCATCAAAGGGTTCGGATGATTCAAGGCAGAGTAATACGCCAGTTCGATTATCTCACGTTGATCAACCGAGAGAGCGTCAAGCGGTACAGAGACGCTATTCAGCGCATCGCCAAAATGGCTTTCCAGCTTCGCCTGGTCACCGACGATACGCAGGTGCTCTTGCTTATTGCAAAGGTCAATAGCCATTGGTTACTTTCCTCCTTATAATGTGCCCAATTCGCTCTTCATCATATTTGAAGAACGAATTAAGGTCTTCTCTGATATTGCGCAATTTGTTCTCCTAATTTGCTCATTTGGCTCTGCTAAGGTTTGAGAGTTAGCGAATTAGGAGACGGGTTAAGGAATGGTTACGCGACTTTACTCGCCGGAGATTTCATCTTCGGCGAGTGTGGTGTGAAGTGCGATGGATACCTTCGCTCCTTACTGGCCTCTAGGCATCCTTGGGCATACTTTACGTGGCCAACGGGTTGTAATAAAGAAGCCTGATCAGGATTTTGTTATGACGCCGCCGCGCGCGCGATTTGTAAAAAATTAATCACTCGATTGTAGCCTCTTTCCTCTAAATGTTTCTTAAAAAAACCTAGTGGATCAACGCTGATCGCTTCTTGTTCCTTCCGGGGAAAACATGGCAGCAGGAGTCTGAGTCGTCCGGACAAATCTTCATAGCTCACACCGTTTAATCGCTTTCTCCAGTATCCCACCATAATCCAATCAATGAATTCCTGACCTGAAACATGGGGATGCGCGGCTCTGAGCAGACTGTTCGGAACGTTTGCTACATGAATATCGGCAAAGGGCGCTGTCTCTTCTTTCTCCATGAACGCAATGATCTGGAGCACAGATTTGGTATTCAGGTGATGATAGGTGTATGAAGTATGCGCTTCAAAAGGGGTCAGAATAAGTCCGGGGTTATTAAAACTCGGAAACGTTCTCACGAATTTTTCTATAGATTTCAGAGCCGGTAAAGTAATCAACTCCGAATCAACCACGCACTGTAAATCCCAATCCGAATACTTATGCTCTCCGGGACAAATTGAAAAATGAGATGTGTAAAGAACCGGAAGACGGCCTTCTAAGCTTGCGAGAAGTCGCGGGGAATTCAAGTAGGGTTGAAATTCCGCCTCGAACCTTCTAACGAACTCTGCAACGGTTCGATTGGCAATAACCGCGAACGGGTGGCTTTTAGCTTTTACTGCGAGCATAGAACCACTCTTAAATTATTTTTCTACACTCTGACCGCGCGGTCTCAGCCTTCTTGAAGTTGCCGGCAAGAGCCATTTGTTTTGAACGGCTTTCCCTGCCAAGGGAAATGTCGCAGGCGTCCGCTCAGGTACGCCTCCTCGTAAAACAAGAACGGCAGGGCAATCAGCAGTGGAGGATCCGTCAGTTCCAACGGACGCAGACTCACGTCCACGCCGCTTGTCTGCCCGCCCTTGATGGTCACGGCGTCCTGACAAACACCTACCAGCATGTTGTCATTCGCCAAAAGGTAAGACATAGGATCATCGGACTTGGAGATCGCGGTGGCGAATACATAATACTCGCCATCCGGCACTGACTTTATCTGATACGTCCCCGACTCGCTCAAGAATGCGCAGGCGATGGGCCGACTCTGCGGGATTGGGGTTGAAAACAGGCCCACAAATATGGAACCGGAGAACCCTTCGGGGGATATCATCTCGCCCATCAGAGCCGGCTCGGCAACGAACTGGGTGACAGGGCGGCTGTGATCGGAGAACAGTATATCGTAAAAGGCAATCACGTCACCGACCAGTCGCCGCAGCCGGCGGGGCGATAATCCCACCAGTTGTGTGAATCGCGCTATAAAAGTTCCCAGGCTGCTGTATCCGACCTCGAAACAGATATCGGTCACGCTCATCTTGGTGGTCAAAAGCAGCCTCTTGGCTGTCTCCATGCGAACAGCGCTCAGGAACTGACAAGGCGGGATGCCTGTCATCTGGCGGAACACACGATCAAAGTGGTACGGGCTGAGTATGGCGATCTCGGCCAGCGCTTGCAGAGAGAACGGTTCGTCAACCTGTTCCCGCATCGCGAGAATGACGCGCTCGACCGAACGGCGATGTGATTCAAAAGTGGTCGGACGCATTGCAATTGCGGATTTGGAGGAAGCCTGAAACATTTAATCTCCTACTCACCAAAAAATCGAGGTGTTTGATGTAGGGCAAAGCCACTCGGCAGGCGGGCAGACAGCGCCGACATGCCAAGACTGGCCGCATAGAGCAAGGCGAATTGCTCATCAAAAATTTGCCGGAGGATAATACGTCAAGCCTCACACCGCCAATCGCCTATAGGTGCCTCGATAATAAAGGAGCGGCGTGGCGTTTCCTACAGTCGCCTGCTCGATCTCGCCGACAAATATCGTGTGATCGCCTCCCTCATAAGTTGATACGAGACGGCATTCGACGCTTGCCAGCGTGCCTTCGATTACCGGCGCGCCCGCAAGGCCATTGTGATAAGCGATGCCGGTGAACTTGTCAGGCACCTTCGAGGCGAATCGCTGCGATACCATCTCCTGATCATCGGCCAGAAAGTTCACCGCGAAGACGCCGCTGCGCGTGAGAGCTTGGTGGCCCGCGCTCTTGCTATCCAGGCACACCAGGATCAACGGCGGATCAAGCGATAGCGAACTGAAGGCGCTGACCGTCAGCCCGTGCGGCTTCCCATCGCAGAAGGTCGTCACCACCGTCACCCCACTTGCGAATCGCCCCAACACTGCACGAAACTCGTCCCTGTTGATTGCCATAATTCCCTCAGAAGCTGCCGATTGTCAGGCGTTAATGCTTCACTCTGACTCACCGCGCCGATAATCCCGCATCAAGTTTCGGTATAAGCTTGCAGGGCCTCGCGTAGTTCTTGCGGCACGGGCGCAGGGACGAGCCGATCTCCTTCGCGTCTCATGCAAGCTATCTGCTGTTCACCTCTGGCGATCAACTCTTCGCCATCGCCCTCGCGACGCCAGTATTCAAACACCATCGAAACACGGTTCTGCATGAGAACGCCTAGCTGCATCCTTATGGTGACTTGATCGAACGCTGCCGCTTCCGCAATGTAATCGCACGAGCAGCGCGTGGTGACAAGCGCGAGACCTTGCCCGAGTTCGGCCAGCACTCCGGGAGCCTTGTCCCTGAGAAACATCTCTCTACAGCGACCCTGCCATCGAAGGTGGTTTACGTAATAAACATTCCCGACGAGATTAGTCTCTTCAAATCCGACGGTGTGGTGATATTCGTAAGCTCGCGTCGCCATGCCGGTCTGACTCCTTTGACTCACGCCTGGTTTGAAGTGAGCAACCCGATGACGAAATGGCCGCGCGAGTTTCGCGTCTCTGTCTTGTAAGTGGCAATCGTTAGATGTCCTGTGCTCAACAGCGTCCAGCCATCGTCGGTCGCAGAAGAAAAGGTCAGCGGGGCAACCGCCAAGACACCGGCTCTCTTCAAGCATTCGCTCGCAGTCCACACGCGAGTCGCTGCCGTATCGAGATCATCTCCGGTTTCGCGGCTGATGATCTCGGCCAGCGCGATGCGATCTGGCCCAAGCCGGTCGCGCCAGATTGCCGTTGAGTGCGGCTTAATTTCTTCGATATCGCAAGCAACTACTCCTTGTCCGGCTATCGCCAGTGCGAGCCGCCCGCAGTGGGCCGCGACCTGTTCCGGATCAAGCAAGCCCACTTTGCCATTGCCTCGTCTGGTAACCGGCGCGGCCTTCCCGGTCGCTTGTCTGATGGCGCGGTCGCTTCGCTCGCGCCGCCCCGACCGCGAGCCATGATTGACCGCAACATTAAGCGATAAGGCCGGAACCAGTTCGCTCATCCGCCGCTCGATGTATGGGGCGAGCAGAGGTTCCACCCATGTAGATTGGACATTGCCGTTGTTCACGACGCGAAGCTTGAGCCCGCTCCATCTCTCCAGCACCTCTCGACCTTCCCCAATCACTTCGAGGTCATAAATGAACGTGTCCCCCTGTCGAGCCCGCTCGCGCGCGTGCACGAACTTTGTCCCGGTCGTTGAAAACGTATTCGTCGTTATTCGCTCGACGCCTATGGGCAGCAGCGTCATGTGAGGGATGCAGGCTTGAACCGAATGGATGGCCGTGTCGCGCGCTCCGGGGTCGCCCAGCAGGAGAGTCGAGGGCAAATAATGGACAAACCAACTCGCCGAGTCGTCCGGCTTGATCTGGGCGAAGCACTCCTTGGCCCGCAGATGGTGATAGCCGCGCAGCCGCCGGAACCGTCCCCGATGAAATAGTATCCCGCCATACAGATCCTCTTCGGGATTGATCGGCAGCAATGGCGACTTCATCCAGTCGTCGGAGAGTTGCGGCTCATTTGGTTCGGATCGTGCGGCCTCTCGGCGGAAGCTGCACGAGGCGCGGAAGTGATCGAACTGGAAAGCTGTCTCCTGGCTCCTCAACACAACATCCACACGGCCAGGCTCTCTCACTAGCGCAGCCACTCGAATCATCAGCGACTGGCCGTGCGGAACAATGACAGGTCGGGCGAACTCTACTTTTTCAAAGCAAGGCAGCTCGGTCGAACCGGTCACCGCCATCGCAACCTGCGCCATCGCCTCAAGGCCGATGACTGCCGGCAGCAGCCTTTCACCCTGGAAGGCATGATCAGCTAGATAAAAATCGGCCTCGGCTGATAGCTCGGCATCGGCTATTAGCTCTATCTGAGGGTAATAAATTCGCGGCCTTTCCAGGAAGCGCAGCATCGGCAGTTCCGGGCGGGCGATCTTTATCGTCGGGAGTTCTCCATAACGCCCCGTCACAACCACCGCAGTAGCGGCGAGCTTAGTCCTGAGCAGCCGTCCCAACATCGCCACGCCCTCGTCCGGGGTGATCGGCGTTATTCCTGATTCTACCAACCGCTCCACGCCGCCGATGCGCTGTGCCATTCCGACCCCAGACCACACAGACCATTCGATGGCCATGCATTTAGCGCCCGCAGCTCTCGCTTGCAGCTCCTCAGTCAAGCGCGTCAGCCATTCGTTTGCCAGGCCGTAGTGCGCTTCTCCGGGCAAGCCCGTTCGGCCAATAATAGAACTGAATGCCACGAAGAGCTTCAGCCGCGAAACATCAATGGCGGCAAGCAGGTTTCTCGCCCCCTGGAGCTTGGTGGCGACGGTATGAAGGAACTGCTCGTCGGTCATCGCGCGCAGCAGTTGCGGAACATTGATCGCAGCGCCGTGCAGAATGGCGGTTATCGGCCCAAAGGCTTTCACCTGCGACACCGCCGCCGCGACCGCCTCAGCGTTGGTTACATCCGCCGCGAAATATTTGAACCTCACTCCAGCCGCTGCCATTCGGTTCAGATTGTTCGCAAGCTCCGCGTCAGAGTCCGGCTGCGAAAGCCCGATCAAGACCAGCGCCGCCCCGGTCTGGCGGGCGATAGATAGGGCGCATTCAGCGGTGATCCCCTTGCCTCCCCCGGTGACCAACAGCACATCGGCAGGCCCCAAAGGTATTTCCTCATCCGTGCCGCTGATATCGAGAGTTCTTAAAACAGGCTCTTGACGCCGACCACTCGTATCATAATGCGCCTCGCTGTAGCCCGTAGCCGCTCGCATCTCCGCCTTCACCCACTCAATCGCTCTTTCTTCTGAAGGGATGTCAATCACGCATGTGGTCAACTGGGGATTTTCCAGGTAGAGGGTCTTTGCAAATGCTGACGCGCCGCCGCCGTGCTGAACCAGAACGAACCTGCTGACCTGCGGGCTATCTAGCGCGGCACGAGCCGCCGCGAGTAAAAGCGAGATGTGCTGCTCGTCCGGGCAAGGGGGAAGGCAAACGACGACCGTATCGCCGCCTTCTGTTTCGCCGAGATGATTTCTCAAGAGGTCACCGAACTGATGGCCTTTGGCATAGAAGACAGCGCGGGCGACGGGCGCTGCTTGTGGCTGACGGCGCGGTAGCGGGCGCTCGACCATCTCGGTGGTGAAAGCCCTTACCCAGGAGTCAATGCCGGTCGGCGGTCGGTTCTCCTTCTCGACATCGGCTTGCTCGTCCGCCTTTGCAAGTTGCTCCATCGCCTGGGCGAGTTCGGCGACTGTTGCCTCGGCATAATTGGTTGGTGAAAACGGTCTCTTGAGTCCCGCGCGGCGAGCTATTTCGGTAACAATTTGGCTGACTGTTATCGAATTCAGGTGCAAGTCTCCCAACAGCCGGTGCTCGTCTTTGATGACGGCTTCAGGAAGTTCAGCATGGTGCGCCACCAATTGGCGGGCTAAACTGAGTATGGGGGGAGCTTCTTGCGTTGTCGCCACCGGCGCTTCTGCCGCCACAGGTTCAATCACATAGTCATCGCTTCTGGTCAAGAGCTTCGCCGGAGCTGGTTCTGAGACAGCAATTTGCGTTAAGGGATCCGGCAGCGGCGCTAGCTCACAGGGATTGATGAAGAAGCGGGGCTTCCAATTAAGATTGAATCTTTTCGTGAAGCGCCCTGCGAACAAGGCTGCGGGGTTGACCGGCGCACCTAAGACGTAGGCCGCGCCAGTGGCTCTTAATAGACCTTTAATGGACGGGCCGCCCGAATCCAGTGCAATGGCGGGCACCGCTATGAAATCTTTGACCAGTCGGCTCAGGGTTTCGCCTGGCCCGACCTCGATGAACAGAGCGACGCTACGGGCTGCCCGCGTGACCGCTTCTTCAAACCTGACCGGAGAGGTGATCTGCTGATTGAGCAGCGCCTTTAAATCGCTTTCGGGCGTCAGCACGGCACCTGTGACTGTAGAGACCACCTTTCTTTGCAGCGGGAAGATTGTCTCTTGATCCAAATACTCTTTGAAGATGGGGGCCGCTCGTTCCACGAGGGGCGAATGAAAGGCATGCGAGACTTGCAATCTTACCGCCCCGATGCCGCTGTCTCGTGAGCGCGCGACCACCGCATCCACCGCCGCCATTTCGCCGGCGATGACTGTCTGTCGAGGCGAGTTGAGGCCGGCGATGACGACCCTGTCTCCATTCAACAGTGACTCGACCTCGCCCCGGCTTGCCTGGATACTCGCCATAGCTCCGGTCGGATCGCCGAGTTCCGCCATAATCCTGCCGCGCGCTGCTGCGATGCGCAGTAACGATTCTTCGCCAAGCCCTTCGGCCCAATGAATCGCGGCCAGTTCGCCTAAGCTGTGACCGACGCCGACCTGTGCGTTGATCCCAAGCCTCTCTAGCAGGCGCAACGCTGCGACCGTTGCCAGCATGATCGCGGGCTGTGCGGTGCGCGTTGATGTATGGGAAGAGGCGGGGAGATTGGCCTCAGCGTAAAGGTCTCGCACGAATTCAAAGCGGCGTTTGAACAAGCCTCCATCGAGATGGGTCGGCGAGCCTTGCCCAGGAAAAAGAAAACCGATCCCCGGTGCAGCCGCAGCGCGCCCCAGGAACACGCCCGCGCGAAGGTCAAGCTGCGCCTCTTTTCCCTCCGCCAGCCATGTCTTTAAGGTCTCAAGCCCACGCATCAACTCTTGCGGGGTTGAGGCGATGATCGCCGCGCGCGTCTGATGATGTTCCAAGGATCTTTCCAGCAGTGCGGCAAGATCGCTCAATTCGGCAAGCGATACGCACGCCGCAAAGGTCAAAAGATGCTCCACCTGCCGCCTGAGTTCCGACCCGTCGCCGGCGGCGAACAAGAATAGTTCAGCATCCTGGGCTGAGGCGGCAATGGCGCTTTCATGAGCGCCGAGTCTTTTTCGTCTTTGGTTCGGAAGTTTCTCCAGGACGATGTGAGTGTTGATCCCTCCGAACCCCATCGCGCTCACCCCGGCGCGAAGCGGTCGCTCCGAAGGCCAAGCCCGCGCCTGGTCGAGCACCTGCAAGGCTGATTTTTCTCCGCGCAGTTCGGCGTGTGGCTCTCGACACCCGGTCGTGGGTGGAAGTATCTGAGTGTGCAAAGCCATAGTGGCTTTGATCAGCCCCGCCACGCCGGCAGCCGCCTTCGTGTGCCCGATGTTCGCCTTTATCGAGCCTATGTAAGCGGGCGCGCCATCGCACAAAGCTTCAGAGCGGGCCCGCGATATGGCGCGCAATTCGGTTGCGTCACCGACACTCGTGCCGGTGCCGTGACCTTCAAAGTAAGGCACGGTTTCGATACCGAAGCCGGCTTTGCCATACGCGCGCTTGAGCGCCAACATCTGCCCTTCGACTTCTGGGCGTGTGATGCCTCCGTTGCCATCGGATGAAACGCCCCATCCGCGTATTAGCGCGTATATCTGCCGACCCTGAGCTATGGCTTCCTCCTGGCGCATCAAGGTCACAAATCCGCATCCCTCGCCAGGCCAGAAACCGCCCGAGCGCGCGTCGTACACCCGCATCTCTTCGCGCGCGAGCGCCGCGAGCTTGGCAAATCCGACAAGCTCGAACGGATCCATGCTGAGGTCTACGCCGCCGGCCAACACCAGGTCGAGGTCGCCGGCTGCCAGTATTGAGCAAGCGGTCGTGACCGCCAGCAGCGACGAGGCGCATGCGCCATCAACTGTATAGCCGCCGCCTTTCAGGTCAAAGTGATTGCATATGCGTCCGGCAATCGTGTTGGAAAGCCCTCCGGCAAGCGACTCTTCTCCCGGCGGCGGAAAAGGTCTTTTGTAATCGGCCTCCAATTGCTTTAGAAACTCCAGGCGTTTCTCGTCCGACCACTTCTGCTTGATCAATAAAGCGTCAAGGACTCGACGCACATAGGGCCACCTGAGCCGCATCGTGGAAGCGCGTGAGAATTCCCCGGTGAGCGTATTGCCGAGAATCACCCCGGTCATTTCTCGCGGTATTTGGTCGGGGTCGGTGAAGCCTGCGTCGGCCAGGGCCTGGGCGGCCACGTCGAGCGCGAGCCAGTGAGCGAGATCAGCCGAGCGAAAGGTGCCGCCCGCTACACGAAATTTCACGCGGTCGAATTCATACCCTTCGATGACGGCGGCTTCGGTAAGATAGATGAAATCGCTGCCTTCACCATTCGTAGATATGTAATCTTCGAGTCGAAGCCTTTCGGCAGGCATGCGCCTGAATGCCCGCCGTTGTGCAACTGCGTTCTGCCACAACTCGGCAGGGGAAAGGGCATCAGCGTAGCGACATGCCATTCCGACTACAGCAATCGCAGGGGTCATAGCTCAAACCTCCCCGACTACCGATGTCACCTGCTGCGCAGGCGGTGCCGGCACTTTCACGCTTGTCTTGCTCATCGTGAAGGCGCGCGCGTAAAGCCAGAGTCCGCGCACCGCGCACACGATTGATAAGGCGAAAAACAATCCGAATACGGCATGCAGAAAAAGCAGCGCGCCATAGGTGAAAGCTACTCCTACTCCAAACAGTATCTGCCCCCGCGTCGCCGACGGACTCGTTGCCGGATCAGTCACCATGTAAAAGGTGTAGAGAATGAAGGCGACGCCGGTGGCCGGCATTAAGGCCGCGACGAGGGGCGTATCACAGACCAGGCTTCTGAACCCGGCTTGCGCGGCAAAGCCAATCAACCAGGCGGCGATGAGGGGAAGCTTCTTCGTGAAGCGAGCGTTAAGAAAACTGCCTGATACGATGATGATCGCGGGCAATATCCAATCGCCCGCCCCATCCAGGTTTTCTGTGAAGTGATAAGGTGGTGCTATACCGACCCAGGGGAAGACCAAAAGCGTCAGGCTGATGCCGAAGTTCGAGGGATTGAGAAAATGTTTGGTCGAGCCTCCGACCCGTACGCGCAAGATAGATTTCGATCCCATCGCGACGGTCGAGGCGAAGACGACCGGCCATAACCTGTCGTTGGCGTACAAAAGCATGGCGATGGCAAGGCCGGTTATGTGTGCCGAGAGCAGAAAGTCTACAAGATTGATCACCCCGCCAAGGAAGTTTGGCCGTCGTCGGTTTATTCGGGCGTCAATGGTTTCAAGCAGCAGTTCCATGCTGTAGCAAGTTGCCAGCGCCATTAGTGGCTGCGCCAGAGACTGCTCGAAGCCGAACAGGGTGTGGCCCAAAATGTTAAATATGGTTATGGCTACGGCAAAACGCCGCAGTCCTCCCAGACGAGTTGCTTTAGACCAGTTGTCACCGTAGATCATCACTTATTTCTCCAATGCGGTTACAAGCCGAGCAGCGCGGTGTACCAGCCGGGCAGCAGATATAAAGTCTTCTCGCACACCTTGCCATTCCCATCTCGCCAGCGGAGGTCCACTCGCAGCTTGGTTTCGGGAGCGATCTGACCGAGTCCAAAGTGAATATCAGGGCTGCATTTCCCGGAGTGACCGTTCCCGCCATAGACTTGCGATACGAGCCTGCGGCCATCAGGGAGGTATACAGAGGCCGTAGCGCCGATGGCGGGACGGCCTCTGCCTGGGACTCCAGCTTGATCACGATGAAAGACGGACATCTTAGCCCCTTCCGCCTGGATCGGAAGCAAGAGGTTCAGCCCCAGGAACGCGCCGACGTCGCGGCTCTCGTTGTGATAGAAGACGGATGTACTCCACTGGTTGGCGACGACAAAATCCAGGCGACCGTCGCCATCTACATCGCCGATTGCGATCCCACGACTGATCTGGTTATCATCAAGCCCCAGATCGTGAGCCAGATCATAGAACCGCCCGTCGCGCGCACGCACAAAGAATGGGTTATGCCCACCGCCCGATATACTGTCTCCGGGGTGGAGACGCGGCCAGCTGCCCGGATGCTGTAACAACTGATCATTGCCCATAGCAAGCTCATGCAGTTCGGGCCAGCGATTCACCTCGCCCTTTATAAAACCGGTTGCCTGAATCGCTTCTAAGACGCCATCATTGTTGAAGTCCGCCAGCCGTGCATCCCACCCCCAGCCACTTCTCGATAAGCCCAGCGCCTCGCTTCCATCAACGTATGGGGCTATGCCATCTTTCATGCGCTCGATCTGGCCCGTACTGAGCCAGACGAAGTGACTCTCTTCAAGGGCATACTCAGCCGCTATATTGCTCACGTAAATATCGGGCAGCCCATCCCCATTCAAGTCCGCGAAATCTACGCCCATCCCTTTGAAAGAATCGCGGCCCAGCACTTTGGAGTTGGGAGTAGTGAGGCTCTTTTCTCCGCGCAGGAGTTCAAAGCGTAGCTGGCCTGGCCGCGACAGGTTATGCAGCAAACGGTCGGGGCCGAAATCATTTGCGAAATAGATCTCCGGCAGCAGGTCGCCATCCAAGTCCGCCGCGCCTACGGCCAGCGTCCAGCCGCAGGCCAGGTCATCACTCAGGACGCCTTCGGCCTGCTTGAAAACCGGCACTTTCAGCCCGCCGTCCGAGCCTGAAGTCGAGCCAGACCAAAGCAAAAAACGGTTGCGCCCGCCATTGAGGGCACGAGACATAGAATGCTGCATACTCTCAGAATTCTGGGCAGTAGCATCTAGTATCCGCGCTCCATCCGGGAAATAGTTACCGATGATGATGTCCGTGTGCCCATCCCCATCCAAATCTGCCAACGTCGCCGCATTCGTGTACCACCGCTCCTCCCCGCTCACCAACTCCACCACCTCGTAGCTCTCCCGGCTCAACCCACGCCCTGCCCCGCCGCCGCCGCCGCCACTCGCCTCCTTCTGCAAGAAGATCAGCGGCGTCCGCCCCCAGTAATACACCAGAATGTCCATCAAGCCGTCCTCGTTGTAATCGCCCGGCAAGCAGCCCATCGGCGCGACGCTGGCCCCTTGCTGCTGGGCCTGCCAGGCACTCAGCGCGAACGGCGCGTAGCGCGGTGGGCTGCTGGCGGCAGGCGCGACGATGACTTCATCAATGCGAGGATCAACGTAGCAGAGGTCGTTGGCGAGGCCGTCGGCGTCGAGGTCGTTGAGGGCGACGGCAGCGCCGACCGAGGAGACCCACGCCGACAGCCGCTCCAGCGAGCGGTTCACCGTGCGGGTAAATTTCTGCGGGCGGGTCTGTAGCTCGGGCAAGTTATGTTTTGAGAAACTGAACTGCGAAGCCATACGTGCTCGCTCGGCAGAGGATAGGATTGGCGGTTTAGCAAGATTATAAGCTCCTACGATCAGGAGAATAGCCACCAAATTCTTGGCCTGGGCTTTACCGAAATCTAACGCGCGTCTCATTGCTGACCTCATAGCTCAAGAGAGTAAGGGGTAAAAGTTAATCGAGATGAGAGATCAGAGCGATCTATGGGGCGACAGGCATGCGGGCTCTGCCTAGCACCGTTGCCTGGCTATTGACGTATTGGTGAATGTGACGGCAGCAGCTCTCTTCTTAATCATCGCCGGAGGCGGCGGCTTTGGGCAGAAAATATTGCGGTGCCGTTAGCCGGCTAAAGATTCCGGCTCTATGCAGGTGCAGGCTCAGGCCGCGAATGGCGCAAACAACCCCTAGCGCGATGAACAGGCCGAAGACCACATGCATGACTTGCAAGAACCCATAAATGATCGCGACAGAAAAACCGAAGGCAAGTTGTCTCCGCGAATTTATCGGAGTGGTCGCAGGATCGGGAATCATGTACAGCGTGAAGATGATAAAGGCGGCGCTTGTCATGGGTGCCAGTGATGCAAGCAAGTAGCCGCCAAACAAAATATTGCGCAGGCATGCCTGAATAATGAAGCCTCCCATCCAGGCGAGACACAGCGGAAGCCTGCCCGTAAACTGCGAGTGTATGACGATACCGGAAATCAGGATGAGCCCCGGAATCAACCAGTGCCACAGGCCGGTTATGTTTTCTGTGAAGTGATACGCGGGAGCAACGCCTACCCAGGGAAACAACAAGAGCGTGACGACGATGCCTAAGTTCGATGGATTGAAAATATGCTGCGTGCGGCCACCTGCGACCGGCGCGCGGAAAATAACCTTCGACGCAATGGCGAGCGCAGAGGCGAAGACCACCGGCCCGATGTGGACGTTCGGATACAGCAGCATGGCACAAGCGAGGCCCGGAATTATGGCGGGCGGCAGAAAACTCATTAAAGCTACAGCCCCGCCAAGGAACCTGTATGATCTGCCGTTTACCCGCGCATCAACGATTTCGAGCAAGAACTGCATGGCAATGGCCGTGACCAGGCCCGCGATGGGATGTGCCCAGGCTTGTTCAAATCCGAGCACCGTATATCCGAGTATATTCCAGATAATCAGCAGGGCCGTAAAGAACAAGAGGGCAAATAGTCGCCGGCGCGGGTCGCCGCTGGGATAGAATCTCAAGGTGGTCAATCCGTCTAGCGATTTCATCTGTCATTCCTCCTCAAGCTAGTTCAGCAGAATCGTGTGCCAGCCGGGCGCAAGGTAAACGGTCTTTTGCTGAATACCTCCGGCCAGAGTGCGCCATTTGATATCCACTTGCAGACGCGAATCGGGGGCGAGCTTTCCCAGCCCGAAGTGCAGTTCAGGACTGCGCTTGCCAGAATGCCCGCTGCCGCCATCAACTTGCGCCGACAGCAGCTTGCCTTGCGGCAAATGCACTCTCACCGTCGCACCTATCGCAGGACGCCCGCGGGTTGACGGGACTGGATGGCCGGGCATTATCTCTAAGCCTGAAGCCTGTAGCGCATACATGACGTGCAGCCCCAGAAACGCGCCGACGTTCTCGCTCTCGTTATGATAGAAGTATGAAGGGCCCCATTGATTTGCTATGGCAAAATCCAGGCGACCGTCGCCATCCACATCTGCAATGGCGATTCCGCGGCTGACAGTCGGGGTGGTGAATCCCACTAAGCTGCCGATGTTGTGATATTGACCGTCCGACCCAACCGCGAAGAAAGCATTCGATTCGTCGCCGCTAAGGTCATCGCCGAGACGAAAGCCCGGCCAGAAACGCGTGTCCTGCATCATCTGACTATTTGCTGTGCCGAGCGATTGAAGTTCGGGCCAGCGATTCACCTTTCCCTTTATGAATCCGACTGCCTGGATCGCTTCCAAGACGCCATCATTGTTGAAATCATCTAACCGACAGTCCCATCCCCATCCGCTGCGGGATAATCCCAACTCCTCACTCGCCTGCCTGTAGGGGGCTATCCCCTGCTTCATCAGCCCCGTCTCGCCCGTACTCAGCCAGAGAAAATGGCTCTCTTGCAGGCCAAAAGGCGATGTGATGTTGCTTACATATATATCTGGATATCCATCTCCATTCACATCCGCGAAATCCACGCCCATCCCCTTGAAGGAATCGCTGCCGAGCACGCAGGATGCCGGCGTCCACAGCCCTCTTTTGCCTTCCAAAAGCTTGAAGCGTAGATTGCCCGGAGATGAAAGGTTGTAAAGAAGCCTGTCCGGGCCGAAATCATTTGCGAAATAGATCTCCGGCAGCAGGTCGCCATCCAAGTCCGCCGCGCCTACGGCCAGCGTCCAGCCGCGCGCCACCTCGTCATCCAACACGCCCTTTACATCTTCAAACCGAACGCCTGGATGATCGCCGCCGGTTGCGGTTATCCAGCGCAGCAGCCGATTGCGACCGCCATTGAAAGACTTGGCTTTGGCGTCGTGCATCTGAGCCGGGACATCTGTGTTGGCGTCGAGAATTCTGGCTCCATCCTGAAAATAATTACCGATGATGATGTCCGTGTGCCCATCCCCATCCAAATCCGCCAACGTCGCCGCATTCGTGTACCACCGCTCCTCCCCACTCACCAACTCCACCACCTCGTAGCTCTCCCGGCTCAACCCGTGGCCCGTCCCACCGCCGCCGCCGCCACTCGCCTCCTTCTGCAAGAAGATCAGCGGCGTCCGCCCCCAGTAATACACCAGAATGTCCATCAAGCCGTCCTCGTTGTAATCGCCCGGCAAGCAGCCCATCGGCGCGACGCTGGCCCCTTGCTGCTGGGCCTGCCAGGCACTCAGCGCGAACGGCGCGTAGCGCGGTGGGCTGCTGGCGGCAGGCGCGACGATGACTTCATCAATGCGAGGATCAACGTAGCAGAGGTCGTTGGCGAGGCCGTCGGCGTCGAGGTCGTTGAGGGCGACGGCAGCGCCGACCGAGGAGACCCACGCCGACAGCCGCTCCAGCGAGCGGTTCACCGCGCGGGTGCTCTTTTGTCGGTATCCGGTCAGCTCTGGCAATTTCACTGCTTTGAAATTGAAGTGCGATGCCAGCTCCCTTGTCTCCGACTCGGATAAGCCGGAAACCTGATTAACCTGATAGAGCACGATCACAATGATGATGGCGACGAGCGCCGTGGCGCGGCGGCGAAAGAATGCGTCGTTTGACATAGTTTCTCAGCTCCACAAGTGCGTAAAGGTTAAGCGTATGCGACGCCGCCAAACTTCATAGCTTGGTTCGGGGCCCTGGTGATCGAGGTTTTTTAGCGCTTGATCAGTTACCTGCGATGCCTCGGCGGCTGACAGTCCGCAGAGGATTTCGCAGGCCATCTCGGTATGAGGAGTCGGGTTGGCTGCGCGCTGACGTGCCTTGGCGGCGAATGCGGCTCCTTGCGCAAGATGCAACCTGTAGGGGGCGGCAGCCAACCCGAGGCTTTTGATTGTTTGAGCGTCCGCTCCACCCGCGTAGGCGCATGCGAGCCCGACCCCGCTCCATATGTCGGGGCGACGATCCAGGGGGAAGGCGGCAATCGTAGAAGCGATGCGGCTTGCATCAGCGCCATTGATGAACCATAGGCTGCGGCCAAGCCCCTGGTCAAAGACGCGGCTTTGATGAGCATTGAGTCGCCTCGGCACAATCAACTTACCGATTGAACGACGCTCGTGAAAGTACCCTTCATGAAAACCGTACCCATCAATCGCGAGCCAGCCTAGCAGAGGGTCTAATCTGGCAAGCAGCGGCTTTATCTGCCAGGGCAGTCGCGCCAGCGCCCATCCCACTCCCACATGCACCATATAAGCGTGAGCGGCTCCCGGCCCGGTCAGGAATTTTTTCAGACGCTCTTTTCTCCACAGCGAGATCACATCGAGCACAGTCAAAGCCATGGCCGCCCCTTCGAAGGCGAAGCCCTGAAACTCCGATGCAACGGCATTCAAGTTGGCCGAGAGCTGCTCGCCATCTTCATCCGCAAGCGCCAAATTATAGCCTTCAAGAAAACTGCGCCCTACTCGCTCCAGATGTAAGCGCACGGCGCAATCACATTGCGAAAAGCCCCGGCGGGCAAATGTGGCTTCTTCGGGCGAGATGGCGAGAAGTCGCTTTCGCAGCGTGCCGATAAAAGAGGGATGCTTTTGGCGCGCGGGATTGCGAAGCCAATCCGCGGCTGCCTTGTCACTGTGCCCAAATTTAGATTCCCCACTTAACATGGTCATCTCGATTCGGTGATTAAGATCACTCGACGGCATGAGTGATGATTCTACCGGCCATGCTCAGACCGACAGCTCTTAGTGCGCGGTGATCGGATCCCCAAGCGAAGGGGCCACCTCGCTCAACTCGTCAACCTTTAAAGGGCTGTATTGCAAGGCCCCGTTTTCAACATAGACCTCAAGTACACCAGGCTCTCGGAAGTGGCCGCGTATGATCGAATCCGATAGCGGGTCTTCGATATACTTTTGAAGTGCCCGGCGCAAGGGACGCGCACCATAAGACTGATCCATGCAAGTCTTTTCTATGATCCAGTGTTTGGCCTCGTCCCTGACCTGCACCCGTAGCCGGCTCCGGGCAAGCCTGGAATTCATCTGGTTGACCAGCAGGCCAATGATCTCGAAAAGATCATCGCTGGTGAGCGGGTCGAAGATGATTATTTCATCAAGGCGGTTGATGAACTCAGGGCTGAACGTCTGTTTGACGGCAAGCATTATCCCCTCTTGAAAGCTGAAGCTCGCGCCTGCCGCAGTTTGAAAGCCCAGGATGCCTTGCTTCTGAATGAAGCGAGCCCCGATGTTCGACGTTAGGATGACGATAACGTTCTTGAAGTCCGCGACATTCCCCTGCGAGTCGGTCAGCACACCGTCTTCCAGGACTTGAAGCAGGATGTTGAATATATCCGGGTGCGCTTTTTCAATTTCGTCCAACAGGAGGACTGAGTAAGGATTGCGCCTGATGCGTTCGATCAATTGTCCGCCTTCCTCATACCCCACATAGCCGGGCGGGCTGCCGATCAATTTGGATATGGAATGCCGCTCAAGATACTCTGACATATCGAGACAGATAAGGCTGCGCTCGGAGCCGAATAAGAATTCGGCCAGGGTGCGGGCGACCTCGGTTTTCCCGACCCCCGTCGGCCCGAGAAACAGGAACGATCCAATGGGTCGCCCCGCATTCTTCAGCCCGGCGCGCGTGCGGCGTATAGCGCGGGCGAGCGCGGAAATAGCCCTGTCCTGACTGATGACCCTGGAATGCAATCTCTCCTCGATCTGCAACAGTCTCTCTTTTTCTTCCTCTTTTAGTGAAGATATAGGGATGCCCGTCCAGAGCGATAAAACCTCCTCGACATCATCTTTCGTCACCAGATAATGCTGTTCAGCGCCTATGTCATCTGGCCCGGCAGCGCGCGGGCTTGACATGCCCCCGGCCCGATCCTCAAAGGTCGCAAGCGCCTCGCCAGTCTGATTTCGCTCTCTGCGCAACCTGACCTGCGCTCCTGCTTCATCAATAAGGTCTATGGCTTTATCCGGCAGAAAGCGGTCAAGAAGATATCTTTGCGACTGGGTCACGACCGTTTCAATGGCTTCCTGCGTATATCGGACGTGATGGAAATTCTCGTATCGCCATTTGATGCCCTCTAAGATGGCAATCGTCTGCTCCTCTGTCGGAGAGGCAACTCTTATGGGCTGGAAACGCCGTTCGACTGAGCGATTTTTCTCAAAGGTCTTGCGAAACTCGCTGGGCGTGGTTGCGCCTATGCATTGGATCTCGCCGCGGGCGAGCGCGGGCTTGAGTATATTTGCGGCATCAAGCGATCCTTCTGCGGCCCCGGCCCCTATGAGCGTGTGGATTTCATCTATGAAGACAATGATGTGCCGCTTTTTGATTATCTCGCTCAGTATCTCTTTTATCCGCTCCTCGAATTGGCCGCGATATTTCGTCCCGGCCACGATGAGCGAAAGGTCGAGCGCCAATATCCTTTTCCCTTTCAAGAAGCTCGGCACCTGGTCGCAGATTATTCGCTGGGCGAGTCCCTGAACGATGGCAGTCTTGCCGACGCCCGGCTCGCCGATCAAAATGGGGTTGTTTTTGGTGCGGCGGCAGAGGATTTGAACCGTTCTCTCTATCTCCCGCTCTCTCCCGATCAGGGGGTCGAATTGATCCGAAGCCGCCGCTTCCGTCAAGTCGCGGCTGCACTGCTCTAGCACCGACGTGTAATCGTTCTGCCTCATTTCACGGTCCATTGCCTGGGCACTGCGCGTATGATCGCGGATTTGATCGAGACTCAATCCGAGGTCGTAGAGCAACTTGGATATGAACGACTCTTTATCGCGTAAAATGCCGACCAGCATGTGCTCGGTCGTGACCACCGGATGGTATGAATTTCTACTCTCATCATCGGCAAGACTGAGCACACGCTTGCTGCTGGGCGAGAGCGTTAAGATCTTCGAGGTGGGGACGCGCTTTGCGCCGGTTGAGTGCCTTTCTATCTCCTTACGGATAAGCTCGGCTGTGCGATAACCATGAAAGTACCTTTGACTCAGCCGGGTGTCCTCGCGCAATACGCCGAGCAGCAGATGCTCCGGCTCTATGGCAGCAGCTCCCAGATGCGTCGCTTCATACCGGGAAAAAAAGAGCGCGCGGCGGGCTTTCTCTGTGAATCTTTCAAACATGCTTGTTTCTGTCGGACAGGCGACTGCATGTAGAGCGAGCAATTAATCTGGCCCTATTGTTTGAGTGATATGTAGCTCCACAGACACATCCGCCCTTCGAGCACTTCAGATTCTAAAAGCGGAGGTTCTTGGGTAGAGCTTTGACAGAAATCAATTGTGCAAATGCCGTGTCGCAGGCTAACTCATTTATTTCTTTTGGTGCGGTCGGTTCAGGTATGACCCTCTTGTCCTAGGGGTCGAGGTGTGAATAATTTAAATCACCTATAATTGTATATATGAAGGGTATGAAAATCATGTCCTAACTATTAGGCTTGCGTTGTCCGAGCCGGCCACGCTCGCGCCGCTCTTTAGGCCATTAAAAACGTTCTGGCTCGACGGATGAAATAGATGTGTCACGGCGATGGTGTAGGAGAGGCGAGGCCGGACGGACGGCTGGGCTTACGATAGGCCGGCTCACCTTAAAGGCATCTCCGGGCAGACGGCATATCGTACAGGCGTAACCCTGCTCACCGAAAAGCGGCCAGAAGAGATTCTATTGGAATGACGAAAGGTTGCGGGCAGGGACGCTCAACAGGCTTTTATAGTCTGCCTGATTCCCGCCACATCAATCTTGTGCTTATTGATCAACCCCCAGAAAGCGCGGCGATTCTTCTGGGCCGCGCGGGCGGCTTTGCTTATGTTGCCGTCATGAGCGAGCAACATGCTGTAGATATAGTTTCTCTCGAACTGAGTGATGACTTCCGATTTAATCTGCTGGAAAGATTTCTTGGGTGCCGGGGCTGCCTTCTGTGGCAACAGTATAAAATGCGTCTGGACGATTTCCTGATCACAAAGCAGGACAGCCCGCTCGATGACATGCTCCAACTCTCTCACATTGCCCGGCCAGTCGTACATCATCAAACATTGGATAGCTTCCGTCGAAAATCCTCTGATCTTTCTTTCAAATTCGACCGAGAATTTGTTCAAGAAGTGGTGAGCGAGCAGTGGAATATCTTCGCGCCGCTCCTTGAGCGACGGTAGCCTTAAGGGGATCACATTCAAGCGGTAGTAGAGATCCCGGCGCAGCCTGCCCAATCTTACGGCCTCTTCAAAGTCTATGTTCGACGCCGCAATGATGCGCACATCCGCCTTGTATACTTTCGATGAGCCCAGGGCGCGATACTCTTTTTCCTGAAGAAATCGCAAAAGCTTTACCTGCGCCAGCAGCGGGAGGCTATCAATTTCATCCAAAAACAGGGTGCCGCCCTTCGCCTCCTGGATAATCCCGGGCCTGGCGATGGTGGCCCCCGTGAAGGCACCGCGCTCATGGCCGAACAGCTCGCTTTCTATGAGTTCCGTCGGAATGGCTCCGCAGTTGACGGGGATGAAAGGCTTGCTGGCGCGCGGGCTGAGGTAATGAACGGCGCGCGCGAACATCTCTTTGCCTGTCCCGGTCTCTCCTGAAATCAGCACGCTGGCATCGCAGGAGGACACCAGAGGAACCTTTTCGACCTCTTTCAAGAACACGGGACTTTCGCCCACCAGTTTTTTACATCCGTGCTTTCCCTTGAGGGTCTGCATCAGCGAGTCCCGCCATTCAGCTTGCTCAAGCAGTTTCCATATGCGTGGCAGTAGATCGGCGGAATTGAATGGCGGAGTAATGAAATCAACCGCTTTAAATTTTAGCAGCTCGAAAACAGGCTGCGGATCGGCTGACTCGATGGCTATGATTATCGGCACTTTGACGAGCCACCTTCTAATACCCTGAATAATAGAACCGGACCTTTCCATCAAGGCGGGAGATAAAATCAGCAAGATCAGGTTTGGGGTTGCTGCCTGGCTGAAATCCGGGCAGCGATCTCCAAACAAGCACTGCTCTATGTCCGAGGTTTCTATATGCAGGAGAGCTGGTTTAGGCTCAGGGGATGAATTGAGAACCTCTTCTAATTCCGCGCTAAGTCCTCTCCCCGGATAACAGTCTAGCAACCATATTGTTGTCTGCTTCATACGACCCCCCCATTCATAGCTCGAATAAAACCGAGTAATATTGACACCTCAATATTACGTGTACATTTACTCAATGAGCACAGCGCCCTCGTCGTCCGTGGTGAGCCATACTCGTTTAGTATTCTATTCAAGGTCTCTGATCATCGGGATAATATCCAAGTGAGTGAAACCATTGCTTAAGACGAGCGATATGCCATTGGTCATGCAAACATTTCATCATGACGATCTGGCCGATATTGCTCGTCCACAACATCGCAGGGTCTCGACTTGGAGCAGGGGGGAATTCCATTTCAGTTCGCAAAGACACTTCCGGCAATGTCAACGCGATCTCTTGAAGGCTTCTGGTCTGATCCTCGAACTCTCGCTTTAACGCTTCAACAGAGCAGCTCTGGCGCTTCGCGACTTCCGCATGGTTCCACTTGTGTGGGCCTTCTTCGGAGTAAGCGTAGAGAATCGTGTAATCAGGGCCTTGTCTATAAGCAGCCCTTTCGACCTGACATCGAAACTCGCTGGCCCACGAAGCGACGTGAGCCATCAGATCCTTCAATGTCCAGAACCTTGTAACCAGTCTGTCGGCATTCTGTTCGACTTCGATCCGGTCTAGTAATTCAAGCCACGACCTTTTGACATCCTCCAGCTCTGAGAACAGGACAATGGGCCGCACCGACCGGCTGGCGGCTTGGCGTACGATCCTGTCAGGAGAACAATCACCACCGGCCAAGGCTGTATTGAGCAGCTTCTGCCATTCCCACTTTAATTTCCCGTAAAGGCTTATATCGTCCATTCGATTCCGTTCGCTAGGGCTTTCGGGTTCTTGCAAGACGTTTCTGCAAACACGAGATGACGTGCCGGAAGCGGTGATCTACGACCGATTCGCTGACAGAAAGCGTCTGTGCAATATCTCGCGCCGGGATGCCGGCGAGTTTCGCGAGCAGAATATCAAGCTCTTGCGGCGAACAGATTCTGCGCGCGAGATCGAGACAATGTCCAAGCTCCACCTGCCTTAGCAGTTGCTCCGATCCCTGAGCATGATCCTGTATTTCCATGCCCTCGATTGACTGAGGGCTTTTCATCATACGGCGGCGATGGCCTTCCAACGCAAAACGGAACGTTCTATATAAGAAGCTGGCTATCGGTCGTGCTTCGGCGTCTTCCATTTCAGGCAAAAACTGCCATTGCTGCCACCTTCGATAGAATATTATCCAGATGTCCTGGAAAAGGTCGTCCGCTTCCGCCCTCTTGACGCTGACCAGTAGCCAGCCACGAACAATCGGGGCGTAGAGCATGTATAGATCGTAAAAGGCATCTTCAAGTGATATCTCTCCTTGCACACAAGCGCGGAGTATCAATTGTTCAGATGGACTGGTATCCACACTTGGCATGCTTCTTCTCTATTATGTTGGGTCTCGTGCAGTGGTTTGCTTGCTAATTATTATTTTGCTCTATTCGCCATCGCCAGAGTTTGACCTCGCTGGACATACGGCGGCTGCCCGCAGTCCAAATCCGTACAACGAGGTGAAACCTGAGGCTACCTTTTGCAGTCGCGCGCGGCAGGCCAAATGAACCGCTAATATCGTATGATCGAGCTTGTCGCGCACCCTGTCATCAAGTTAGAGCTGATTGCCTTGATTGATTACTCCCCTACTAAACAATTCTGCATGAGTCTTTGCTAGCAGCGCTCTGCTTCGGGGCAAGCAAGTGAATTGATTGTGGCTCACAGAGTCGAAGCATTCAATTAATCCAGTGCAATTAGCCTTTGCATCATTATGAATCAGAACAATAGTGAGGTTGGCGTCGGGGCTTCCACTATTCTCTTGCGAGAAGGAATGGACATTCTGATGTTACTGTAATTACCCGTTTTTACTCAAGGCTTACCTATATAATGCGCCCAGAAGCGATTTTTCGCCAGAATATTCGTCGGGCACTAAGAAAATTCTCAGGCACTTCGCAGGGCCATACAGTTTTCAGGTTTTGACGCCGATCAGCGCCGGTGCGGCCTGTGGCGGCAGACGCCCGATGCACCGACGCGGGGGCAGCGGGCGGGCGGCACACGGCGAGATCATCATTACTTTCAAGCGCTGTTGGAGTATACAAAATCCAGAGCATTCTTTCCTCTCATAAAATGATCCGGCTGCGCATCCGGCAAAAATTAAATTCGACCGATTTCGGAGGTCAGTCACACAAGAAAGGAAGAGGTAATGAAGATGAGGACTCTAACCTGTTGTGAGAATTGGCTGGGAGGCAGGGATTCGAACCCCACCTCTGGGATCCGCTGACTGTTTTGTTTGACCCCAAAGCAGTATCAATCAACGGCAACCGTTTAGGCCGTGGAGCTTCACGCGGTATTTACCGCGAGATTACCCGCACCATGCAGGAGATGGAAGATCACGGCGGATTCTTCAACCTTAAGAAGCTGGATACTGACGAGAAAGAAACAGCCGAACGCAAGCGCACTCAACAAGCCAGAGACGAAGCCAGAGGGCTTGATACCTCATTCACTGACATCCAAAAGAATAAGCTCTATCCGCTATACCAAGGCTTCACCTGGATAGACGGCAAGCGGTATCTGGTGGAAGCGGGCAACGAAGGCAACACGATTGTCCGGTTGGTCAGGCAATCCATTGATTACTGGCCGCTCGTAGACAGCCGCATTTACCCGATGTCTCACACCCAGCTTACGCCAGGTGTACCGGATTTCACCGAAGACAAGCAGCGGCAACGAGCAATTATCCAAAACTACACGCTCGACGCTGCCAAGCTCGATGTGTTACCGATGTGGCTCTTTGATAAAGACAAGATCAAGAACAAGCAGCAGCTCCGCGACTTCAAGGCCGGCAAGTGGATAGAAGGTCAAAACCTAGATGCCAACGCTGCCTTCCCGCTGACCAAGCCAACTATCCATCAGTTCTCGCAAGGGATCATGCAGGAGCTTGAAACCAACGCCCAGAAAGCTCTGGCTACGCCTGAAATGCAGCAAGGAATCCTTGCTTCAGTAAAGCGTACTGCTACTGAAATCGCTGAGACATCTGCTGGGGTTGATTCCCGCTACTCGCTGACCGCTTCTTTATTCGCTATCGCAGAACAGAACGCTGCTTATATCTGGTTTGATCAGTACAAGCGGAACTTCAAGAAAGGCATTGATAAGAAGACAGCAAGACTTATTGGGGCCTTTGGGCCTAAGCCGCTTCCGATTACCGTTGATACCTTCAAGTTTAAGCGTGATCCTGACGTAAAGATTGAATCTCGCACGGTTAGCCAAGCTCGGAAGAGAGATGAAGTTACTAAGCTCCTCCAGTACGGCCAAATCCTGTTACAGACACCTGGGGCAAGCATCAGAACCTTTGCCAAAAAAGCCGGTCGCCTTCTGTTCCGTAAAGCAGAAGTTGACGCGCTCCTGCCTCAAACAGTTGATGAAATGAAAGCAGAGGCCGAAAACGAATTGATTAACGAGAACAAGCTACAAGGTACAGTGAATGGCCTCCCGATGAAGGTAGAAGTTGACCCGACTGATGACCACGCAACGCATATGGAGATTCACGGCAAGAGTGCTGACACCAAAGCTAAGTTTGCTCACATTGAAGCCCACAAGCGGGCGTTGATGCTCCAAAGAATGATGCCTGAACTCTTCCCGCCACAGCCGCAGCAACAGCCCGGCCCGACTCCTCCGCTTCCTCCGCTCGCTGGCATTCCAGGAGGGCAGACAGGTGGCCAGCCTGGATCACCGCTGCCGGGAGCCGTCACTAACCTAAGAACACAAGGATGAAGTACGACATATTTGAAAACGACAAGGATAAAACTGAAGGAAGGAAAGCGTTGAAGGAACTGGTAGAGCATCCAGGCTGGAAGCTCATCACCCGCGCACTTGATCTGAATATCGAATATTTCTCCGAACAGCTTAAACACCGGATTGAGCTTAAAAGAGACTTTGAGAACCTTGAACAACTGTATGCGCTACAAGACAGGATAGACGACCTCAAACAGATGAAAGACCTTCCAAAGACGCTTGCCCGTGAAAGGTTCTGTATGCTTGCTATGCTGATAGCGGCTGATGAAGCCGCCTATCTTTTCATATACAAAGAGCAATTACACAATACCACCTTCCAAAAATAACCCGCGTCTCTGTGGAAGGTGGCGCGGGCCTTTTGTTATGAAAGAAATCTGAAATTCAGCAACACCTCCTTTAAGGGAACGGAGTATAAACCTCTCTTCTGTGTAGTGTGTCGGTATTATGGCGCTAAACACTTGCGCTATTCCACTGGCACATTACAAGCCGCTAGGACATCTGTAATAAAGCTCCAACCGCGTTTTTATCCGACAGTGAGCAATGGGTACAGGCACTAACTAGCATCTGCTGATACATAATTAAAATCTCCTTTCCTCCCTATTGGGGATGGATGGGAAAAGTGTTCCTATGGGTATCTTAGATTTATATATACATCCGCCTGAATAAGTGAAAGAAATTCGCCGGCAACACAGACGAAAGCTCCTGGAAGAGAAATCAAGGCTGAAGAAGAAAACCTGTCCTCACTTAAATCGACGGTATGAGAAGTGGATACACAATGGTCCAGTACAGGGAACGACATTTCATTTCAAGGAAATCTGTAAGGATTGCGGCTCAAGAAAGAACGTGGCGAGGACTAAGGAAATCTTTGAGTTGGTTAAGGATCAACCGTGGCATCAAAAGAAGAAATCTAGGCATTAATCAATTGCTATGCAGTGGTGGAACCTAAAAAGGAATAAGTGTCCTCAGTGTGGAAAGGATTGGGTCTTTGATCTTACGGCGGTTGATGGGTTACTGGCTCATGGTTGCGGTTTTAAAATCCGGCAGACTCGGTATAACGAGGTAGTCGCTGATATGGTCGCACAGGACTTTAAAGCGGAAGAAGATCAGAAGGATTATTGGGAACCATAAAGCAAACCTCCAGTACCGCAAAATGGATCAAGCACATTGTCATAAGGTGGATTAGTTATCATCATGTTCATTCCGGTTCAGATACTTATGGACACCAACCGCAGCCCCGGCCAAGGAGCCAATCGCGCCAATGATGGGGAGTAGGTCTTTGAGCGCATCAGTTGATTTATTGCCAATATAGATGGTCAGGCCAGCAATGGTAGCAAGGCATAGAACAAACTTAGCAAAGCCAATCCACACCTTTAGCTCAGCAATATGGGATTGTTTCTCTAGCCACTTGGCAAAGTGCCTTTCTGGCACAGCTACGCTGACTTGCAACCCGGTTTCCTGATGCTTCTCTTGCATGTCACTCTCCTCCCGACAAAGAATCCAGCCAGATAGACGAACGCCGAGGCGTCGTCTATGCCGACACCTAGCGCGTAGAATGGATCAATGAGGTCCATGTCCATCTCCACGGGCAGTGTGCAGCAGTCTGTGTAAATGGCCGGGTTAGTCAAGCGGCATCCTCCCGTCAAACATAATCGCGAATCGGTTCATGGCTGATGCCCAGTCCCTTATCGGCAGATTCCACTTTGCGCTGATGTTGCGCAGCGCCAGGTAGATCAACTTGACCACCGCGTCTTCATTCGGGAACGAGCCGCGATTCTTCAGCACCTTCCTCAGTGAACTGTTCACCGACTCGATCACGTTCGTCGTGTAGATCACCCGCCGGATCTCTTGCGGGTAACTCATAAACGGGATCAGCCGCTCCCAGTTCAACCGCCAACTCCTGCTAATGGTCGGCAACTGTGCGTCCCACTTCTCGGCAAAAGCTTGCAGTTGTAACTCGGCCTCCTCGACCGTCGCGGCGGTGTAGATCAGCTTCAAGTCCTCGGCCACCTCCTTGCGCCACTTCCAACTGACGTACTTCAGGCTGTTGCGCACCTGATGGACGATGCACAGCTGCACCTCGGCCTTCGGGTAGGCTGTCTCTATGGCCTCCGGGAAACCCGCCAACCCATCCACACAGGCGATGAAGATGTCACGGACGCCGCGGTTCTTCAGGTCGGTCAGGACTTGCAGCCAGAACTTCGCCCCCTCGTTATGGGTGACCCACAGGCCGAGCACTTCTTTGCGTCCGCTGGTGTTGATGCCGACGATCAGATGAATGGCCTTGTTCTGAATGTGCGACGACTCGCGCACTTTCACCACCAGAGCATCGAGGTAAATGATCGGATAGACCGCATCCAAGGGCCGGCTCTGCCAAGCTTTCACCTCATCGGTGATGGCATCGGTGACCGAAGAGATCAGCGAAGGCGAAACTTCGACCTGATAAATCTCTTCGAGGTGCTGCTTAATCTGGCGGGTGGTCATGCCGCGAGCATACAGCGAGAGAATCTTATCGTCGAAGCCTTCAAAGCGGGTCTGGCCTTTGGGGACGATCTGCGGCTCGAAGGTTGAGTTGCGGTCACGCGGCACCTCTAAGGGCATGGAGCCGAAGTCGCCTTTGAGCGTCTTCTTGGACTTGCCGTTGCGGGAGTTGCCGCTGTTGTTGCCCTTCGGGTCGTGCCTGTCGTAGCCGAGGTGGTGGGTGAGTTCGGCCTGCATGGCGCGTTCGAGCACGGCTTTAGTGAGTTGCTTCAGGAGGCCGTTCTCACCGAGAATGTCTTCGGGTTTCTGGTAATCCTTGAGTAGCTGGTCGAGCAGTGCATCATTGATGGTCATAGTCCCTCCTTCGAGTGGGTAATCACTCTACTGAGCTATGACCATTTACACAATCCGTCGCACACCCTCTCTCCACGTGAATACCAGCGGTGTTGCGCGTCGCCAGCGGCATCCCGTGAATGTTGCCATTTAGTGTTGTTTCGGGCGTGTTGCAGTCGGCGTGTGTTTAGCAGCGTTCCTCTACTCATCGCCTATCTCCACCTATCGAAGCTTCTAATGTAATCCCTTATTTCCCCTAAATTATTGGCCCATCAAGAGGGGCTGAATTTAGGAAAAAAAGATTACAAAAAACAGAAATGTATAACCGCTCGGCTTTTCCATCAGCACTTCCTACAACATAGAACTGCCTTGATCTGTTAGGACTAGCGTTCCCTCATGATTTATCATCAGGGTATCTGTATTCCTATGCAATAAGTCCTCAAATGACTATATGTAATAATTTGTAACTTGCTTTATGTCCTTGGTTTATAAAGGTAAGGCGGGTGGGAATAAAATACCGCCAACCTTTTAACCCGCATAAAGCAAGTATGGTGACGGTATTCGTGGAGACTATTCCATTCCGGTTTAATGGTAAGGGGGAAGCGTAAGCTTCCCCTGTTTGTGAACATTTCAAAAGTAGAGTTTTCTCGGCAGAATAAGCCCACAGGAGACTCTGATGAAAAAGTCACGGTTCAGCGAACAACAGATCATCAATATCCTCAAACAGGCCGATGCCGGCATCAAAGTGCAAGACCTCTGCCGGCAACATGGCATTAGCGACGCCACCTACTACAAGTGGAAATCTAAGTACGGCGGCATGGAAGCCTCTGACATCAAGCGGCTGCGCGAGGTCGAGGCCGAAAACAGCAAGCTTAAGCGCATGTTCGCTGACCTGGCGCTTGAGAACCTGGCGTTGAAGGACCTCATTGAAAAAAAGCTCTGACGCCGCAGGAGCGGCGAGCCTCAGCGACTTATCTAGTCGAGAGGCATGGGCTGGCGGTCGCCCGTGCCTGCGCCGCTCTCGGCATCAGCCGCACGGCCTGGTATCAAGGTCCAAGTCAGGGCAGCCGCCCAGACGATGAGCTGATCGAGGCATTGAACCAGACCGTCGAGAAGCACCCGCGCTGGGGCTTCTGGAAGTGCTACGACTACCTGCGCCTGAATGGTCACGGCTGGAACCACAAGCGGGTTTGGCGAGTTTATCGCCAATTAAAGCTGAATCTGCCGCGACGAGTAAAACGGCGCATCCAGCGCGAGTGCGTGCCACTGGAAATCACAGCCGCAGTCAACGCGAGCTGGTCATTGGACTTTATGTACGACTCGCTCTACTCGGGGAAGCGCTTCCGCACCTTGAATGTGATGGATGAAGGAGTGAGAGAATGCCTGGCGATAGAAGTGGACACCTCCTTGCGGGCCGAGCGGGTGGTGAAGGTGCTTGAGCGGTTAAAGGGCTGGCGCGGCACGCCACGAATGATTCGGCTTGATAACAGGCCAGAGCTGACCTCCGTGCAGTTGCAAGCCTGGTGTGAGAGCAATGGTGTAGAGTTGCGGTTCATCCAGCCGGGCAAGCCGAACCAGAACGCTTACATCGAGCGATTTAACCGAACGTTCCGTTCGGAGGTGCTCAATGCCTATCTGTTTGAGAGCCTCGAACAGGTGCGAGAAGTGGCGTGGTGGTGGATGATGGCCTATAACGAAGAGCGCCCACACGATGCCCTTAAAGGGCTGCCGCCGAGCTTGTTCCGCAAGCGACTGGAGGCCGAAACCTCTACTTTTGAACTGTAAACTTGACGGGGGAGCTTACGGAAGAATGAAGAAGAAATGAGTGGTTATTAGTTAGGGTCTAAGAATCGGTTAGGCGGACATTTTGCGCTCTGGGGCCTCTGGGATCATCTATACGGTCAAACTCTACGCGGTCGCCACGATTTAGATTTTTGACTTCCATGATTATCGCGGAATGATGAACTAAAACATCCTTACCACCATCGTCTGGCCGGATGAAACCGAATCCCTTGTCGCTCTTAAAGAACTCTACAATGCCAGTCATAATGCCTCCTACTGCCGTGATGTTTGCAGGCGACATATAACATTTTTAGAATTCCAGTTCAAGCTATGGGGTGTGGATAACCGCCATTGACCTCCTCTGTAGATGTGCCATGATAAATATACTGGCGTGAGCAACATCAAGGTCAGTCTGTAAAGCCTTGGTATAAGCTTGACGAACTTACCGCCAGCACCTACCTATATGCCCACACATCAATTCCTTTCTGATAGACGGAGGGGGAAACCTGCTCAAGAAATTGTTGCTGCCAAGCTCAGAGAAAAAGGCTATACAGTTCAGGTGGTCAAAGACGGCTACTTTCCTGACTATGACCTCGTAGCAGAAAAAGGCTCGGTTCGATTTACAGGGGAAGTGAAGCAAGACTACCGGGCCTCGGACACTGGCAATGTCTGTTTGGAGCTTCAAGCCCTAGCCCACTCCAAAGCCTCTATCCTTTTCTTGCTGGCGGATCAGAAAATCTTTATGAGTCCGCTTCAGGAAACGCTCCTATACGCTCAAAATTGGCCCAGGAAGCGAGTAACTGGGGAACACGGGGAAACCTCCGCTCTAGTCCCTTTAGAGGCTTACAGAGCCTTACAGTTCGTTCAGACCCTTAATTAATCTCAACTAAGATGAATGAGAAACTAGAAAAGCTCTGGGAAGAGCATAATTCCAGACTAAATCAAGTTATTGGCAAATTAACCGTACCTGCGATGCAAGGCGGAAATATGTATGTGAAGGAGTGCCATCAAGAACTGATAGACCTTGCTAATTGGTTCGATGAAGAAATGGAGAATCTAATTCACTAACCGGCTCGCAATAAGGTTGCGGCCTAAATACATGAAAGAATTTAATGAGCTAGCGAGATTTGAATTTCGTCACAAGCACCACAGTTACGAGGTTCCTGCAAAATACATAGCGGAAAACCGCGCTGATTATTACGCCTGTAAGGTAGACGGATACGAGAAAGGAAGCAAAGAATGGCAGGAAGAATACGAATACTCCTTTGATGATTCTGAATTGAACGACTGGTATTTCAACAATATGGACTTTGAGGATATTGAACAGTACGCCACTAAACTGGATAGGTACGAGTGTGAAGAAGATTTTAAATAACAGCCTTGAACCCCAAAAAGAAACTGAAACCGCTGAATAAGCTAGAAGCTCTCCTCTGGACTCACTTTTCAACCTACATCAGAAGCAAGGACGCTGACTTTCAAGGCTTCGTAAACTGCTATACCTGTGGCAAACGGATTGACTGGAAGTATGAAGCTGAAGCAGGCCACTACATCAAACGTTCCTACAAAGCTCTGAAATTTGATGAACGAAACGTAAAGCCCCAGTGTACCCGTTGTAATCATTTCTTGGACGGAAACCAGGATGAATTTGCGGATCACCTCGAACTCGACTATGGACACGGAATCCTCCAAAAACTAAAGGCTCTCAAATACCAGGAAAAGAGATTTACCCGCCAAGAGCTTATGGAACTTATCGAGCATTACAAGCAACTCAATGAAAATCACTCACACTAGAGTTTCATTTAAAGACAATAGGTATCACAGGGCTATTCCAAAACTACCAAGCAAAAACATCCCCCAGTCTTTATTTGACACCATTGTAGCTGTTCAAACTGCCCTAGACGAACTCCACCTACAGGCTAAGAGATATAACGAAGAGGTAAAAGACAAGCCTATGACAATAGCTAAGAACCATCCAATACCAGTAGCTGAAGGTGAAATCGTTAAATTCAATCAAGATGAAACTGATCCTTCTGTCTAAGGGAAAGTATGCAAAGGTAGACGATTGGCACTATGACGAACTAATGCAGGGTTCAAAATGGTACTTTGACGGTCGGTATGCCCGCAGAAATATCTACGAAAACGGAAAGCTGGTTAGGCGTGAGTTAATGCACCGAATAGTCAACAAGACTCCGCACGGAAAGTACACGGATCATATTGATGGTGACGAGTTGAATAATCAGGAATCTAACCTTCGACTGTGTAATTTCAGACAGAACGCCGCCAACCAGAAGAAGGCACAGAATAAATCATCTCCCTATAAAGGGGTGAGTGCGTGCGAGGGACGTTGGCGGTCGCAGATTTCTTTTGATAATCGCAAAATTTACGACGCAATGTTTGCAGAGGAACGGTGGGCAGCCTACGCTTACGACTTAAACGCGACTGCCCTATTCGGAGAGTTCGTCCGTAGAAATTTCCCACACGCTATTTTAGTCGTGAAAGAATAGACGTTTTCTTATGGACTAATTTCAAGTCATCTTGAGTGAGTCCAACATACCTCTTTGTTACTGACAGGTCAGAGTGGCCTAAGATTCTTTGGAGGCTAAAAACATCCCCTCCTTCCCGAACGTGGTTTAACGCATAACCGTGTCTCAAGGTGTGCCAGGAAGCCCGAACACCAGTGATCTTGAGCCGTTTACAGTGGCTCTTAAAGTACCGGAGCGTGTTCCAGTATTGGAGCTTGTTTCCGGCCATTGTCGCAAAGACCAGCTTATGAGGGTGCTTGTCCATAAACTTCACCAGCACTTTCCTGCATTCAACTGAAATAGGGATGTATCGCTCTTTATTCCCCTTTCCAACAACCCGAATCAGCAAGTCTTCAATCATTACGTTTTCTTTGGTCAGGGTGAGAATTTCATCAATCCGCGCACCTGTATCAATCGCCAGAACAATCATCGTATGCAGGCGTTGTTCGTAAAAGGTCTTCGGCCTCCAAGACAGCAAGACTCTTAGCTGTTCATCAGAAAACGTCTTCAGAGTCTTCTCAGGCTCTTTGAGAGGCTTTATTCTTAGATGCTCAGGAGTCATCTCGTTCTCGAAAAGCCAGGAGAGAAAGGAATTGAGCGAGCGAATATAGAAATTCACCGTAGAGACGGCAATCCCCGACTCTTGTAGCCGGATTACAAACTCTTTGATGTTGAGCTTGTTGGGTATCTCATCGCCCACTGTTCGCTTGTAGGCTCTTTCACAATCTAAGTAGGCTTTGATGGTTCTGGGTGAGACGTTTCCGAGATAGGTTTTCTCGCGTTTGAACTGGCTGAAAAGCGCATCTATGTGCATACAGAAATCTCCTAGTCTGCTGACCTTTTTTGTTGAGGTTGAGTCTAAGAGAAGGAAGGAAAGTCTTTATTGACTAGAAGTTTGGCTGGGAGGCAGGGATTCGAACCCCGATAAGCAGATCCAGAGTGTGTTCGAAACTACTTTTGCTGAGTTTGGTTGGATTTCCAAGAGCGTTGTAACCTTTGCTCTGGATTCAACTTACCGGACTCAGCTATATTTTTGTCTGTCGGTGTATTTTGATCTCTTTAGGTATTTTGGCACACTGGCGGCACACCAATGGCGCATTAAGAATTTGCATGGAAAGGATGTTCCCCTTGCGATGAGAAAGGGAATGGGAGAGTGGCAATTCATTCCGACAGAGCAAGAACTGATTTGGCTTCAAATAATGTTCAGCAGGTCTATCCGCGAATCTGCATCACAGGTGTTAAAAGACCTGGGCAAGGCTTCATTCAATTCCTTTATCGCCGCCGGGCTTGATGCTCTCTCTGATCAAGAATTGAATAGCATTTGGGTAGACTTGAGCAATTATCTGGGCATCAAGGATGATCCTACACTCTCAGAGGATTATGGTCTTTCTCCTTCCCTCCAATCATTTCGCAACGACCTCTGGGATTGGTCAAAGAGACACTATCTCAACTCGGACTGGTGGCGAAAACTTGGCTTCTATACTTTGAGAATATGGACAGAGCAGCCTATTCAAAAGGAAGACCTATTCTGGTATCCGATTACTGTTGGCTATGCTCGATCTGGCCCCGACCCTGAACCTGATCAAGGGCTGCTTCGATGGTATCCTGCGATACAAAGTGAAGAGGATTACCTTGCTGAAGTTGAGAGTAGGGCAAAGGAACATATAAGAGAAGTCCAAGTGTTCGATAGAATCTATGTGAGATTCAATCGGGTCATAGCAGAGCATCATATAGAACGAGTGAATGCCCACATAAAGGAACATGAAAGCTTGGCCCAGCGCGTTACTGAAGCCCCCCTTTTGGAAGCTCATATAAGATGGTCAGTGAAGGCATTGGTACTTGGCATGACCTATGATGAAATCGCAGATGAGGAAGGTAGTGTTGCTCCCCATCCATTGAATCCAGATACAGTCCGAAAGGCAGTGGTGAGGATATTGAAAGCTATTGGCCTCTCACGGAAGAAGGGTCACCCGAAGGGCCGCAAAAACTCCAAGACCCGCAACACCGCCCGTTGATCTTATCTCGTCCTCTTGCAACCAACTATGAACAAGAGTCTCGCCTAAAATCGCCGTTTCATCTACGAAACCTTAATACTTTCGATGGCCTTTTTTTGATTTTTCTCTCAGTTTATTCTGCATCCGACTGGTAACACGTATTCTTTGTAACTTCCGGTCATATTCCCTGTATATGAGGAGAAATGAAATGGAAAACTGGCTTACGGTCAAAGATGTAGCACCTCTCATAAAGATGTCTGAACAAGGCTTATATGCTGCCATCCGAGAAAAACAATTTCCAGCTATCCGAATCGGGCGAAGGATCAGAATATCCCCTACAGCTCTGACGGAATGGATTCAGGCACAACAAGATCAAGTTGTGGGGAAAGGTGAGTGATAAAGGAAAAGGCAGCCCTCGCGTCGCTACCGCGTGGCTACCTTTCTCTTCAGCTTCGATTGATAATGGCGAGCGTAGCTCAATGATAGAGCGCCTGATTGAGTCTCAGAGGGTTGTGGGTTTGAATCCCGCCGCTCGCCTCCAAGTTTAACAACGCTTGGATGGTTCGATCATATCCTTTCTGAACTCCACTTCGCAATGGCAAATAATAGAAGGCCGCAGCGTCTATGGCTGAAGCGAAAGCGGCTTGGCGGGAGCACCCTATAATGTCCACAACTGCCGCCTTTCTTGACCACTACGTTTTCGATCCTGACGTGGAGCCGCCGCAGGAGCAAGGCATCTACGAAGGGCTGCTATCGAAGAATGATCTTGCTGTGTGGGTCGGTCGTGAGAAGCATCGCAAGACGAATGTGGTGCTACAGTTCGCTATCTGCGCTGCCATCGGTCGGAGCTTTCTCAACTTTCCTTTTGTTGCCCCACAACCCTTGAAAATTGTGTATGTGGATTATGAGAGTAAATCCCATAGTCTATGGGTGCGGTATCAAGCCATCTGCCATTCTATGAATCTTACTGATGTGGAGAGGCAAGGGCTGAAAGATCATCTGCGCATTATCGAGGTCAGAAAAATACGCAAGACCGGTCTGACGTTTCCTCGTTTCCCGGTGAAGCTGAAAAACAATGAGGACGAGAAGGCTAACGAATTCTGGCTCAAGTTTGTGAACGAATATCCCGCCGATCTCTACATCTTCGATCCGCTTTCCAGCACAGTGGGATCCGAAGCTTGGAATTCACGTGACTTGAAGTCGCGG